>Ga0155965_1096_pt3 | contig 23945 bp, 17 predicted proteins | sample RifCSPlowO2_02_FD_107619 | JGI IMG/M metagenome (GOLD analysis project Ga0155965, IMG submission 107619) | Gammaproteobacteria bacterium RIFCSPLOWO2_02_FULL_57_10
GCTGGAGGTCGTCAGCAAGGACCTTGGTCGCGTGAACGATCCAGCTGCATTCACGGGTTGGCTCTATCAGATTCTGCATCGCAAGGCTGTTGATCATATCCGGCAGATCACGCGTCAGCGGCGGATCGGTAGAGCAGTGCACGCGGAGTCCGAAATCGTCGACGCAGTGTATGAGACGTCAGTGGAGAACGTGGACCTCGACAATCTGCTGGCGAGGTTGGGCAGGGATGACTATCAAGTGGTGCATTTGCACTATCTCGAGGGGCTGAGCGTTCGGGAAATTTCCGTGGCGCTTGCGGTGGCGGAGGGCACGGTGAAGTCGCGTCTTTTCCATGCACGGCAACAATTGAAGAAACTAATGGGAGATAACGATGAGTGACCTGAACAAGAAAATTCTCGATGCTATGCGCAACAGCAAGGATGAACTTGTGGCTACAGATGACGACACGGGGCTCTTCAAGCTGATTGGCCTGAGCTTCAAGGGACCGCTTCGCTTCACGGTGATGTTCGTGATGTTGTTGGTGGTGGTGTTTGTGGGGCTGGCCCTGTATTGCGCGTGGCAGATGCTCGGCACTTCCGATGTGGGCGCCAAGGTGGATTGGGCTGCCGGTCTGGTGGTGTCCTTCATCATCGTCGGTCTGTTGCGCCTGTGGTATTTCCTGGAGCTGAACCGTTTGTCTATCGTGCGGGAGGTCAAGCGGGTGGAGTTGCAGGTGGCGTTGCTGGCGGAGCGACTGAGTGGGGAGTAGGTGGGTAACGAAAACCTGCAGAAAAAGGAGTGCTTTTTCTAGCCAATTCAACCACATGGGCCTATACTGTATTCATATACAGTGATCGCAAGTGCCATCTTTCCTGCCTAGGAGAACCCCATGTCCACTCTTCCAGAAAGCACTCTTTCCCAGGCGTTTATCCCCGACGACAACGCTGCTCTTGGCACCGAACTCACGCGCCTCGCCGGCCACATCAATGCGGCTCAGTATCGCTTCCTGAAACTCCTGGCGGCGCTCGTCGAGCGCGAGGCATGGGCGGGTGACGGGCTGAAGTCTCCTGCGCACTGGCTCAATTATTACTGCGGGATTGATTTGGGTGCCGCGCGAGAGAAGGTGCGGGTCGCCAGAGCGTTGGCGTCGCTTCCGCAAATCGACGCGGCGTTTCGCAGCGGTGTGCTGAGTTACTCCAAAGTGCGAGCCATGACCCGTTCCGCCACGCCGCAGAACGAGGCGTTGCTGTTGCAGGTCGCTCGGCACGGGACCGCTCAGCATGTGGAGCAGCTCGTGCGGAAGTATCGCCGTGCGTCTCGCCTCAGCGATGTGCAGCAGGATAGAAAGTGTTATGAGAGGCGCGAGCTCAGTTATCATTTCGATGACGATGGCATGCTGGTGATTCGGGCAAGATTGGTGGCAGAGGAGGGCGCTACTTTCGTCAACGTGCTGAACGCGATGGTTTCTGCCATGAATCCGCCACCGGGTTCAGATGGCGTGCTCTCGCAAAACGTCTCGCAAGATTTTTCGCAAAAAACGTTTCCGCAGAAACGCGCCGATGCGCTGGTGGCCATGGCGGAGCAGGCGATGCGGTCGGTGCAGGAGGATGGGCTGCAGCCATTGGTCTGTGCAGAGAAGGCACAGGTGGTCGTGCATGTTGAGCGGTCGGAAGTGCGGGAGGAATCCGCGCAGGTACTTCAACACTCGGACGCTGGATGCTCCATCGAGTGCGCGGGCTCCCGCGTTCACGTTTCTGCGCTCACTGCGCGGCGGGTGTCATGCGATTCGACCGTGCAATCCATGCTGCAGGATTTCCGCGGAAACGTTCTGGATGTGGGGCGGCGCACTCGCACGATCTCACCCGCGTTGCGCAGGGCGTTGATGAGTCGGGATGAGGGATGCATCTTTCCCGGGTGCTGCGCATCCCGTTTCGTTGACGCGCATCATGTGCAGCACTGGTGCGACGGTGGCAAGACCAGTCTCGACAATCTGGTATTGCTGTGCCGACATCACCACACGTTGCTGCATCAGGAGGAATACGAGATCGTGAAGAATGAACACGGACAGTTTGAGGTGCGATCACCTGCGGGGAAGAAAATGTTGCGCGCGTTGCCGCAGCAGTTTCTGGATGTGCGCGATCCGGTGGAGGAAGAATTGTCGATCGAGCGTGAGCACAACGGCTTTGGGTTGAAGATTGATGCGGACACAACAGTCACTCTTTGGCAGGGCGAGCGGATGGACTACAGCCTGGCGGTTGGGGTGATGAGGGATCTGGCGCATGACGCGTGAACCAAACACGCGGACTAACTTGTCTGGGATCGAGTGGCGACATCACATTCGCGTCTGGTTCAGTTTGCTCGAAATGAGCCGATTCAAACTGACTCCAGATTCGGCGGCCTCAATCGCCAGCATTCGGTGGGTTTCTGGAGTAACGCGCACCATGAACTTACCGCTGTACTTTTTCGCGGAGAGTGGTTCTGGCACAAGTTCGTTGCTGGCCCGCAAATCCGCGACGCAATCACGAACCAATTGTCGGATTCCGCGTAGAGCATGTTCCGGATCGTTTGCCAGCCAGCTCAAACTGGGGAATTCGACGCATAGACCGACGTGCTCCTGATCATCTTCTGACCAGGTTAATCGATACGTGTAACGATCAATTTCGATTGTCATGCTGAGCCTCCATACGCTCAACTGCGTGCAATACTTGCGAGACTTGATAGGCCTTGGCCATACCGCGATAGTCCTGGATATTGACCCTGGGATCTCCTTGCCAGGGAGTTCGATATACCCTGTGGCTTGAACCACACTGGCGGGGTTCTCCGAAGTAGGCGTCGCACACTTTGCATAGGTCGCTGTATCTTATGCCCTTGGGATTACCCCGCATCCGGTCGAGGATTGCAGATATTTTTGCCATGAATGGTACCACTATTGATATCAAGGTCAATCTTCGCCCATAGCTCAAATTCTGGGCGACCCTGACATTCAATATAGTCGACAATTTCCGGATGGTTGGAAGACGGAAGTGTTCTGGCCGATTACGGAGTGAGAGGTGAAGGGTTGTGCACTCTCTCGACAAACGCCTCGATCGCTGCCAGCACCTCCTGCTCATGCGACAGGAAGATCCAGTGATCACCATCTGCTATGACCAGCACTTCCGAGTCGGGAATTTCCGAGTCGAAGCGCTGTATCTCTTCGGCCTTGCGCTGGCTGTCGATCTGGAACAATTCGGAGACAGTCTGCTGAATCTGCGGATCATCCTTGTGGTACCAGGTTTCCATCAGCGCTGCGGGTGAGGAGGGCACTGCGTAGATGCCGAGTGCTGGCACGGTGATGCGCGGATAGTCCGGAGCCTGCAAACCCATCATGATGGCATCGAGATACAGCGTGTCATGTTTGATGGCGCCGGTCGCAAGATCGTAGCTGGCCAGGATTTCGCCTTCGGGGGGCAGCGTCGCCCGACCATTGGTACGCAGCGCATATTGTCTCAAGGCGTCATAGGAAACGGATTCGGCGGGGCGCACCGGGGGTTGAGGGGGCAGCACCGCATTCAGCTCGTGATAGCGTTTGCGATCGCGCAGGTCGCTGGCACTCACGCGGTCGTAGGCTGCATCAAGATAGACGAGGCCCGTGAAGCGTTCGGGATGATTGGCGCCGAGATAGCTGAGCTCTTCACCGCCGATGGAATGACCGACAAGAATCGCGGATGCAATGTTCAGTGTGTCCATGACCTGCAACACGTCCTGCCCCAGACGTGCAGCTTCGTAGCCGCGATCCGGTTTGCTCGATGCGCCGGTGCCGCGTCGTGTCATGGCGACCACGTTGTATTGCTCCGACAACTTCACGGCGATCTCGTCATAAGAGTGTGCTGTGGCACCCAGGCCTGGCAACAGCATCAGGGTCGGCGCATCCGGATGTTCTGCGTTGCGCCAGTCCAGCACTTCCAGGCGCACGCCCTGCTCGACGGCGATGGAGCTGACTTCATGAGGCGAGCTGTCACGCCAGTTCGATTGCTGCATGCTCAGAGTGGGGCTGTCCTCGGTCAGTGGGCACAGGGCAATGGCATCGTCCGGCAGTCCGCTGGAGGTGAGTTGCCTGCTCACGACACGCTCGATATTCCAGGCGGAGAGGAGGATGCGTGAACTGTCGACGAGACTGGGGGAGGTGAGTGTCAGTCGTGTCTGTTTGCGGCCGATGGCTTCGAGCCAGCCCGGTGTGAAGTTGGCGCGGAAGTAGCTGTCTACGCGACTGTCTTCGAGCCCGATCAATTCAGCAGAGACGAGCGCAGGGTAAGCGCCGCGCTTGGTGCATTCGATGTCGATCGTGTTGGCATTGCTGTCGAGTTCTGCCTTGCAGGCACCGAGTTCTGGAAAGTTGTAAATCTCGCCGTCGACCGGCAGTTCATGGGACACCGGAGACAGCAGTGACATGTCGTAACTGAATTCCAGCGCGACGCTGTCATCGTCAGCCACCTGCGAGGCAATGTCGCCGGGGATGAGCCAATAGTCCGTTTCCACTGCAGCGCTTGGAGCAAAACGGTTGGCCGCGGTGAAGGATCGTGTAAGTGGAACTTCCTGTGGCAGAGACTCTGCACTCAAGACTGCCCGTGCGCGAATGCGATCGACGCGCCAGTCGACACTGATGTCATGGCCCGCAACGACGGAGGGAATCCATTCCGTGAGCATGTCGCGCGAACGCACCGTGGTGCTGAAGGTGATGGCGCCTGGTCCTGCTGTGCGGGTCTGCTGTTCCTGCCAGCCAGCATTGAGCAGCAGATTGTTGTCGGCGGTTGAACCGTACTGTGCGTCCATTGTCGTGGCCGGGAAACAGGCCTGCACGGGTTCGATCAGCACGAACTGTTCCAATGTGTCGTCCGCGCTGTTGACCAGGCTGCGATGAATGCCGATGGCTCTGTCCCAGTTGTACAGCCACGCGGGTGGATACACTGTGAAGAACACGACTGCGATGCTGAGAGCGAAAGCGAGTTTTGCGCGGCGCTGTTGTCGCCTGCAGTAGAGAAACCAGAACACTGCGAGCGCGCCGGCCAACCCGGTCGACAATACGGGTATCGCCTGCAGCCACATCATGCCGTCGAACTCTGCGCCGAGTTCTATGCCCAGCAGCTCCAGAAGCGGGCGTGTCACGCTCCAGGCCGGGAGCAGGAAGATGAACACCACCAACACCAGCAGCAGTATGGTGCGGCGCAGACCGGGCGCCAGGAGTCCCATTGCCAGCAGGATCGGAATGACCAGCACGGCAGGCAGTTTTTCCACGGCGGCTGCAAAGGCCAGTGCCTGCAGTGCCTCATGTCCCTGATTGAGATACAGGATGAAACGCCCCAGGACCACCGGCAGCACGATGGTGACGATCATGAACAGCAGCTTTGCCAGCAGCCAGTCGGCTCTGGGGATCGGTCGGGTCAGCCAGTCGTGGGTCAGGCTGTCGGCCGGGTCCTGCTGCAATGCGGAAATCATCAGCAGACAGCCGATGAAATAACCGAGCCAGTAGAAGTTCGCTTGCACCATCTGCAGAAACTCGGCATCACCACTGAGAGTCAACGCATCCAGACTGGAGATGACCGGTTGGATGAAAAACACGGCGCTGCCGAGCAACACCAGAGGCAGCAGGCCGAGAATATCCTTCCTGACGATGGCGAGGATGATGCGCAGGTGTTGCTCGGTCATGATGGCTCCTTGCCTGTTGATCGAGTTCTGCGAATCAGCGCGTTGCTGATGTTGCGCAGACTCATGGGTTCAACCAGCAGTTGCACGGCGCCAAACAACGCATTGAGCTGAGCAACCAGCTTCTCCCTGTCGGTAAAAGAGGATTCGATGAAGCGCAGAGCATGGCCACTGATCTCCGGGAACAGCCAGCTTTCAGGACAGTGTTCCGGCAACTGCTTCTGCGCGGAAAGCGTCACGTGCACTTCTCTGAATCGCGCGTGCAAGGACTCGATCGATTCCTGGAAATGCAGGCGGCCCTTGTCCATGAATGCGATGTGGCTGGTGAAGAATTCGATCTCTGCGAGCTCATGCGAAGAGATCAGAATCGTGGTTTCATTCGCCTGTTCGAGCAGGCCTTCGACAACTTCATCTCTTGTCAGCGTGTCCATGCCGCTGAGGGGTTCATCGAGGACCAACAGCTTGGGCCGGAATGCCAACCCCGCCGCGAGTACGGTTTTCATGCGCATGCCGTGGGAGAGTTTGCTGAGAGCACGGTCGGGCGGCAGGTCGAGATTTTTCCGCAAGGATTTTTCGAGTCCTGCATCCCAGTTCGGATAGAGCGCGCGCAGATAATCGAAGTACTGGGCGATGGTCAGGCGTTCCGGCAGGACCTGACTTTCCGATACGTAACCGATCTGCTGGAAGTCCTGTGGTTGCAGGGAGCGGCTGTCGCGGCCGAGCACGATTGCCGTGCCGGTGTCCGGTTGGATGATGTTCAGCAACATGCGCATGGTGGAGGTCTTGCCTGCGCCGTTGGTGCCGACCAGGGCAAACGCGGCGCCTTCGGGTACCTGGAGTGAGAGGTCACGGACAACTTGCACCTTGCCGTAGTGCTTGCCCAGATTCGTGGTCTCAATGATCATTGGACACCACTTTCAGCGAGTCGAGTTTCCGCCACTGCGTCTCGACCGACTCCAGCATTTCGTCCAGTTTGACGCCGACCCGCCGGGCTTCCACCACCAGTTGTTCCACATCGTCATTCAGCAGGCGCTGTCTGTCGCCGCTGCGCGCCTTGGGCGGCATGGCCACGGTGGTGCCGCGTCCGGGGCTGGAGACCAGCCAGCGCTCCTGAATCAGGTGCTGGATGACCTTGTGCGCAGTATTGGGATGGATCTTCAGATCCTTGGCGAGCACGCGCACGGAGGGGAATGCATCGCCCGGTTTCATGGCGCCGCCCAGGATAGCCCGGGTGGCACCATAGACGACCTGATCGAAGATGGACTGGCTGGAATCGAGCTTGATATGAAATAGTGTCATACGAACAGTGTGACACTTGTGACAGTAATGTCAACAGGGAAATTCGGCCCGCTTCATGACCTGGGCTCTACACCGAATTCGTCCGCAGATCCCTCTTCACGTCGCCCTTTGCCACATTGATGATCATGTCCGGAGTGACCGGCACCCGGTTGAACAGATGTCCGCCCATGGCATTCGAGATGGCGCATACGAGCGCTGCCGCCGCACATCCTTGAATGGGTTCTCCGACCCCTTTGGCGCCTACCGGGTTCTGCGGGTCGGGAATTTCCACTGCTGCCCAGGCCATGTTGGTCTTCACATCCAGATAGGTGGGAATCTTCGCCTCATGCAACCAGATGTTGGCGGGCAGACCGTTCTGCGGATCATAGGTGTGGCGTTCAAAACCGGCCAGTCCGAAACCCATGATGGCAGCGCTCTTCATCTGTGCGGCAAGTCCCTGTGGATGCAGTATCGTGCCGCAGTCAGTGACGCCCATGTAGTCGAGGATGTCGTACTTGCCGGTGTCCGGATCCAGTGCGATCTGCACGAATCCTGCCGCGAGTCCGGCGACTGTGCCATCGCGCGGCGTGCTGTCGCGAGCAACGCCAATTAAACCCGTACCGGCGAGACCTGCCACGGAGGCAGTGGTCATGGCATTGATGCCTTCGGGCGCGATCTGCCCGCTGAACTCACCGCCCAACGCGATGGCGCGTTGCGCGACTTCTGCGTAGCTGAGTGAACGCGATGGATCGGTGCGCGAGAACACGCGCTCCTCTCCGATGTCGTAATCCTCCGGTGTGCCGCCAAGGTCGAGTGCTGCGATGCGCAGGATCTTGTCGAGCGCGTCCATGCTCGCGACATGGTTGGTGCGCGTCATGGTGAATGACGTGTTGCTGCCGAACTGACCGTTGTTCCAGGGCAGGTGGTGACGGCTGTCGCCACGCTCTACCACGCAATTTTCCCAACGATACTTCAACACTTCGGCTGCGACGCGCGAGGTGGTGGAGTAGGAGTAGGTGCCGAGATTGCCGACACCGGTGTGGATGTGCAGAACACCGTCGGGTGTAATGCGTACCAGGCCGTCGAAACCGCTGCTGCCAGCAGAATGATAGGCCTGTCCTACACCAACGCCGATGATCTTGTTGCCCACGCGCTGGCCGTTCTGTGCGAATTTTTCGTTCCAGCCGAACGCCTCGGCACCCTTGCGCAGTGCTTCAGGGAGATAGGCACTGGTGACCTTACCCTGAGAGTCGCCGAAGCGCGCATCGTTGCCAGGCGCGTTGATCACGCGAATCGCCAGTGGATCGATGCCGAGCTCACGCGCAGCTTTATCCAACAGCGGTTCTATGGCCGTCGCAAGTTGATTCTGACCTGGCCCGCGCTGCGCGCCCTTGGTCGGTGTGTTGGTGAACACGGGAATGCCGCGAAAGCGCATGGCCATCGGCGTGTACACCAGCGACATGGCTTCACCGGCTGACGTCCAGTCGGAGAAGCCGGAGTTGCCGCCGTTATCCTGAATGATGTAGAGGTCAGCGGCGAGCAAACGGCCGTCGGCACGAAAGCCCAGTTTCGCGCGACCCTGGAAGCCGTGGCGTGCGGAACCGATGCCATACTCTTCTTCGCGAGTGATACGCATCATCACTGGTCGACCGAGCTTTTTGGAAAAATGCGCGGGAATGACCATCGAGGGATAACCGGCGCCCTTGGAGCCGAAACCGCCGCCGCAGAACTCGGCGATGAAGACGAGGTCAGCAGCGGGAATGCCGATGTAGCTGGCAATCGAAGGTATCGGGAAACTCTGACTCTGGCTGGAGCCATAGAGGAAGCACTTGCCGTTTTCCCAGTAGGACATCGCGGAGCGCGGTTCCATGGAGTGATGGGCGTTGCTCGCAGTCACGAAACTCTCGTCGAGGATGTAAGCCGATGCTGCAAATCCGGCTTCGAGATCGCCGACGACCCATTCTTCTGTTGCTGCACTCTGAGGCAGGACTCCCGAGTCCAACTCACTGAGATCTTCGTCCGACCAGTGTATTGCCTGCAGCACCGGGGCATCCGGGTTGCCCTGTACGCGAGGGGCCGGTGCATTGCCGCCAAGACGGGCATGGACTCCATTGGGACGCAGGCTGGTGAGAGGCTCAACGGTGAACGGCAGACGTTCATAGCTGACGGAGATCAGCGCCATTGCATCCTCGGCCGTCCGCTCATCCACGGCGGCGATGGCGAGGATCGGTTCGCCCACATAGACGGGTTCATTCGTGAGGATCTGCCGATCCACTCCAGGCAGGCGGGGCACGTCGTCGGCAGTCAGCACGCCGACAACGCCCGGCAGGCGCAGGGCCTCGGAAGCGTCGATACTGACGACCCGCGCATGGGGCATGGGACTCGTCAGCAGGCGACAGAACACCATGCCATCAACCTTGAAGTCCTCTGCATACCGGGCATCGCCGGTGACCTTGGCTTCCATGTCTGGCGGAAGATAGTCCTTGCCGATCAGGGAGTAGACCATGCTGATTCTCCTGTGTTCTTGTTCTTCTAACCGAGGGTTGAATCTTGAGTCCGAGGATAGATAGAAGCGGTGAGGATGTCCATGGGATTGAATCAGGACTCCGTAAGGCGTTGGTCAGCCGCAGAAGCGGAGTGCGGGTGGGCGGTGCAGATCGGAGCTGCGGTTTTTGGGGTGTAGAATTCAGAGGTGAGTCAGAAAGAATCGCGAGCAGGCTCGCTCCTACAGGGGGGGGTAGGAGCGAGCCAGACTTCGATTACGCAGCGACTTCGCGGACGTTGACCAGCGGGATGGTCTTGGCGTGTTCGGCCGCGTCCATGTACGACTTGATCTCGTTGAAGTTCAGGTAGCGGTAGATCTTGTCCGACATGGTGTCCACATTCTTCATGTACACCATGTACTCCTCCATCGTCGGGATACGACCCAGCACGGAGCTGACCGCAGCCAGTTCCGAAGACGCCAGGAACACATTCGCGCCCTCGCCCAGACGGTTCGGGAAATTACGAGTGGAGGTGGAAACGACCGTGGAATTCGGTGCCACACGGGCCTGGTTGCCCATGCACAGCGAACAGCCCGGCATCTCGGTACGCGCGCCGGACACGCCGAATACGCTGTAGACGCCTTCTTCCACCAGTTGGTGCTGGTCCATCTTCGTCGGCGGAGAAACCCACAGACGCGTCGGGATGACACCTTTCACCTGCTTCAATACTTCGCTCGCGGCACGGAAATGGCCGATGTTGGTCATGCATGAACCGATGAACACCTCGTCGATCTTGGTGCCCTGTACGGCAGACAGCGGCTTGATGTCGTCCGGGTCGTTCGGGCACGCGAGCAACGGTTCCTTGATCTCGTTCAGATCGATCTCGATGATCTTGTAGTACTCGGCATCGGCATCCGGCTCCAGCAGCTCCGGGTTCTTCAACCACTCTTCCATGGCGCGCGCACGACGCTCCAGGGTACGTGCATCGCCGTAGCCCTGGTCGATCATCCAGCGCAGCAACGTGATGTTGGACTTGAAGTACTCGATGATCGGTTCCTTGTTCAGGCGAATGGTGCAACCACCGGCAGAACGTTCTGCGGACGCATCGGACAGTTCAAAGGCCTGCTCCACTTTCAGATTGGGCAACCCTTCGATTTCGAGGATGCGGCCGGAGAAGATGTTCTTCTTGCCCTTCTTCTCGACAGTCAGGTCGCCGGACTGCAGCGCCGCATAGGGAATCGCATTCACCAGATCACGCAAGGTGATGCCGGGCTGCATCTCGCCCTTGAAGCGCACGAGCACGGACTCGGGCATGTCGAGTGGGATTACGCCAGTCGCCGCCGCAAAGGCCACCAGACCGGAGCCGGCCGGGAAAGAGATGCCAATCGGAAAGCGGGTGTGGGAGTCGCCACCGGTGCCGACAGTGTCAGGCAGCAGCATGCGGTTCAGCCAGGAGTGGATGATGCCATCGCCTGGACGCAGGGCGACGCCGCCACGGGTCTGGATGAAATCAGGCAATGTGTGCTGAGTCTCGATGTCCACCGGCTTCGGATACGCGGCCGTGTGGCAGAAGGACTGCATGACCAGATCGGCGGAGAAGCCGAGGCAGGCGAGATCCTTCAGTTCGTCGCGAGTCATCGGGCCTGTTGTGTCCTGAGAGCCGACCGTTGTCATCTTCGGCTCGCAGTAGTTGCCCGGACGCACGCCCTTCACGCCGCACGCCTTGCCAACCATCTTCTGCGCCAGCGTGTAGCCTTTATTGGACACTTCAGGATTGAACGGCAGGCGGAAGACCTTGGAGGGGGGCAGGCCCAGAGAGGTACGTGCCTTTTCTGTCAGGCCACGGCCGATCATCAACGGGATACGTCCACCCGCGCGCACTTCGTCCAGCAGCACTTCTGTCTTCAAAGTGAAATCGCAAACGACTTCGCCACTGCCATGGCGCGAGATTCTGCCTTCGTAGGTGTGGATGTCGATGACATCGCCAGTGTTCATCTTTTCAACGTCGCACTCGATCGGGAACGCACCCGCGTCTTCCATCGTGTTGAAGAAGATCGGGGCAATCTTGCTGCCGATGCACACACCACCGTCGCGCTTGTTGGGGATATAGGGAATGTCGTTGCCGATATTCCACAGTACGGAGTTGGTGGCAGACTTGCGCGATGAGCCGGTACCGAGCACGTCACCAATGAGTGCGACGGGGAACCCTTTCTTCTTCAGTTCGGCAATCTGTGCGGCGGCATTGGTAACGCCTTCGCGTGGCATCTTGTACATCGCCAGCGCGTGCAGCGGGATATCTGGGCGTGACCAGGCGTCCTGGGCAGGGGAGAGGTCGTCGGTATTGGTTTCTCCTGGCACCTTGAAGACGGTGACGGTCAGGGTCTTGGGCAGCTCAGGCTTGGCGGTAAACCACTCGGCATCGGCCCAGGATTGCAGCAGATTCTTCGCATGCACATTGCCGGCCTTGGCACGCTCTTCCACGTCGTGGAACGCATCGAACATCAGCAGTGTGTGCGAGAGTTCCTTGGCGGCCAGCGGGGCGAGTTCAGGATCGTCGAGCAGCTTGATCAGTGTGACGATGTTGTAACCGCCGAGCATGGTGCCCAGCAGTTTGGTGGCCAGTGCCTTGTCGATGATGGGGGACGTGGCTTCGCCTGTGGCGACGGCCGACAGGAATCCAGCCTTCACGTAAGCTGCCTCATCCACACCTGCTGGTACGCGATTGGAAATCAGGTCAAGAATGAACGCTTCCTCGCCCTTCGGCGGGTTCTTCAGCAGCTCCACCAGAGCGGCCACCTGTTCGGCGTCCAGCGGTTTCGGGACGATGCCCTGAGCAGCTCGTTCGGCAACATGTTTACGGTACGCTTCTAACACAATATTTCCCTCGTCGTGAGACCAGTCGTGAGACATTAGGCACGTCAAAACCCCAGCCGGGGTTCGGATAAGCTGATAAAATCGGGTCAATAGTTTAGGCGATCGGGCGTCATAACTCCAGTTGAATGCTGACGAAACGCGGCGCACACGCCTGATGGCACTCTGAATTTCGCAAGGAAAGGTCCGGCAATTGAACACGAACTCCACAAGAACTCCGTGCATTGGTGTGTGCTCCACGACGTCGGTTGGCGATGCCATCTGTCGCGGTTGCAAGCGTTACGCTTTTGAAGTGATTCGCTGGAATGGCTATACAGACATGGAGAAGGAAGCGGTGTTGCGGCGTATCGAAGCACTGACCGTGCAGATCATGCAGGACAAGTTCGTGATCCTCTCCGAGGAGCTCCTGATGACTGGAGTGACGCGCCACAAGTTGCCGGTCAATCCGTCATTGTCACCCTATTGCTGGTTGCACAATCTGCTCAAGAAGGGGCGGCCGGAGTCTCTTGTGCTTGCGGACTATGGTGTCGCGGTGACTCAGGCCTATCGGCATGTGCCGCTCGAAGGGCTTGCCGAGCTGGTCGATGAGGAGCTGCTGGTGCTGGGGGAGGCGCACTTTGCACGCTACTTCCAGAGTGTGGACAGTCTGGCGTGAGGATTTCTGCTGTGGGAGCCTGCCCTGCAGGCGATGGGGAAAATCTATCGCCTGCAGGGCAGGCTCCCACATTCTTCTCTAAACAGGGGCTTGCAGAGGGAAGTACTTCAGGTCAAAGCCGGATTCCGTGAATTCCAGAGCCCAGCCCTTGCTGTCCCAACTGCCGAGCACGATGCGCAAGGCTTCGCTGCGGCCGTTGATGGGCTCCTGCAGGCGAATCGTATGTACGGCAGGTCTGTGGGTGTGACCGTGAACCAGAGTATTGACCTGCTTTTCGTGAAGCAGGTTCAGGACTTCCTGATGCGTCACGTCCATGATGTCGGACGCCTTGTTGCCTGTGTGTTCCTTGCTCTGCTGCCGTGCCTGCTGGGCGATCATGTGACGTTCGACCAGGGACTTCTCCAGAAACTCGTTCTGCCAGCGCTCTGAGCGCACCAACTTGCGGAACTTCATGTATTCCGTATCGCGGGTGCAGAGACTGTCGCCATGGATCAGCAGAACGCGGTGGCCATGGCAGTCGATGATGGCGGGCTCTTGGATCAGAGTCGCGCCACACCGGGCGGCGTAGTCAGGGCCGAGAAGGAAGTCGCGGTTGCCGTGCATGAGATAGATGCGTGTGCCGGTGGCAGCGAGAGCCGAAAGCGCTGTGGCCACCGTGTCGGTGAGGTGGTTGTGGTCGTCGTCGCCAACCCATACCTCAAACAGGTCGCCCAGAATATAGAGGGATTCGCTGCCCGCCGCGCGGGTCGAGAGGAAGTTCAAAAAGCTCGCCGTGATCACCGAATTGTCGGAATCCAGATGCAGGTCTGAAATGAATAGGCTCTTTTTGATGTCCGACATTTTCAGCTGTTACTTTCTGGGATGGCTTGTTTCGCTGCAGATTCCGGCAAGTTGATGATGGTGGAGGTGATGATGATTTCGTCAACCGGCACATCCTGATGCCCGGACTTGGATGTCGTGCGACACTGCTTGATCTTGTTGACCACATCCATGCCTGCAGTGACTTTGCCGAATACGGCGTAGCCCCAGCCCTGGGCTGTCTTGTTCTTGTGGTTCAGGAAGGTGTTGTCGCTCACATTGATGAAGAACTGTGAGGTTGCCGAATGGGGGTCTGAGGTGCGCGCCATGGCAAGGGTGCCTTTGGCGTTGGGGAGGCCATTGTCGGCTTCGTTGATGATCGGCTTGCCGTTGCTTTTCTGCAACAGGCCGGATTCGAAACCGCCACCCTGGATCATGAAGTTGTCGATGACACGATGAAAAATGGTGTTGTCATAAAAGCCACTTTTCGCATACTCCAGAAAATTCGCGGAAGATATAGGGGCTTTTTCAAAGTCAAGCTCAATCGTGATATCACCATAATTCGTTTTGAAGACAATCATTGTGCACAACCTTGGTTAGAAAGCGGCTCTCGCCTCTTATGAGAAAGACATCGAGCAGTTATAATACGTCCTTTGCAACTTGCGAGAAAGCAGAAACGACAATATGAAAGCTATCGAAAGCCCGGCACCCTCGAATTTTATTCGCCACATTATTGAGCAAGATCTGCAATCGGGCAAGCACAATGGGCGCGTGCAGACACGCTTTCCGCCAGAGCCGAACGGCTTTCTGCACATCGGTCATGCCAAGTCCATTTGCCTGAATTTCGGCACGGCCGAGAACAACAATGGACGTTGCAATCTGCGTTTCGATGACACGAATCCAGAGAAAGAGAGTCAGGAATTTATCAATTCGATCAAGGCTGACATCGAGTGGCTGGGTTTTCACTGGAGCGGCGAAATACGTTATGCATCGAGTTATTTCGATGCGTTGTACGAATTTGCCCTGCAACTCATTCGCTCGGGCAAGGCGTATGTCTGCAGTCTCTCTCCGGAACAGGCGAGAGAGTATCGTGGCACATTGACGAGTCCTGGCACTGACAGTCCTTACCGCAACAGGTCGGTGGATGAGAATCTCGACCTGTTCATGAGGATGCGCGCCGGTGAGTTTGCAGATGGCGAGCACAGTCTGCGCGCGAAGATCGACATGGCATCGCCGAACATCAACATGCGTGACCCCGTGATCTATCGCATCAGGCATGTCGAGCATCATCAGACTGGCAACAAATGGCCAATCTACCCCATGTACGATTACGCACATTGCATCTCGGATGCCATGGAGTGCATTACCCACTCCCTGTGCACCCTGGAATTTGAAGACCACCGCCCTCTGTATGACTGGATTCTGCAGAATCTGGACAAGGTCAGCCTGCACGCTGCAAGCGACAGCCGCGACGGCGCGGATGCCTACGTCCTGCCGCGCCAGATCGAGTTTGCCCGCCTCAATATCAACTATACGGTGATGAGCAAGCGCAAGCTCAAGGAACTGGTCACCAACGGCTATGTGCATGGCTGGGATGATCCCCGCATGCCCACGCTGTCTGGCCTGCGTCGTCGCGGCTATACCCCGGCGTCCATACGCAATTTCTGCGAACGGGTGGGAATAAGCCGGAGTGAGGGAGTTGTCGATGTCGGCATGCTGGAGCACAGTATCCGCGAAGACTTGGACACCAGGGCGCCACGGGCCATGTGTGTGCTGCGACCATTGAAGGTCACGCTGGTCAACTATCCTCAAGAGGGTGTGGAAGTGCTCGATCTTGCCTGTCACCCCAAGGATGAGTCCATGGGCAGGCGGCAATTGCCATTCGGGAGAGAGCTCTATATTGATGCAAGCGACTTCGAAGAGGTACCTCCTCCGCAGTACAAGCGTCTGAGTCTCGGTACCGAAGTGCGTCTGCGTGGCGCCTATGTGATTCGTTGTGATGAAGTGATCAAGGATGCGGCGGGTGTGCCGGTGGAACTGTTGTGCTCCTACGATCCGGCAACATTGGGTGTGAACCCTCAGGGTCGCAAAGTGCAGGGCGTGATTCACTGGGTTCCTGCTGCACAGGCGATCGACGTGGAAGTCAGAATTTATGATCGCCTGTTCAATAGAGAGAATCCGGACGACAAGAGTATTGGTGATTACAAGGAGTGTCTCAATCCGGAATCGCTCGTCGTGCTGACTGGCTGCAAGGCAGAACCGAGCCTGGCCAATGCCGCGCCTGAGGCCAGCTTCCAGTTTGAGAGAGAGGGCTATTTTTGCGCGGACAGATTTGATTCTGCGCCGGGAAAAATGGTATTCAATCGCACCGTGACCCTGAAAGATTCATGGGCAAAAATTTCAAGTTGAGTGAACAAGTGCTACAGATATACAACACGCTGACGCGCAAGAAGGAAGAATTCGTGCCACTGGAAAGTGGCAAGGTGAAGATGTATGTCTGCGGCGTGACAACGTATGACTTTTGTCATATTGGTCATGCGCGGATGTTCGTCGCATTTGATGTTGTCGTCAGATATCTGCGTCACCGAGGGTACCAGGTGACCTATGTTCGCAATATCACCGATATCGACGACAAGATTCTGCGCCGTGCCGAAGAAAACAATGAATTGTTCTCCGATCTCACGCAACGTTTCATTGATGCTTCCCACGAAGACGAGGCCGCGCTTGGCGTGCTGCGCCCTGATATCGAGCCTCGCGCCACCGCACATATAGAACAGATCATTGCGCTGATTCAGCGCCTGATTGCCGCAGAATATGCTTACAAGGTCGTCAACGGTGATGTCTATTATTCCGTGTCGCAGTTTGCGGGTTACGGAAGACTGTCGAACAAGAATCCCGAGGAGTTGCTGGCAGGCGCCCGCATTGAAGTGGGAGAGCTGAAGCGCGACCCAAGAGACTTCGCGCTCTGGAAGTCGGCGAGCGATGACGAGGTAGGTTGGGATTCGCCATGGGGCTATGGTCGTCCAGGCTGGCACATTGAATGTTCCGCGATGTCGACCTGCTGCCTCGGTGACAGTTTCGATATTCATGGTGGTGGTTCGGATCTGATGTTCCCGCATCATGAGAACGAGATTGCGCAGTCTGAAGCGGCTACTGGCAAGCATTTCGCCAATGTCTGGATGCACAATGGTGCTGTGCGGGTGGATAACGAAAAGATGTCCAAGTCCTTGGGCAATTTCTTTACCGTGCGTGAAGTGCTGGAAAAATACAGTGGCGAGGTCATTCGCTATCTGCTGATTTCCAGCCATTACCGCAGTCCGATCAATTATTCCGACCAGGGATTGCGACAGGCTTCCATGGCACTGGAGCGTTTCTACAACGCCTTGCGTGAGATTGATACGAAGAACGTGAGGGATCTGGTCAACAGTCGTTTCGAGAAAGCCTTTTGCGCGGCGATGGACGATGATTTCAATACGCCGGTAGCCCTGGGGGTATTGTTCGATCTTGCCCGGGAGATCAATCGACTGCAGCAGGATAATCCTGAACAGGCGGCGCAGTTGGCCGGACTGCTCAAGCGTCTGGGCGGTGTGTTGGGAATTCTGCAGACCGCTCCGGAGGTTTACCTGCAGAGCCAGAAAGGGTCTGAAGTGGATGCGGCAGAAATTGATGCACTCATTCTCAGCAGGCGCACCGCTCGTGCCAACAAGGACTGGGCTTTGGCCGATCAGATTCGCGACAAACTGGCCGCCATGAAGGTCGTTGTGGAAGACACTGCAGAGGGCAGCAGTTGGCGTATCGAGCGCTGATAAATTGCAAACAGAGATTGACTGTCCAGGGTGCCGTGAGTATTATGCCGACCCTGCAATTATGTTGCAGGGTATCGGGGTATAGCGCAGTCTGGTAGCGCGCCTGCTTTGGGAGCAGGATGTCGGGAGTTCGAATCTCTCTACCCCGACCAACTCCAAACAGACAATGATTCAATGGTGATCGTAGCTCAGTTGGTAGAGCCCCGGACTGTGACTCCGGTTGTCGTGGGTTCGAGCCCCATCGGTCACCCCAATTTCCCAGGCACCTGCACAAACATTTGACACAAGTCACTGACTGTATCTTGCACGGTGCTCCGATTTTCCCCGGGGGTATAGCTCAGCTGGATAGAGCAACGGCCTTCTAAGCCGTGGGTCTCAGGTTCGAATCCTGATACTCCCGCCATAATTCCCCAAATGATTTACTGCAACTCAACACCTGGCTGCTTTCCGATGGACGTCAGTGGGTGCGGGTCTCTTTTTTTATCCGTTTGTGCGCGGCAGCCTTGTCAGTTTTTCCTGCGGGCATGCAATGACATCGTCCTGACCTGACTCCAGCAACCCTCTATACGGAACGATTCGATAGTCTCCAGTATGTCTGCCTCTGGCATCGCGTCGTCGCGCCTTGGACCCATCTTCCTTGCGCTTGTCGAAAGTCAGCAGCACATAGTCAGAGGGAAGGTGCGCAAGCAATTCCGTCACGTCCTTGAAGGACAGAGGCTTGCCATAGGTGATCTCGCAAACCACCACGGGGCGCAGTCTTTTCAGCGTCTTCTGCAGTCCGTGCAGCGCCAGCTTCTCGAATCCTTCCACATCGATCTTCACGAGATCCATGCAGTCGATTCCGTGCGTTGCGAAGTAGTCATCGCCGTTGACCAGTTCGAGTTCACCGATACTGACATTACCCTTGCTGGTGGTGCTTGCATCAAAGGAGCCAATTCCCACATTTCGTCCCGTTGGCGCAAAGAAAGGCAATCTGGCGTTTTCATCGCTCAGGCCGACCGGATGAACATGCACGTCTTGCAACTTGTTGGTGGTGACCTGCAACTGCAGTCTTTCACGCACTTTGTCGAAGGGCTCGAACGCGTGCACGTGACAGCCATGCGCTGCCATGAAAAGAGAGTGTTGTCCGACATTGGCGCCGATATCAATAAAGGCGGGCTGTTCGGGCGCGAGGCTCTTGATCGTGTCTCTCAGGAAATAGAGGAGAGGTTTTTCGAAGGCGCCGTAATAATAGATGTTGAAATCGATGTTGTTGCTGAGGTTGCCCTGATAGGTCAAGCCAAAGAAATCCGTGGTAAACGCATGGTCCGGTGCTGTGCCTTCTTTCGCCATGCGCTTGTATGCCATGCGGCCAAGACGTCGGGGAATCCATTTCTGCTGCCAGATCACGTGACAGAATTTGCTGCTCAGACTCACTTTGTGACGTCCTTCACTGAGGTGGGGCGCACATTCTACCGTGAATGGTCCCCTTGGCAATGCCCTGCGAAGCCAGCAGATCAGGCCGGTGGAAGATGATTTTCACGTGCTTGCTGCTGTCGGACCCCAGTGTTCTGTGACTTCCATTGCACTTTCGGGACAAATCTGGGGACGTGGATGGACATTGAAAGTTGGCCGCGCATAATGAAATTGCAAATCCTGAGTTTCCTCGCCAAGCCTTGATTGGCTCGCCTGGAACGCACCACTCCGAAAGCTTCAGCCCGGAGAAGGGAGCTCCTCTTCTCCGGGTTTCTTTGCTCCTTGCACTCCGACTCCCTTCTCGCTACAGATCATCACTGGTTTCAGGCAACTTGCTGCCGGTTGGTTCAATCGTCTGGCGCAATGGCTATAATGAGCCAAAACCCGCATGGCAGAATTCAACGCAGCAAGGACTTCGGCATGATTGGCATTATAGGTGGTACCGGACTGAGTGAACCGTCCTTTCTTGATAGTGTTCAGACCCGCAAGATCATGACGCCGTATGCTGAAAGTCCCGTACAGATTCTCACTGGTGTACTGCGCGGTGTGCAGGTTGCGTTTCTGCCGCGTCATGGCAAGGGGCACAAGGTGCCACCTCACAGAGTCAATTACCGGGCGAATATCTGGGCCCTGTACAACATTGGTGTGCGTGCGCTGATTGGTGTCAATGCGGTTGGTGGCATTCATCCCGAGACAGGCCCTGGCCGCATCGCGATTCCTGCGCAGATCATCGACTACACATGGGGGCGTGAACATACCTTCTTTTCCGATGGACTCGACTCGGTCACCCATATCGATTTCACTGCACCCTACGATGAAACATTGCGGCAGTTGCTGATTCGCAGTGCCGACGATGTGCCGGTGTGGAATGGCGGTGTCTATGCCTGCACGCAGGGGCCGCGCCTCGAGACCGCCGCTGAGGTAGAGCGTCTGCGGCGGGACGGAGGCGACATGATAGGCATGACGGGCATGCCTGAAGCAGCACTGGCCCGTGAGCTCGGGATCGCCTACGCTTGCATTGCCCTGTCGGTGAACTGGGCCGCCGGACTCAGTGATGACATCATCACCATGGAAGCGATTGGCAAGGTGTTGGAGCAGGGGATGGGAACGGTGTTGGCTGTGATCGAACGCGCTGTGCAGCAGTACGCGACTCTTTGAGATTACAACGGCAACTGACACTACAGAGGCGCTGCTACTTCCTCGACCTCGACTACGGGAATTTCCGGAACGACGTAAGGCGTTATCTGCACGAGAATGCCCATGGCCGGGTGATCGATGTAATGAAACTCGTCACTGCGCATGTCCCGGGTCTGTCGTAGTTGCATGATGCGATTGACGTGAAACTCGATTGCGTTCGCGACATTCTCCTCACTCACGCGGGCTGAATCGCTCTCGTTCACCATCACCGCAGGCAACACAGGCAAGGTCCACTCTTCCTGCGGACTGTCCCCTGTGTTCGGAGTAGTGCTGAAACTGCTCAGCCATAGATTGCTGTCGAACACGACGCGATCTTCTGCATTGTTGAAGTAGAGCGTCACGCTGCCCTCGAGTTCACTTCTGTCGTCGAATACACGCCCTCCGCTCACTGCCACTGCTGTGGCCACACCCCGGCGAGTCATCGGTTGACGCCAGGCACTGTGGAACAATATGCGATAGGCGGACGATTGCGAGAGGGCACGATTGCTGGCTGCGAAGTCATGATCTTCATCGGGCAGGGCAAGGAATGGTTCGCGCTCGAAGTCCGGCAGGCGGAAACTCTCGCCCGGTGCATACGGAGGAGGGCCAACAAGTACTGGAGCAGGCAAGACTGGCGCTGGCTGAACATCTGCGGCAATGCCTGACGACGACACAGGTACTGGCGCTGGCTCGACATTGCCGGTGAGCGCGCTCCAATCGTCCAGTTGCAGAAAGTCGCTGAGACTGCGCAGTTTTCGCAGTCTTTCCGGAAAACCCAGGCTGAGTTTGGCAGGTGACCAGATCTCCAGGTCGAGATTGCTGTTCTCATGGGTGAACGCGGTCATCTCCACCTGAAACCAGCGCTCTTCAGTGAGCCTAGCTTCTGCAGCAAGAAGCGGCTGCGCGAGCAACAGGCTTACTGCAACAATGCAGTTTCTGGGCAGGGAGCGCGTAGTGGTCATTTTTATCGTCATTGTGGTCCGATGGCGGGTCCGGTGGTGTGGCTTGTCCAGAGAATAAGGGTTTATCGCCGTTTGTCCAGTCGTCATGCGCTCAGTTTCAACTGATTCAACATCGCGCTGATGAACTCGATGCGTTTGTCGGCGGCCGCAGCGTTATGGGTGAAATGCAGCTGAGTGGGCCCGGTGAGTTTGTATGTCTTCGATTGCTGTTGCACGAGTTGAACGATGGAGCGTGGATCGACCCGCGTATTCTGCGAGAACGACAGTTTGCCTGTTTGTGTGTTCGCATCGATCTTGCTGATGCCCATGCTCTGTGCGCGCAGTCGCAGAGCCGTCAGTTTGAACAGCAGCTTGGTCTGATCCGGCAGCAGGCCGAAGCGATCAATCATTTCCACCTGCAGTTCATTGATTTCGTCGTCGTTCTTTGCGCCCGCGATGCGCTTGTACATGATCAGGCGCGTATGAATATCCGGCAGGTAGTCCTCGGGAATCAGAGCGGGGATGCGCAGGTTCACTTCACTGATATTCTGCAGGCTTGCCTCGATGTTCGGCGTACGTCCTTCGCGGATCGCCTTCACTGCCTCGTCGAGCATTTCGGTGTACAGCGTGAAACCGATCTTCTGCATGTGACCGGTCTGTTCTTCGCCGAGAATTTCACCTGCGCCGCGAATCTCCAGGTCGTGACTCGCCAGGGTGAAACCGGCACCCAGCGTGCTGGCGGCGCTGATGGCTTCGATGCGTTTGATCGCATCCGAGGTCATGTTGTTCTTGTTAGGTGTGAGCAGGTAGGCGTAGGCCTGGTGATGTGAACGACCGACACGGCCGCGCAGCTGATGCAGCTGTGCGAGACCGAGCTTGTCGGCGCGATCCATGATGATGGTGTTCGCACTCGGAATGTCGATGCCGGTCTCGATGATCGTTGAACACACCAGGATGTTGTAACGCTTGTGATAGAAGTCCGCCATGATCTGCTCGAGATCGCGTTCGGGCAACTGACCATGCGCGACACACACCCGCGCTTCGGGAATCAGTTCCTGCAAATCTTCCGCAGTCTTGTTGATTGTCTTCACTTCGTTGTGCAGGTAGAACACCTGACCACCACGCAACAGCTCGCGCAGCACTGCTTCCTTGATCAGACTCTCCTGGCTCTCGCGAATGAAGGTCTTCACCGACAGGCGTTTGGCCGGAGGCGTCACGATGAGCGAGAGATCGCGTACGCCGGACATTGCCATGTTCAGTGTGCGCGGGATTGGTGTTGCCGTCAGCGTCAGGATATCAACGTCGGCACGAATGGCCTTGAGCTTCTCTTTCTGCTGCACACCAAAACGATGTTCTTCGTCGATGATGAGGAGCCCGAGGTCTTTGTACGCGATATTGTCCTGCAGCAGTTTGTGTGTGCCGACCACGATGTCGACCTTGCCACTGCGGATGCGATCGAGCGTTTCCTGCACCTGTTTCGTCGAACGAAAACGCGATATCAGGTCCACGCTCACTGGCCAGTCGGCGAAACGGTCCTTGAAACTTTCATAGTGTTGTTGTGCCAGCAGTGTGGTCGGCACCAGGATGGCGACCTGCTTGTTGTTCTGCACGGCGATGAAAGCCGCACGCATGGCGACCTCGGTCTTGCCGAAGCCGACGTCACCACACACGAGTCGGTCCATGGCGCGTTTGGAAGACATGTCGCGCATGACGGCGGCGATGGCGTCCTGTTGATCGGCGGTCTCCTCGAACGGGAAGCTCGCGGCGAAGTTGTCGTAGTCGATGTCGGTCGTGCGGTATTGAAAACCTTGTCTTGCTTCGCGTCGCGCGTAGATATCCAGCAACTCCACTGCGACGTCGCGAATCTTTTCGGCCGCCTTGCTGCGAGCCTTCTGCCACTGGTCGTTGCCAAGTTGATTGAGCGGGGCGAGCTCCGGTTCGCTGCCCCCATAACGGCTGATCAGATGCAGTGAATAGACCGGGACATAGAGTTTCGCCTCGCGCGCGTATTCGAGCGTGAGGAATTCGGTTTCCTGTCCTTCTATGGTCAATGTCTGCAGGCCGCGATAGCGGCCGACACCGTGCTCCAGATGCACGACCGCAGCGCCGATGTGCAGCTCGGTCAGGTTTCTGATCAGGAACTCGGTGTTGTCCTGTACCTTGCGTCGGCGTCGCCGCTGAGCGACGCGCTGACCGAACAGTTGTGTCTCGGTGATCAGCAGGAGCGAAGGTTGTTGAAGATTGAGCGCACGATCAATGGGTGCGACGGTGATACTCAGCCGTTCACGACCATCGAGGAACGCCTGCCACGACTCCACCGGCGCCGGATTGATGCTGATAGTCTTGAGCATCTCCAGCATGCTCTCGCGCCGTCCTGCGGTCTCGGCACAGAACAGCACACGACTGTCGGGATTGTTCACCAGCAGCGTCTGCAGTGAAGGCAGGGGATTGTGCAGGGCGCCCGCGCCGAGTTCGGGCGGATTGGTCACGTTCACAATCTCGGCTCTTGATCCCGTGGACTGCACCTGCAACTCCACCGAAGGATAATCGCGCAACCGACCAATCGCCTCATCGGGAGTGAGAAACAGTTCGGAGGGTTTCAGGATAGGACGATGACGGTCGTGGCAGCGGTCCTCGTGACGGGCCTTGATGTCATTCCAGAAGCGCAGGCTCGACGCATCGAGATCGCCGCTGCGCAGTACCAGAACCTTCTCCGGAAGATAATCGAAGAGACTCTGCAACTCCCCGAAGAACAGCGGCAAGTAATACTCGATGCCGGCCGAGTGCAGTCCCTGACTGATGTCCTGATAGACACTGACCTGG
>Ga0155965_1041_pt4 | contig 23516 bp, 23 predicted proteins | sample RifCSPlowO2_02_FD_107619 | JGI IMG/M metagenome (GOLD analysis project Ga0155965, IMG submission 107619) | Gammaproteobacteria bacterium RIFCSPLOWO2_02_FULL_57_10
ACCGCGTAGAGCAGTGTGCCTACGATCGCCAGCGCCATCAGCATGTGTAGCGTGATCATGCCTGCCTGCAGATTCGAGGCCACGACGCGGGCACCCAGCCAGCCCTGGAATCCCACCATCAGAAACGCCGCCACCGAGGCGATGAATATGGCGCGGTCGTGATGCCGCACGGACCAGGAGTAGATGGCCGTCAGCAGAATCAGAAAGCCGATTGTCACGCCCGTGAGGCGGTTCAGGTACTCGGTCCAGGTCTTGACCACGTTGAACTCGGTTTCCGCGTAGCCCAGGTCGGCGTAGATCTCCTGATAGTTGGCCGGCAGTTGTTCGACGCTCGTTGGCGGAATCCAGCTGCCGAAACAGGTGGGCCAGTCGGGGCAGCCCATTCCCGCACCGGAGGCGCGCACGCTGGCGCCCACCAGAATCAGGAAGTAGACAGCCGCGAGTGTGATCCATGCCATGCGGCGGTAGCGGGCAAGGTTGTGGGAGTCTGCGGTGGTATGAGTCATGAATCTGCTTCGTGGAGTATGTGTTCGTTGGTTCGTATCGAAGGTGGATACGCTGCAATCGGAATGCGGATCACCGGATTGATGGCTGGGGATGGTGACAGATCAGCGTTGCAGCGGTCAATTGCCCATTGCGCGCTGCAGCACCTGCCCGAGTCTCATGCCTGCCAGGGTCACGCGGTCTTCCGCAATCGCGTGCATGCGTCCCGTGTAGTCGTCATCCAGCGTGAAGCTCGGCAGGGAGGTGCTGCGGCTCTCGCTGCGCAGGACGGCCGCCTTGATCTCGTCCGGGTAGACAAACTCGTGCATGAGCTTGCGACTCTCCTGCAACCACGAGGAGGTGTTCGGGCTGACGGTATTCAGGTCGGTCTGCCGCACGGTCGCGATCATGCGCAGCAGGGTGTCGTCGAAGGGCTGTGAGCGCAGCGCCTCGTCCCAGATGGCATGCAGTGACCCGCCGCGCGTGTCGATGCCGTTACCACCCCGGTCACCTGTCGCAAACAGTTCCGTGGATACCAGTGCGCCCGAGTGCAGGGGCTGATGGATGTCGCCCACAAGGTGCAGCACCCAGCACAGCGCAACTGCACGTTGGGCGGCTGAACTGAGTGGGTGGCTCAGCTGTTCGATGTTGTAGTCCAGCGCCAGCATGATGTTGGTGGCGTCGCGCTCGTCCATGTTGGCGGCCGCGAACGGCGCTTCGATGGTGGGTAGCGGGTCGACCCCGACGTAGACGTTGCCCTGGATGCCACCGCCGCGCACCCAGGCGCCGTCGATCCAGTGCCAGTCGGGTCGGTTGTAGCGGATCAGATCATCGCCCTGAAAGCCGCGAGCCATGTCCGGCCAGATGGACGCCTGCCCCAGCAGCCAGCGCACTTGTTCTTCTTCGGTTGCGAGCATGACGGCAGCGGGCATCTGGTCGAGGAAGTCTTCCTGATAGCGCGGGTGCTGCTCGAGCATTTCGTGCAGGGCTTCGCGTGTTTCCAGCGACAGGCCTTCCCAGGCCACATAGGTGCTGAGGCGATGGGAGGTGGCGTCCCACGCGTGGGCGATTGAAGCGGCAGCGAATTGGTAGAGGAGGATGCTCAGCCAAGCGAGTGTGCGAACAGTCCTCATGCGAAGTACAAATAACGTCATCGGTTTTCAGATCCTGCTTGGCCGAATGCCTGTCAAGTGTGTCAGTGGAAAGTGGTGGCGAGGCCGGATTGTAGCAAACAAATTCGGTGGTAGAGTGCGACATATTGCTCAGGACGCGTGGCAGTATCGGAGCTGGCAAAGACAGCTTTCGGGAAGACTTTGCAAACACCGTTCTGGTGACGACGAGGCAGGACGCCTGTGCTATCCTTGAATCGTGTTAGTTCAAGAGAATTGGTGCAATTAAGACATTTCGATAAGGCAAGCCGCTATGAGCAAAAAGCAGGAAGAGACAGCATACCTGACCAAAGTCGTGATGAAGCGGGCCGTGAACAAAGGCATCAAAAAGGCCTCTCAGGAAGCCATGGAAACGGCGGGTTCACTCGTGGAAGTGGACGGTGACTGGGTGGTGAGACGCTACAAGGACGGTCGTCTGGAAAAGCTGCATCGTCTTCAGAAAATTTCCACCAAAGATATAGAGCAAAAGATCGTCCGGCTTAGATGTGACTAATCCCACCAAAAGATTACGTGTATTCGCGGGACCCAATGGGTCAGGCAAGAGTACCGTCATTGACGCAATACGCCGCGAAAAGATCGACGACAGAACGATAGATTTTGGCATATACATCAACGCGGATGAGATTGCTGCGAAGCTGCGTTCAGGTAGTTTTGAATTCTCCTCATTTCAACTTCCTCCCATCTCCCATCAGGATTTCGTTGCGATGGCCCTTGCAACAGGATTGGTCAATGATACGAATTTCTCAGAAGCAGATTTCCGCAGTAGTTTCCGTTTGAACGCTCTGGGTCAATTCATACTCCATGAACCACGTTGGCATGAAAATCTGGCTCAGATCATGGCCACGGTGATCAGGGAGAGGCTCCTGATTGCAGGAAGTAAAATATCCTTTGAAACAGTTTTTTCGCATGAATCCAAGCTGGACTACATGCGACGAGCCAAAGAAGCAGGTTACAAGATCTACTTGTACTTCATCGCCACTTAGAGCCCGGAAATCAATATCGCCAGGATTAAGGAAGTGCGAATCTGGCAGGGAGGTCATGATGTTCCAGAAGAAAAAATCAGAGCAAGATATTTGCGCTCGCTGGAATTACTCTATGACGCTGCAGAGTTGGCCTATCAGTCATACTTCTTCGACAACTCAGTGGATGGTGCAAGTCAGGGCATAAAACCGTTTGCCCACTTCAAGGTCATTCAAGGGAAAAAACATTGGGATGACATCAACGCCACAGATGTCCCAAGTTGATTCTATAGATATTATCTTGTGAAAACCTGATAGCTATCAGTGATACGCGAGAATCACTCACACCTCCAGCCATTCCCGGCGTACTTCTTCTGCCTGCAGCAGACTCGCAGGTGTGCCTTCGTAGACGATCTGCCCATGTCCCATCACATACAGTCGATGAGAAATACGCATGGCAATGGTGAGTTTCTGCTCCACAAGCAGGATGGAGACGCCGCGACTGGCGATCTCCTGCAACAACTGGCCGACCTGTTCCACGACTTTCGGCGCGAGACCCTCGGTGGGTTCGTCGATCATGATCAGTTCCGGGTCGCCCATGAGCGTGCGACACATGCACAGCATCTGTTGTTCGCCGCCGCTGAGAACGCCGCCCGCGACATCGGCGCGCTCACCGAGATTGGGGAACATGCGGAACATCTCTTCCATGCTCCAGCGCGAGGATCCTTTTCTGCTCTTCATTCCGAGCAACAGATTCTGGCGCACAGTCAGGCCTGGGAAGATGTCGCGATTTTCCGGCACGCAGCCGATGCCGAGTTGAGCGATTTCATAGCTCTTCTTGCCGGCGATCTGCTGTCCCTTGAACAGAATGGATCCTTTGGGTTCCACTTCTCCCATGATGGTCTTGACGGTAGTGGACCTGCCCACGCCGTTGCGACCGAGCAGGCTAACGATCTCGCCTTCCTTCACGTGAAAATTGACGCCGCGCAGGATGTGACTCTTGCCATACCAGGCGTTGAGATCGACGACTTCAAGCATGGCTTTCCTCTCCGGTGGTCACCACTTCGCCCAGATAGGCTTCCTGCACGCGGGGATTGCCGCGAATCTTCTCCGGCACGTCCGAGGCAATCACTTCGCCATACACCAGCACGGTAATGCGATCGGCGACGTCGAAGACGATGTTCATGTCGTGTTCCACCATCACCAGGGTCTTGCCTGCGGTGACCTTGCGGATCAGAGCCACGGCGTTTTTCGCTTCGCTGTGACTCATGCCGGCCACAGGTTCGTCTAGCAGGATCATCTCGGCGCCGCTGGCAATCGCAATGCCGAGTTCCAGCGCGCGCTGCTCCGCGTAAGCGAGTTCTCCTGCGGGAAAATTGCGGCGATCAAACAGGCCAATCTCTTCCAGCACCGCTTCGGCTTTTTCCGTGAGCGCTTTCTGTCTGCTCACGAGGTGCCAGAACGAATACTTGTAATCCATCGACCACAGCAGTGCGCAGCGAATGTTCTCGAACACGCTGAGCAGCGGAAAGATATTGGTGACCTGAAAACTGCGTGCCAGCCCCATGCGGGCAATCTCGAACGGCTTGCGGTTGTGAATGGGCACGCCCTTGAACAGGATGCTGCCTGAGCTGACGCTGTAGCGACCGCTGATCAGATGAAACAGCGTGGACTTGCCTGCACCGTTCGGGCCGATGATCGCGTGCTTCTCGCCCTGTTCGATGTTGAGAGAGACGTCGCGAATGATCGCGGTCTCGCCGAATTTCTTGTGTACGTTCTGCAGTTGCAGGAGGCTCATGATTGCTCTCCTTCCGACTTGCCCGCAGGCGGCATTGTGTTGGCAGCCGACCACGCATCGCGCAATCGCGGCAGTGTCAGGCGCAGTACGTAGAATGCCACGGCTGTGACGCCGACAAGCAAGGCCCAACTACCGTAACCATCGGGATTGAGTGCAATGCCGAGATAGACGAACTCGGTGCCGGACGCATGACTCATCTCGATCATCGCCACCATGCCGAGCAGAAACACTGCCCCCGGAATCGATGTCAGCGTGTAAGGCAGTGCCAGCAAGCGCAGCTTGCTCAAGTGCCAGGGCACGCGATGCATCATCAGGAAGCCGGTTAACCCGCGGGGCAGGAACATCACCGTCAACACGAACAGGATGCCGAGGTACAACATCCACAGCGTGGTGTAATTGCTCAGCAGCGAATTGATCAGCGTGAGCACGATCGCGCCAACGATAGGCCCGATGAAGAATCCCAGTCCACCGATGTAGGCCATCAGCAACACGCGCCCTGAACTCGCGGCGTTGAGATTTTCCTCGGTGAGAATCTCGTAGTTCACCGCGAAAAGTCCGCCTGCGATACCCGCGAACAATCCGGCCATCGCGAAGGAGATGAAGCGCACACGGCGCGCACTGTAGCCGATGAATTCCGCGCGCTCCGGATTGTCACGCACCGCGTTTGCCATGCGACCGGCAGGTGTTTGCGTGAACAGATACATGCACAGCGTGGCGACAAACATCCACGCGGCGGCGAGATAGTAGACTTCAATGCCTTGCGCGAAATCGAAGCCGAAGAACGTCGGGCCATAGGTGCGGTCGCCGCTGACTCCGGCTTCTCCGCCGAAGAAGGACACCAGAATCAGCGACGAGGCCGCGATCAGTTCGCCGATGCCGAGCGAGATCATCGCGAAGACGGTACCGGCTTTATGGGTGGAGAAGCTGCCGATGAACAGCGCCGCGAGCAGACCGAACAGGCCGCCGACCAGGGGAATGAGCGTGACGGAGAAATACATCGTCTCGTTCTCGATCATCAGCAGCGCGTGGACCGCCATGAATCCCCCGAGTCCGAAATACACCGCGTGCCCGAACGACAGCATGCCGCCCTGGCCCAGCAGCATGTTGTAGCTGAGCGCGAAGACGATCGCGATCGTCATCTGCGTGAAGATGGAGACAGAGAACACTGACGTGAATATCTGCGGCAGGGCAATCAACACAATGGCAAACACGATCCAGACGATTGACTTGCGCAGCATGCTCAACTCTCCCGCTTGCCGAACAGGCCGGAGGGTCGGAAGATCAGCACCAGCACGAGCAGCAGGAAGGGCAATATCGGCGCGATCTGCGGCAGCGTGAGGCGCCAGATGTCATTCAGCGGATGATCGCTGTCGAACGATACGCCCAGCAGGTTGAGCAGATCCGGCATGCCGACATTCGACGCGATCGCATAGGACTGCAGTAGTCCGATCAGAATCGACGCCACCAATGCTCCGGCAAGAGAACCGAGCCCGCCGATCACCACGATCACGAACACGATGCTGCCCAGCACCACGGCCATGCCGGGGAATGTAGTGAGAACCGGCCCGGCGATGACGCCGGCGATGCCAGCCAGTCCAGAACCAACACCGAACACTGCCATGAAGATGAAAGGGACATTGTGTCCCAGATTGGCCACCGTGTTGGGGTGCGTGATCGCCGCCTGAATGATGATGCCGATGCGCGTGCGCGTCAGCACATAGTACAGACCGATGAAGATCGACACGGAGATGAAGATCATGAAGGCCTTGTACGCGGGGAAGTTCTGGCCGAAGAGCGTGAAGAGCGGGAAGTCGAGAATTGCGGGGGACTGATAATTCATCGTCGAACGGCCCCAGAAGAACTGCACAGCCTCCTCGATGAGAAACGCGAGCCCGAACGTGAAGATCAATTCCGCCACGTGTCCCGATTTGTGCACGCGCCGCAGTCCGTAGCGTTCCACCAGCGCGCCCACCACGCCAACCAGAATTGGCGCGATGATCAGAGCGGGCCAGAACCCGACATAGAGACTGATGGAGTAGGCGAAGTAGGCGCCGAGCATGTAGAAGCTGGCGTGGGCGAAATTGAGCACACCCATCATGCTGAAGATGAGTGTCAGGCCGCTGGCGAGCATGAACAGCAGCAGACCCGTGACCAGGCCGTTCAGCGTTGCGAAGATCAGGACTTCAATCATGGTTCGGTTACTGACTCTCGCTGACTACTGTTGAGGGCGTTCCATCCGGCAACTATTGTTCTCGGTGATCGTTTCTTCCATCGGCACCACGAACTCGGTCAGCAGACCGAAGCCGGAATTGTCGGAATCGAACTCGATATTCTCATTGGTGTGAACCGACACGTTCAGTGACTGGAATATCTGATGATCGCTCGGACGCATCCAGATTTCTTCGCCGGACATGGTGGTGATGCGCATGTCCTCCATCGCCAGCGCGACATCGTAGGGCTGTGTGGAGCCCGCCTTTTCCATCGCGGCGGCGAGCATCATGAGCGCATTGACGAGACGCGGTTGCGTCACATCCTTGTGTGGATTCTTCGCCTTGTAGGCGCGGGTGAATTCGCGGCGCACGTCACTGGTGATGGGGTTGGCGTGATCGTTGTGCACGAGGCGGATCTGCCCTTTCGCGGCTTCGCCCAGGGTGGCGGTGATGCCATCATAGGCAGCGTAGAACGTGTAGATGGGCACCTCGAGTCCCGCATCCATGATGCCGCGACCGAGTGCGACCATGTCCGCGCCCCAGTTGCCGGTGATCACGGCATTGGCGCCGGATGACACAATCTTGGTGATGTAGGGCGTGAAGTCCTTCACCTGACCGATCGGATGCAGTTCATTGCCGACGATCTGGATGTCCGGGCGCTTCGCTGCCAGCATGCTGATGGCCGCATCGCCCACGGCCTTGCCGAAGGAGTAGTCCTGGCCAATGATGTAAACCTTGTCGATGTCGGGGTTGCGCGCGATGTGATCGGTCATCACCTCCATCTTCATGTCCGAATGGGCGTCGAAGCGGAAGTGCCAGAAGTTGCAGTCGGCGCCGGTGAGGATCGGGTCCACCGCCGCATAGTTGATGAACAGCACCTGCGAATCCGGGTTGCGACGATTGTGTCTTTCGATCGCCGTGCTCAGCGCGCTGGCCACTGCAGAGCCGTTGCCGGAGAACACCACCTGGATGCCTTCGCTGATGGCGCGGCGCAGTTGCAACTGGGAGTCGGCCGCGCTGTTCTTGTTGTCGAGAGCAATCACCTCGAACTGGCGTCCGCCGAGGATGCCGCCCTTGTCATTGAAGAAGTAGTCGGCCGCGAAATCCAGCACCATGTAGCCGCTCTCACCAGTGGCCGCAAAGGTACCGGACTGGGGATCAATGAAGGCGATCTTGATGGGCTCTTGGGCTTCGGCGGTACAGGAGAGGCCGATGGCGCAGAAAGTGGCTGCAGAGACGGCGTTGCGCAGACGATGAATGGCGGAGATCAGTTTGGTCATGATGGCTATTCTTCTGATTGTTCTTGTGATTATTGTTGTGAATGATGAGGGCTATCAGTCTTTTTTATAGACAATACAACAGCATGGAGCGCATCCGTGCGATTCCCGCTTTGTCACAACATGGGCTGGGACATTAACCCACTCATCCCCCTGAATCAAGCTGAGCGCGACGTCTGTCATTTCCTGCCGGGCCAAACCTCCAACATCGGCGATGAAGAGTTACGCAAGCAGCAGTTTTGCCACCAGCATCGGGATTTCACCTGAAATGTGCACATGTGTGTCAACGCCAGGCACGATTGAGCGTTACTATGGAGGCGAGCAACCCAGCGGCACGACCAGAGCGAGAACCCCAATGAAAAAATCTATCCAGCACGGACTGATACTTGCCATCCTGACCTGTCTGCTGGCGCTTTCAGCCTCCACCCACGCCGCCACCGGCACATCGATGCCCACCTTCGTGCATCCGGTGCTGACTATTCCGCGCATCGACGTCGAGGGTTACGGCTCGTTGAGCCTGCGACTGGTGCTGGAGAATGAGGCGACGCTGACTTTCGCGATAGCCGAAGCTGCAGCGGCCGGGACTGGTCTGTCGCCCGGCGCGACATTCAATCTGCAAACCCAGACGCTCGACATCCCGGTAGTGCAGGTCGGCGCAGAGTTCTATCACGTGCAGTTGCGACTTCTCCCGGGCGACAAATTTCAAGTATCTCTTGCTGATGCGGCGGCGTTTGCTGGACAGGCAACCTACAACGCGCAGTGTGCGACGTGTCACGGCTCTGACGGGCTTGGCGGCAGCATCGGCATCTCGCTGAAGAATTGCGCGACGTGCAGTTCTGCCAGTGTGCTCAGTGCAAAGATCAATGACACCATGCCGTTTGGCAATCCGTCCGCGTGCGTCGGCACCTGCGCTGCGGACATCGCCGCCTACATCCTGACAGTATTCAATGCGAGCACCGGGCAGCAGGCGTCCGCAGTGCTGCAGGCCATCGACACCATGCCGCTGGCGACGACGCTGCGCAATGCGAGCCTGCAACTGGTAAGTCGTCTGCCGACGGCGGCAGAAGAGACGCTGGTCAGTCAGCAGGGCGAGAACGGCCTGCGCCAGGCGCTGGACGGCATGATGAAAGAAGAGGCTTTCTATGATCGTCTCTCCGAAATCTTCAACGATATGCTGCACACGAATCGCTATCTGTCCACGAATGGTGCAGAGGCAGCGCTGCAGCTCATGCGGCGTTTTCCGAATGCGCGCTGGTTCGATCCGGGAGTTGATCAACGTGGCACTGACTATCAATTCAATCGCATCACCACGAACAATAGCGTGGCGACCGAGCCGCTGGAGCTGATCAATCATGTGGTGAGGAACGATCTGCCCATGACGGAAATTCTGACTGCAGACTATTTCATGGTGAACGGTTACTCCGCCAAGAGTTATGGCATCAGCAACGTGCAGTTCACGAACGAGTGGGATGCAAATGAATTCCGTCCCGCCAGGCTGACCAATACGCCACACGCCGGTGTTCTGAGTTCGCTGATGTTCCTCAACCGCTATCCGACCAGCGCGACCAATCGCAATCGTGCACGCTCACGTGTGGTGTACGACCTGTTCCTGGATGTGGACATTCTGGCACTGGACGGTGAGCGTCCGGATGGCACCGCAGTGGATATCAGCAGCCCGTCACCCACTCTGGATAACCCCGATTGCGTCAAGTGCCACAGTTTGCTTGATCCGGTGGCATCGTCCTTCCGCAGCTGGAATCTGCGTGGTGTCTACACCCCCAATGCAGCGTGGTACACCGACATGCTGCAGGCAGGATTTGCCAGCGACGTGTTTCCGGTGACGAGCAATGCGGACGAATTGCAATGGTTGACGGCGCAGCTGGTCGAGGACCCGCGCTTTGACGACGCGATGGTGCGCATTGTCTTCAATGGACTGACGGGTCAGGAGCCACTCGATCCGCCTGGAGAGGACGCAACAACCGCCGAGCGCGATGCGTGGCTGGCACAGTCAGCGCATCTGGATGAGATCAAGGCTGTCTACGTGGCAGACAATCGCAATCTGAAGACGCTGGTGACAGAGCTGGTGCTAAGCCCTTACTGGCGCGCCGAGGGTCTCAACGATACCGCGTTCGCTCTGGTGCACGAAGAGACAGGTGCTGCACGTCTGCTGACCCCGGAGATGCTGCATCGCAGGATAGAGGCGCTGTTCGGGTTCCAGTGGCGCGGCCCGCTCGATCAGTACGCGACCAATCGGAATGTCTTCAGCACGGCGAGGCTTCTCGACAGTCGCCTCTACTATCAGCAGATCTATGGTGGCATTGATTCGTTTGCGATTACCGAGCGTCTCTCCGATCCCAATGGACTGATGGTATTCGTGCAGGAGCGCATGGCAAACGAGATGGCGTGTTATGGCGTGCCCAATGATTTCCTGGCGTCTGCGGCGCAGCGTCGTCTGTTTCCCCATGTGACCACTACTACCGATCTCACCAGTGGTCAGGGTCAGGAGGCCGTGCGCAGGAATATTCAACATCTGCACCGCTATCTGCTGGGTGAAGAGTTGGCGCTGACTGATGCAGAGATCGAACACAGCTACGCGCTCTTCGCAACGGTGTTGCAGGATGGACGCGCCGCACTGGCGAGCAATGCCGAATCCAGCGCTTTGCCCGCACGCTGCATGCGGAACAATAGTCTGCTGACCGGTGCGTCTCTGAATGTGAGTGGTGGCACGGATGGACGACTGCGCAACGATCCTGACTACACGATCCGCGCCTGGATGGCTGTCGTGGCTTACCTGCTGTCCGACTATCGCTTCATTTACGCCTGACCTTTACCAGTTTGACCCTCATGACCGGGTGACTTTATGGAACGTCGAAATTTTCTGAGACTGCTGGCCGGATATGGAATCGCCGGCGCGTTGCCGATGTCGCTTTGCACTCCGGCATGGAGCGCCGAGGCTCAACGCTTTCTGATCACCGTCAACGCATCAGGTGGCTGGGACCCTACTGACCTGATCGATCCGAAGGGCAACGCCATGCGTGCCGATGGGCTCGGGCCGGTCAATCACTACGCTGCAAGCAAGATCAAGAGCATCGGCAATCTGTACTATGCCGCCTATCCCGACGACGTGGAGCCGCCCGCGACTGACTCGCCGGGGCATCTGGATACTTTCTTCGCCAAACACCATCAACGTCTGTTGGTGATCAACGGTATCGATACCCAGACCAATGGTCACGAGACGGGAACCCGTTTCGTCTGGAGCGGACGTCTGGAAGAGGGATATCCGACTGTCGCTGCGCTGGCGGCCGCGCCTTACGCCAGCCAGCCGATGGCGTTCATTTCCAATGGCGGCTACGACTTCACCGGAGCACTCGTGGCGCCGGTGCGCACCGCATCAGCGGGCACGTTCACGTCACTCGCATACCCTAACAGCCAGTATGCGGATAATCCTGCGCTGCGTGCCTCCGGATACTTCAGCGAGCAGAGCTACCGCAGCGTGGACGCTGCCCGCCAACTGCGCCTCGCGCGCCTGCAACAGAGTGAGACATTGCCCATGCGCGCTGCACAGATGGCCCGGCTGGCGACAGTGCGCAGCAGCGAACTGGAGCTGGATGGGTTGCTCGGTCTGCTACCCGCACAGGTGTCTGGTGGGTTGAAGGGACAGGCGGAAGTGGCTATCGCCGCCTTTGCCAGCGGTCTCGCCGTCAGTGCCAACCTCAATCTGGGTGGCTTCGATACCCACGGCAACCATGACGAGGATCAGACCGCTGCGCTGACCGAGTTGCTGGAGGGCATAGACCATCTGTGGGAACAGATCGTGCTGCGCGGCCTGCAGGATCGCGTCACCGTGGTAATTGGCTCCGACTTCGGACGCACGCCGTTCTACAACACGGGCGACGGCAAGGATCACTGGAACATCACCAGCATCATGGCGATGGGGGCGGGCATTACCGGCAACCGCGTGATTGGCGGCACCGATGTCAATTTCGAGGCTCGGAACCTGAATCCGGACACGCTTGAGGTTCACTCGGGCGGCATCATCGTGACCCCCAAACATGTGCATCGTGCGTTGCGGGATTTCATTGGGGTCTCAACAGAGCTGGATAATCTGTATCCCCTCAATGTGGAGAAACTGGCGCTGTTTGCGTGATGACGCCCTGTGGGAGCTGGCCCTGCCAGCGCTCGGGTGCAGTGCCTTATCAATCGCTGGCAGGGCCAGCTCCCACATACAATCGAAAAGTGGCACACTGGACGCCATTGCCCGCATTCTGAGCGTTCGGAATCCATGATGAAACCGGCAGCACTCCTGATCGCCCGTCGGCACCTGCTGCTGGCCGCCAGCCTGCTCGTCACATTCCTGCTGGGTCTCGGCATCCTGCGTGCCGAGTTCGACACATCGCTCTCCCTGTTGATGACCCGCAGCGACCCCTATCTGGAACAGCTCGATCGCATGGAGGCCGAGTTTCCGGTGCCGGAGGAAATCAGCTTCGCGTTCGTGCCGCGCAACGGCGAGGTATTCAGCCCGCCCACTCTGCAGGCGCTTGCCGATCTCAATCGCGAGTTCCGGCAGATTCCACTGGCGTTCAGCATGTCGTCCATTCTCGCGTGGCAGTCGCCCTTTGGTGACGACACGCTGTTCGAGCGACCGCTGAGTCAACTGGACAGTTACACCGCAGAGGAACTCGCGCAGCTGCGCACGGAAGGTCTCGCCGATCTCTTCGTGGTGGGAACGCTGTTGTCGCCCGGAGCCGATCTTGCATTGGCGAATATCCGGATGAGTCTGACGTCACTCGATGAAGAGCAGAGCCATGAGGCTGCACAGGCCGCCATCACGCTGCGTGACAGCCTGCAGGCGCGTCATCCCGAGGTGGATATTCATGTCAGCAGTGGCGCGCTGTTCGAGCAAGCCAATCGCAGCGCGATGATCAGTGACCTGACCCTGCTGCTGCCCATCGTGTTGCTGCTGTGCACGACCATCATCTGCTACAGCTTTCGTTCGCTGCTGCTCGGCGTGAGTGTGCTGCTTGTGGGGCTGATCACGGTGGTCATGACCGTCGGGACACTGGGCTGGCTGGGCCAGAGTTTCAATACCATCTCGGTGATGGCACCGCTGGTGGTCGTCACGATCGCGCTGGCAGACAGCGTGCATCTCATCTCGATCTTCCGTCAGCGGCTGCTCGCGGGCGATGGAAAGATCGCGGCGATGCAGCATAGTCTCGCTTTCAACATCCGGCCCATCACGCTTGCTACACTCACGACGGTGATCGGTTTTGCCAGCCTGAATCTTGCCTCTTCGCCCGCGATCAGCTCCTTCGGCAGCGTGGTCGCGATTGGCGTTCTGTATGCCTGGCTGTTGACGCTGTTCACGCTTCCCGCGCTGGTGTTGCTGCTACCAGGGGCGTTATCAGAACCACTATCAAACGCACTATCACGATCAGGTGCCGGGTCTCTTCCCCTGACTGCGCGTATCACTGATTTGAGCAGAGCGGTGATCGGCAGGTACAACGGTTTGCTCCTCTGGTCGGTGACGGCACTGGGGGTGATTGCGCTGGGATTGAGCTTCCTCAATACCACGGATTTCGATCGCAATTCCTTCATCGGTGAAGACTCGCCGGTGCATGGCTATGTCGCTGCTGTGAGCGAAAAGACGCAGCGCGGACCACAGCTGACCTATGGTGTCCAGGTTGCCGAAGAGTTCGGTGCAGTAGAACCGGAGTTTCTGCGTCAGCTCGACCGCTTTGCCGAGTGGTTGCGAGCACAGGAGGAAGTGGTGTCTGTCGTGAGCCTGGTGGAATTGGTCAAGACCGTCAACCAGGTCATGAACGAGAACCAGCCGGAGAACTACCTGATTCCGGAGAGCGTGCGCACGGTCGAGGAGCACCTGTTCAGTTACCAGCAGGTGCAGGCACGCGACTACACGCTCGACATTGTGGCCAACGAGGACTTCTCGCTGTTGCGGCTCTTCATCGTCACACGTCCGATGAGCAATCAGCAGATCATCGATCTGAATGCGCGCATCGAGAGAGAGTTTGCGACACAGCTTCCCGAGGCCGAACTGCTGCACGGCAGTGCCATTCTGTTGTTCGCCCGCATGGACGAGGCGGTGACGATCGAGCTGCTGCAGGGCTATGGTTTCAGTCTGTTGTTCATCACGCTGACGCTCATTATCGGGATGCGCAGCATCTACTACGGTCTGCTGAGCATGCTGCCGAATCTGCTGCCCGCCGTGTTTGTCTTTGGCGCATGGGGTTTGGTCGTGGGGCAGATCGATCCGTTTGTGATGATGCTGTTCAGTATCAGTATCGGCCTGGTAGTGGATGACACCGTACATGTGCTCAGCTGCTATCAGACCAGTCGGGTGGCGGGCAGCACCCCGCGTGAGGCCGTCGATGTGGCGCTGCAGAAGGCGGGTCCGGCGCTGATCATCACCACGACCGTGATGGCGCTGGGCACCTGCGTGTTGATCGGTGCCAGTACCCTGTTCTTTCAGCAGGCGGCGACCCTGCTGGTGCCGATCGTGTTGATTGCGTTGTTGCTGGATCTGACTTTCTTCCCGGCGCTGCTACTGCGGGCGGATCGGCAGCGCTGACCCTGTGGGAGCGGGCCCAGCCCGCGATCGCTTGCAGGGCAAGCTCCCACGCCGTGGGGTTGCAATGAGAACGCCATGCAGCCGGTCCCGCTGAGGGTGTTTTCTGCTAAGCTTGGCCTGCTTCCAGGCCGATTTTTCCAACCAAGAGTTACCGCATGTATCGATTGCTGTGTGTCCTATCCCTTGTCCTGAGCATCCCCGTTGTCTCCGCACAGCCGGGCGTAGACCCCATCCCCACGGATATCGGCGGTGAATTCAATTTCGTTCGTGTCCAGTATGATTCCTACCTGGGGGGTGGCGGAGGCTTCGGTGGTTTTGGAGGCTTTGGCGGATTCGGTGGGTTTGGTCGCGGCGGTGGGGCCTGGTCGGTTGACTTCCCCGATGCAGACCAGAACTTCCTGCGTGGCGTCTCACGCCTGACCAATGTCCGCGTCATGAGCGATCCCATCGTGCTGCGGCTCGATGACGAGAAGATCTTCGAGTATCCCTTTCTCTACATGCTCGAGGTGGGACAGGGCGGCGGCATCGATCTCAATCCCGAAGAGATGGAGAATCTGAGGGAATATCTGCTGCGCGGCGGATTCCTGCTGATCGACGATTTCTGGGGGCGCAATCAATGGGACAACTTTTTCTTCACTTTTTCCCAGGTGTTTCCCGACCGGGAGATCATCGAGCTGCCGGCCAATCACGAGATCTTTCACACCTATTACGACATTGATGGCCCGACGATGATTCCCGCGCTGGGACGCGACGACAATCGTGGCGAGCAGGGGATTGATGTGGCCAGCAACTTCGCCATTCTCGACGATGACGGTCGCGTGATGGTGTTGATCAACTGGAACTCCGACATGGGCGATGGCTGGGAGCATACCTATCACCCCGATTACCCGACCCGTTACGCCAACTCCGCCTATCAACTGGGCATCAACTATTTGATGTATTCGCTGACGCATTGACGTCCAGGCGGCGATGAGGGACCTGAAATCCCTTTTTCATTCCTGCGTCAGAATGTCGATCTCGCGTGTGATCTCTGCACTCTCCGCCAGCTGCTCAAACCAGTCCCGCTCCTCCTGTCTGTGCAACAACCCGAACAGTACGCCGAGCAGAGCTCCGCGATGCACGTTGTCACCGCCAACGTTGGCATTGGCCAGCAATCCCGCGCGGGGATCATCACAGTACTTGTATGCCAGGTAGAGCACGCTGGGCCAGGAGTCACTGATATAGCAGGCGCTGGAGAATACGCGACCGATGATGTCGCGATCGTCTCGTCCCTTGCGCAGCAGCGCCGCCAGATCGAGCCCCAGACTTTGCTGCGCCGTCGTCGCGATCAACTCCGCGGCGGGTGTCGTGGGCTCACGGAACAGCAGCGCCTCAAGCAGCCCCGTATAAGCGGTGCACACTCGTGCAAGCGTCTCGTCGGGATGGGTCAGGGACAGATGCGTGCGGCACTGTGCCTGCGCGTCTTCGCAGGAGACACCGTGCAGGCGGGCATTCAGGAACAGCGCCGCAATGCTGACGAGACCACCTACGGACGCCGTGTCATGAGTCACCGCGCCGCAACGCTCGGGGGGCAGGCCACTCTCCAGATTGGCGAAGAATCCGCGATGCCATGATTCCGCATAGGTGTCGGGGTGAGCCGGCGATTCGGCAGTCATGAAGGCGATGTAGGCCTGAAGAAAATGTTGCACGTCGTAGTGCCCGCCGCTCGCCGCCAGGCTGCGCATCAGCACGCGCGTACAGTGCGCATTGAGAGTGTTCTCGCCCGCCCGCATGCCGTGGTGGTAGTGCATGCCCGGCACGCCCCAGAGGTGACGACGCCCCTTGAGGATCACGTCGCCCACAATCTCGCGCTGCCCGCCCTGACTGCCGCGGCCGCCCTGACGGGTCGAGTGCAACACGATGATGGATGAGGGGTGTCTGGATGGCGCGTCTTCCAGGCCCTGAATGCCTCCGACAAATGCGCGGTCGATGTCCAGCGGGTTGTAGAACCAGTGCACGGGCATGGCGAGGGCGTCGGCGACGAACTGGTTGCGCAGTGCTGCGCGGGCGCGCTGGCGCGCGAATAGACTGATCATGAGATTTTCGGTGTCCTCGGGACGGATTGTTCCGGGGTATACGCTTCTGCCACCCAATCGGGTCTTATGCAGTCCTGCAAATTTGCGGCGATGAACTGCACGAGACGTTGCGCCGCTTGCGGCAGCCTTCGCCCCTCGTGCCGGACCATGTACCAGTGGCTGTGCAGCGGAAAGCCCTCCACCGCCAGCAGCGCATAGTGCTCGCGTCCTTCCTGCAGCGTGTGCTCGGAAATCACCGAGATCCCCAGTCCGGAGGCAACGCTCAGGCGGATGGCCTCGTTGCTCTCGATCTGCATGGTGTTCTGCAGTGCCAGTCCCTGCTGACTCAGCCAGGCCTCGAACATCATGCGGGTGGCCGAGCCGGGCTCGCGTATCAGAAAGCGTTCCGACAGCAGATCCTGGAAGCGTACCGTCGGCCTTCCAGCAGCCCAGTGGTCGGGCGGCGCGATGATCTGCAGGGGGTTCTTGATGATGCGCGTGGCACTGACATGCTCCCCACTCGGCGGATGGCTGAACAGGTACAGGTCGTCGGCCTGCTGAAGAAAGCGCTGTACGATGTGGGCACGATTGCCGATGTTCAGCGTGATGCGGACGTTGGGAAACTGCCGCGCGAAGGCACCCAGTATGCGCGGCACCACATACTTCGCGGTCGTCACCACGCCGAAGCTGAAATGGCCGACCTCGCCCGAGCGCACCTGATCCAGTGTGCTGTTCAGTTCTTCGAGGCGCGTCAACACGTCGCTGGCGGCATCATGGAGCGCCTGGCCGGCGTCTGTAGGTACCAGCCTGCCATCGCGGTGCTCGAGCAGCTTTTCGCCAAGAACATCGGACAAACGCTTGATCTGCAGCGAGACGGTGGGTTGCGTCAGGTGCAGTTCGCGCGCCGTCGCCGAGAGGTTTCCGGAGCGTATGGCCGCCACGAACACTTGCAGTTGTCTGATGCTGAGGTGGCGGATGTTCATGGAATATCCATAGAGAATGATAAATAGTTATAGGGCAAAACATTTATTGGAAAATATACGGTGCTGTCCGGAGAATTGCCACCGCTCGTTTCCCAGGACTCCTCAATGCCCGATATCGTCATCGCGTTCTTCGCCCTCGGCCTGCTCGCCGGTCTGCTCAAATCCGATCTCAAGGTGCCAGCGGCGATCTATGAAACGCTGACGATTCTGTTGATGCTCGCCCTCGGTATCAAAGGAGGCCTGGCGCTGCACAGCCATACCGGCAGCGTGCGTGTGGCGGATCTGGCTGTCATCGCCCTGTATGGCGCGACCATTCCCCTTTTGCTGTATCCAGTGTTGCGCCAGTTCGTGAGGCTGGGCGCAGCAGATTCAGCCAGCGTGGCGGCTCACTATGGCTCCGTGAGTGCCGCCACTTTTGCGGTGGCAGTGGCATTTGCCGATACGCGCGCACTTCCCCTCCTGCCGGAGACCAGTCTGTATCTGGTGGTACTCGAGTTGCCGGCCATCGTCGCCATGCTGTTCTTTCACCGCCGCCAAAGCGCGCAGTCTGCAACGTCCGGAAGCCTCTGGCATGAGGCGTTGACCAATCGCGGCGTCATGCTGCTCGCGGGAGGCATCGTGCTGGGGTGGCTGTATGGACCGCAGGGTCTCGCGCCCATCGAGCCTGCGCTGATCGGCGGATTTCAGACCTTCCTCGCGCTGTTTCTGCTGGAGATGGGCATCTGTACCGCCAATGTCTGTCGACCCCTGCCACTGGGGCATTGGCGATTGCTGGTCTTTGCGGCCTTGGCTCCGTTTGCGCTCGCCTGGTGTGGTATCGGGCTGGCGCTGCTCCTCGACTTGCCATCGGGCAGTGCGTTGGTCCTGACAGCGCTGTGCGCCAGTGCGTCGTATATCGCGGCCCCGGCCATCGTGCGCAAGGCCATGCCGGAGGCCAACACCGGGTTGGCCATGCTCGCTGCGCTGGGCGTGACCTTCCCGATCAATGTGCTCATAGGCATACCGATTTATTTTGATTGGGTAACGTTGTTTCACTGAATGAGGAGAATGAGATGTCAGATCCGGTTGCGATCGTGATGGGTTCCAGAAACGATTGGGACACCATGTCCGCGGCGGCAGTGTTGCTGGACGAACTGCAGGTAAAGTGGCGGGCGGAGGTCGTGTCTGCGCATCGCACTCCAGAAAAACTGTTCCAGTTCGCTGCGGGGGCCGCCGGGGCGGGCATCCAGGTGATCATCGCCGGCGCTGGCGGAGCCGCTCATCTGCCCGGCATGGTGGCCGCGTGCACGTCTCTGCCTGTCCTCGGCGTGCCGGTGCAGAGCAAGGCCCTGAACGGGTTGGACAGTCTGCTGTCCATCGTGCAGATGCCGAGGGGCGTTGCCGTCGGCACACTGGCGATCGGTGCGGCGGGAGCGGCCAACGCCGGTCTGCTGGCGGCGCAGATTCTGGCATTGCATGATGAGGCTCTGCGCGCGCGTCTGGATGCCTGGCGCGCACGGCAGACCGACCGGGTTCTGCAGGATCGCGAGCCATTGCTGGTTCCCCCGTTGGTCGCAAACCCATGAGGCAGGTCTGTGTACTGGGTGATGGGCAGCTGGGAGCCATGCTGAGGGACGCCGGGCGTCGCTTGGGGCTCTATGTTGAAACTCTCGATCCAGAATCCTCTGATGCGCTCCCCGAGTCGGCTCCGCGACGCCATGCCATCATCACCGCGGAGCGTGAACACTGGCCGGACAACGGTTTCACGCGCAATCTGCAGGCCGAGCCGGGCTGGCTGAACGCATCTGCTTTCGCCGCGCTGACGGATCGCCAGAGTCAGAAGACGCTGCTCGACAACCTGCAACTGCCCACCGCGCCATGGTGTCCGGTGACGGTTGATGCGAACCTGCATTCTCTGCGAACGGCACTCGGTGGTGAGTTTCTGCTCAAGCGTCGTCGTGGTGGCTACGACGGTCGAGGTCAGTGGCGTTCGGAGAGCGCGGGCGAGGAAGGCATGCCCGACTGGCACGATGTAGCCATCGCCGAGCGCTGCATCGACTTCTCCACGGAGCTGTCATTGATCGGCGCGCGCGATGCTCAGGGCAACATGGTCTTCTACGAGCTGACGGAGAATTTTCATGCCGGTGGCATCCTGCAGATCAGTCTCATGCAACCAGGACGCTTCGCCCGCTGGCAGCGCGAGGCGGAGTTGTACCATGCGCGCCTGATGTCCCATTTACAGTATCAGGGCGTATTGGCGATCGAGTTCTTTGTCACGGATGCTGGGCTGCTCATCAACGAAGTGGCGCCGCGCGTTCACAACTCCGGCCACTGGACTCAGGCTGGTGCCTCGATCGATCAGTTTGAGATGCACCTGCGAGCGATCTCGGGTTTGCCGTTGGTGACGCCGATGCAGCCGGGCTGTAGCGTCATGGTGAATGTCATCGGCAGGGCGGTAGACCCAGCCTGTCTGGCGCTGCCGGGAACGCGGCTGCACTGGTATGGGAAGCAGGAGCGAGCGGGACGCAAACTGGGACACCTGAACTTCTTTCACCCGGATGCCGCGCGTGCTGCCGAATGGCTGCGTCGTCTCCCGTTGGATGTGACGTTCGCGGAGAGTCGCGAGCGTGCACTGCGCGCGCTGGTGGGCCCGAACCAGGCTCGCGAAGCCGATATGGCATTGTGATGCGCCTGTATCAGAATGCCTTGTCGCTTTGTCGGTGCGCCTTGGATTATCGTATGCTGGACAGCATGATCATCCTTCCAGGGAGCCCCACATGAAAGCACTCGAGAATCGCATTCCACCCCCGCTGGTGGCGGCCCTGTTGGCGCTGTGCATGTGGCTGCTGGCGGGGTCGAGCCCCACTCTTGCAGGGAATGCCATTCTCCTGGCCACGGCGGTGGCAGCAGTCGTTGTCGTGGGGATCAGCTTCTGTGTCTCCGGCGTCATCAGCTTTCGCCGCGCTCGCACCACGGTCAATCCATTACAGCCGCACAAGGCTTCTGCGCTGGTGACTTCCGGGGTGTACCGGGTCTCCCGCAATCCGATGTACGTCGGGTTTGCTTTCCTGCTGCTGGGATGGGCGCTGGCGCTGGGAGAGCCGCTGGCATTTCTCGGCGTGCCCGCCTTCGTATTGTTCATCACGCGCTTTCAGATTCTCCCCGAAGAGAGGGCGCTGACGACGTTGTTCGGTGCCGAGTTCGAGCATTACTGCACGACGGCCCGTCGCTGGCTCTAGGTTCCCTGAGAAATCTCGTCGCAGCCATTGAAGTGTGCAAAACGCTGCAGCGTGACTGCGAGAGCAGCATGGAACTCCTCCGTGTCGTGAACTGGTGATTCAAGGTGCAGGCTGATGACCTCCAGTCTTCGCGCCATTCTTTCGGCCTTGCAATCCATGCGCCCGACCATGTGCTCACCGAACAGCAGCGGCAGCGTGAAGTAACCGTAACGGCGTTTGTGTTGCGGCGTATAGCACTCGATCGTGTAGTCAAAATTGAACAGTGCCTTGACACGGTCGCGATGAATCACCGCGTTGTCGAAGGGGGAGAGAATCTGCACGGTCTGTGAGGGCTTTGACCAGCGCCGTTCAAGAAGATCAGGTGCTCCGTAGACCTTGATGTTATCGTCGAGTACGAACAGAGCCAGTTGCCCCTCATGGACACGCGCCTTGAGGAGAGCATTGATCATGGCCCGCAGATCCTCACCCTTGCGCTGGTGCACGATCTGTTTCCGGGTGATGAAGCCATGTGCATTCAGTGAAGTATCGATGAGGTGCTCGGAGAACTCCTGCAGGGTTGGTTCACGCGTATCGACGTGTGCAGGCAGAACCCGTTCGCGAAGATCGTAGATTTTCTGCATGCCATCCCGACCGCTGATCATCAGATCGCCCTGAAAGAACAATTTCTCCAGCGTCTTCTTCGCGGGTTTCCAGTTCCACCAGCTGCCGGGCTGATCCTTTGCGGAATCAAAGTCGCGTGCGCGCAATGGCCCATCGCTGCGAATGCGTGCGAGAACTTCCTGTTCATCCTTTCTGGTCACGCTCGCAAACCATTTCGACTCGCCGCGTTTGACGGCGTTCATGCGCGGCAGTGCGAAACGGTAGTCCCTCATGGGCAGAAACGCAGCGGCGTGAGACCAGTACTCGAACACCTTGCGTTCCTGCAGCAATCGTTCGAGATGTACGGGCTTATAGGTCGGGATGCGTGTCCACAGAATGTGGTGATGTGCGCGTTCGACGACGGCGAGTGTGTCGATCTGCACGTAGCCGAGGTGTTCGATCGCCTTCAGCGCGGCCGACTTGGCGGTCCCGAATGGGGCAGCTCTGGTCAGCCCCTGATGATGCAGTGTCGCGCGGCGAAGATGCGTGAGCGAAACGCTGGTGGGCATGGAATCATGGCTCGTACTTGAGTGACAAGCATCATCGCACATGTAGGAGCCTGCCTGCAGGCAGGCTCCTACAGGGTTCTGGCTGAGATCAGCTGCTTCAATTCCGGAATGCAGGATCCGCAGTTGGTGCCGCAACGCAGTGCGCGTCCGAGATCCTCGGCGCTGCGCGCCCCCTTGTCGATCGCGCCGACGATTTGCTGTTCTGTAATGCGGAAGCAGCTGCAAATCACTCGACCTGAATTCAGCGCCGCTGTTTCCTGTCGCGCAAGCAGGCGCCACGAATGTGTGTCCACTTTGTGATCCAACAGTGACTGCAGCCATTCCGCTTCGGGCAGTGTGCTCCGTTGTTTGCCTGCAAACAGCGCGATCTCGATCTGCTGATCGCGACACAGCAGCATGCGGTGATCGCCAGTGACGGTGTTGGAGAGTTCGATTTTTTCGAGTCCTGTCTGCAGCGTTGTCATCCAGTTCGCCCAGGCAACATTGCTCTCTGCTGTGGCAATCGTCGTTTCTGCCAGAAGGTAGCGCCAGCCACCGTTGACAGGGGTCTTGACCCAGTAATCGAAAATCTCTGTCGGCAGGGGCTCCCGGCTGACGACGGCCACCCAGCGCTGTGACTTGATTGCCTGCAATCCCACGGGCGCGAACTTGCTCTCCGGTTGCCCCGAGTACGGATCGGTGACCGGTGCGATCAGTCGGCTCACGCGACTGTTCGCTGCAAACTGGTCATTCCAGTGAATGGGTACAAAGACATCGCCGTCGCGCATGCCGTCGTCGATGCGCGCCTCCAGTACCAGTTCCTGTTGCGTGCCGCGACTGTCATTGTTGTGCAGACGTACCAGGTCGCCCTCACGAATGCCCTTGCTCATGGCGTCGCGCGGATTCATCGCGACGAATGGCGAACTGGTGTGGGCGAGCAGGCGCGGAGCTCGGCCGGTGCGGGTCATGGTATGCCACTGGTCGCGCAGGCGACCGGTGTTGAGCAGGAATGGCGTGTCGAAAGTCTGTTCACGCTGCGGCAGTGCCGGTGTCAGCGTGATGAAGCGGGCGCGGCCAGAGGGAGTGAAGAATTTACCGTCGGTGAACATGCGCGCCGTACCATGTGGATTGGCTGCGTTCGCTGGCCACTGCACTGGCTGCATCGCGTCATACGCGGGTTTGTCGAGAGACGCTAATGCACTGATGTCGAAGTCGCGCGTGCCGTCGTTCTCGAACGCGGAAAGTGCCGCGTGTTCCCTGAAGATGTCGGCCGCCGACTCGTAGGAGAAGGCGCCTGCGAAACCGAGTCTCTTCGCCACTTCGCTGATGATCCACCAGTCGTGCTTCGCTTCGCCAGCCGCTGGCAGCAACGCGCGCTGGCGCGAGATGCGACGCTCGGAGTTCGTCACGGTGCCATCCTTCTCGCCCCAGCCGGTGGCGGGCAGCAGCACATCGGCGCAGGCATTCGTGTCGGTTTGCTCAATGCAGTCGGAGACGATCACGAGTTCACACTTCTGCAGTGCGGCGCGAACGCGCTCGGATTCCGGCAAACTGACTACGGGATTCGTTGCCATGATCCACACGGCCTTGATCCTGCCACTCTCGATGGCATCGAACAAATCCACCGCTTTCAGTCCCGGCTGCGTGGCCAT
>Ga0155965_1017_pt7 | contig 23469 bp, 19 predicted proteins | sample RifCSPlowO2_02_FD_107619 | JGI IMG/M metagenome (GOLD analysis project Ga0155965, IMG submission 107619) | Gammaproteobacteria bacterium RIFCSPLOWO2_02_FULL_57_10
TGTGCCAGCGTCGGAATCACGCCGCCTTCCTGTTCTTCCGTGCCTTCCAGCAGATGACTGAAATCCGGCTTGGCCGCTGTCGCGGAAATCACGTGCAAAGGCATGCCGGTGAACTCGGCAAGTTGATGAGCGTGTTTCATCACAGCGTTATTGAGCGCCAGGTGCCCCTCATCAGTGGATTGCAGATCCAGAGCAGCAAGAATGACCTTGCCGCTGAAGCTCTTGCGCTCACGCACCAGCAGAACAGGTGCGGGGCTGTGACGCATGATCGTGAAATCGGACGTACTGTGCAGCAGACGCTGCAGCTTGCCGTGTTTCAACGTGGACTTGATGACCAGATCGGCGCCATCGCGCAGTGCGGCACGGCTGACTGCTGCGTACCAGTCTGCTGTCCAGTAGCGATCGCTCTTCACCTTCAGTCCCTTGTCCTTGTAGGGCGCCACCATCTCCTTCACTTTCGCGTCCCAGGCCTTGAGTTCGGCCTGCTTGCCGGACTTGCGGGACTTGGCGGCTCCCATCTCTTCAACAGTCTTGTGAATGGCTGAAAACGCAGTCACGCGGCCTTTGCTTTTCTTCGCAACGGCTGCTGCGCGCTCCAGTGCGGGCTGTGATTTGCTGGTGGGGTCGATGACGACGAACAGATTCTTGTAAAGGCTCATGGTGTGTAGGCTCATCCGGTTCTTGTTAATGGTCGGGAAGAATAAACGCTCTTTCTATGGGTGTCTACCGTAATACACCCAGCTTTCGAGGGGTCATTATGACACCTGACACTGTCTGCAAAGACCGGTGATCTCGATGGTTTCGTCGCTGACCTTGAAGCCGATTTTCCTGGCATTCGCATCAATGCGTGAGGTCAGGGCCTCATCGTCCAGCTCTGCCACCACGCCACAGCGCTCGCAGATCAAGAACTGCCCCTGATGGCGTCGGCCCGGCTCGCCACAACCAATGTACGCGTTGAGCGACTCCAGTTTGTGCACCAGACCTGCCTCCTGCAGGAAATCCAGTGCACGATACACGGTGGGCGGAGCCGGCCTGTCGTGAGTCAGTGCAAGCTGAGCGAGCAGGTCGTAGGCCTTCACGGGTTTATGGCTGGACCACAGCAGTTCGAAGACGGTGCGCCGCAGTGGCGTGAAACGCTCGCCACGCTGAGTGCAGACCCGCTCTGCTTCGCTCAAGGCATCAGCAACACAGTGCCGGTGATCATGCTCCGCAGATTCGAAGCCTTGAATGATGATGTTGTCAGACATGCTGGACGGTCCCGGCTTCACGATGCAGATTGATACAAGATAACATTCAGCAAGAGTAACAAATTATCCTTGCACAGGGATACAGCAATGCCATCATGGAATGACAGGACAAACTCTTTGACAAGGGGAACAAGATGATCGAACCCAACGTGGCAGGAGGACTGATCGGCGGCAGCATGATCGGTCTGGCAAGTGTGTTGATGCTGCTGATGCTCGGCCGGATAACCGGTATTTCAGGCATTCTGACCGGCATCATTACCTGGAACAGGAATGACGGCCTGCCGTGGCGGGCCGCGTTCATCGGCGGGCTGGTGCTCGGGGCAGTCCTGTACCGGTTGTTCGTAGGACCTTTGCCGATCGAGATGCAGGCCGAAGGCCCGATGCTTGTGGCCGCGGGGCTGCTCGTGGGGATAGGCACCCGGCTAGGCTCGGGATGCACGTCCGGTCACGGCGTGTGCGGCATCGCAAGGCGCTCACCTCGCTCACTGACGGCCACGATTACCTTCATGGCTGTCGCCGTCATCACCGTCTTCGTCACGAGGCATCTGCTGTCATGAAAACCACCATTGCTGCTCTGCTGTGCGGAATCCTGTTTGGCCTCGGCCTCTCGATTTCGGAAATGATAAACCCGGCGCGAGTGATCGGCTTTCTCGATGTTGCCGGAGAGTGGGACCTGACCCTGTTGCTGGTGATGGGCAGTGCACTGATTGTCACTGTCATCGGCTTCCCCCTGATCACGCGTCGCGCAAAGCCCGTGCTGGAGGAGCGCTTCACACTGCCAACCAAGACGAAAATCGACTCGCCTCTGCTCAGTGGCGCGATTCTGTTTGGGATTGGCTGGGGGTTTGCAGGACTGTGCCCTGGACCGGCACTGGCAGGACTCGCGTCGCTGTCGCCCTCGATCTTTCTGTTCGTGGCGGCGATGGTGGCGGGCCAGTTCATTGCGATCAAGGTTGAGCCGCTGATCTGGAAGTGAGATCCGCCTGTGGGAGCGAGCCTTGCCCGCGATGCTCTTGTCCTTCAATGAAAAGCATCGCGGGCAGGCCCGCTCCCACAGGGTCGTTCGGACTTCAATCCACAATAGCCCCATTGACCAGCGCCTTGAACGTCGCGCGCAGTGGCACTTGCACGTTCATGTGCTGAATCATCGCGATGCCGATGAGCTCTTCCTCAGGATCAATCCAGAACATGGTACCTGCGGCACCTCCCCAGTAGTACTCGCCCTCCGAACCGATCGTGCCGATGGCAGCGGGATCTTGCACCACTGCAAAACCAAGACCGAAACCCGTTCCGCGCGCCATGCTGCCAAGGTCCATACCGGAGAATTCGGCGTTCGGCCCGAAGATGCCGGGCAGATGATTCTGCGTCATGTAGTCGACGGTCTTGCTGCCCAGAATGCGCACACCATTCAGCTCGCCACCATTGAGCATCATCTGACTGAAGCGCATGTAGTCTTCTGCCGTGGAAACCAGACCGCCACCGCCGGAGTAGAACGTCACCGGATTGGCAAACTGACTGGTGGCAGGCGCATCGCTGACCGTCAGCGTCTGTGTGCGAGGATCATAGGTGTGATTGGTGCCGAAGCGTGGCTTCTTGTCGGCGGGCACCTCGAAGAAGGTGTCTGTCATCTCCAGCGGCTCGAAGATTCTCTGCTCGAAGAAATCCTTCAAGGTCATGCCGGAGATCACCTCCACCACACGGCCCAGCACATCGGTGGAAACGCCGTAGTGAAAGCGTGTGCCCGGCTGATACTGCAGTGGGATCTCGCCGAGGCGAGTGACCATCTCCGCCAGATCCACATTGCCCAGAATCTGTGCGTCCCGGTACTGTCTGTCCACCAGCGTGTCACCAAACACACCGTAGGTCAGCCCTGAGCTGTGCGTCATCAGCATCTGTATTGTCATCGGGCGCGCCGGAGCCACCAGGGCACCACCTTCGTCCGCTACACGCAGATCGGCAAACTCGGGGAGATACTTGGACACAGGATCGTTGAGCAGGAACTTGCCTTCCTCGTACAACATCATCGCCGCCACGGTGGTGATCGGCTTGGTCATGGAGTAGATGCGGAACAGACTGTCGCTCTCCATCGCCTGACCGGTGTCCTTGTTGATGGCGCCGAACTCTTCGAAGTGCACGATCTCGCCGCGCCGTGCCACCATGCTCACGACACCCACCAGCTCACCTGAGTCGACCCACTCCTGCATCACTGGTGCGATGCGCTCGAGCGCGGCGCTGGACATGCCGACGGACTCGGGGGATGCGTAGGAAAGATTGTCTGCCTGAGCAGAGAAAAAGGTTGCCGAGGAACAGAGCAAGGCAACTGATAACACCAGCGAACGGCGAGTGAACGAGAAGTCGAGATATGAAGACATGAGCCCCCCTTTTGCGCACACGACTGCATGGATTTTCTGATTATTGAATGGGCATCCTCGTCCTGAGAATGCCCGTCCATCTAACCAAAGTATGCCAGCGATGTACAGAGGGGCTGGGTTTATGACGTGCTTGCGAAGTACTTGTGACGTGCCTGTGGAACTAGCGGATATCCACCAGGGTTTCCGAGGGCGTCACGCGATCGCCCTTCTTGACGAAGACACCGGAGATCGTGCCGCTTACAGGGGCCTTGATCTCGGTTTCCATCTTCATGGCTTCGATCACCAGCACCGGGTCTCCCGCATTGACGCTCTGGCCTTCTTTCACCAGGACTTCCACCACATTGCCGGGCATGGCCGAGGTGACATGGCCTGGCGCGGTGGCGCGTGTGCGGCGACCCGGACGACCTTCCACCGGGGCGGCAGACCCTGCTGTCTCCAGCGTGATCTCTTCCGGCTCACCATCAACTGTCATGTAGAAGCGTCGCTCCGTATCACTGGAAGGACTGACGCCCGTGACATGAATGTCGTAAGTCTCGCCGTGAATCGTGACCTTGAATTCGTGGGCGATACTGCCAACGACCGGGGCCGCAGCTGCGGGTATCAGCGCCTCCGGTTTCAGCGTGCCCTTGTTGCGCTGTTGCAGATAGTTCATGCCGACATCGGGGAACATCGCATAGGTCAGCACGTCTTCCTCACACTTGGCCTCTGCCCCGATCTTCTGACGCAGGGCATCAAGTTCAGGGGACAGCAGATCTGCCGGACGACATTCCACCACCTCTTCGTTGCCGATTGCGCGCTTGCGCAGCGCTTCATCAACGGGTGCGGGAGCAGCGCCGTACAGTCCCTGCAGATAACGCTTCACTTCATTGGTGATGGTTTCGTAACGCTTGCCGTTGAGTACGTTGAGCACAGCCTGTGTGCCCACGATCTGTGAACTCGGGGTGACCAGCGGTGGGTAGCCCAGATCCTGCCGCACGCGCGGAATCTCCGCGAACACTTCCTGAATGCGATCGAGCGCGCCCTGCTCTTTCAATTGGTTTGCCAGATTCGACATCATGCCACCTGGCACCTGGCTCAGCAGCACCTGCGTATCGACGCCGTTGTATTCGCTCTCGAACTGATGATACTTGCGGCGCACTTCACGCAGATGCGCGGCTACTTTTTCCAGCAATGCGGAATCCAGACCGGTATCGTAACCGGCTGCCTCCAGCACCGCTTTCATGGTTTCTGTGGGCGGATGACTGGTGCCGCCTGCGAACGCAGAGATCGCTGTATCGAGGTGATCGATTCCCGCTTCGACGGCCTTCATCTGACACATGGATGCCATGCCGGAGGTGTAGTGCGAATGCAGGAACAGTGGCAGATCAATTTCCTTCTTCAGGCTGCTGACCAGATCGAACGTGATCTGAGGGGTCAGGAGTCCCGCCATGTCCTTGATGGCGATACTGTGGCAACCCATCTTCGCCATCTGCTTCGCCTGCTTCACGAAGCCTTTCACTGTGTGCACGGGACTGGCCGTGTAGCAGATTGTGCCCTGAGCATGTTTGCCAGCGGCGATGGTGGCAGCAATGGCTGTCTCGAGATTGCGCACGTCGTTGAGTGCGTCGAAAATGCGGAACACGTCGATGCCATTCTCAGCTGATTTCGTCACGAAGGCCTCGACAACATCGTCAGGATAATGACGATAGCCCAGCAGATTCTGGCCACGCAGCAACATCTGCAGACGGGTGTTGGGCAGAGCCTTGCGGAATGTGCGCAGACGCTCCCACGGATCCTCCTTCAGAAAGCGCACGCAGGCATCGAACGTCGCACCGCCCCACACTTCCAGCGACCAGTAGCCCGCCTTGTCCAGCGCCTCACACACGGGCAGCATGTCTTCCATGCGCAGACGCGTGGCGATCAGTGACTGATTGCCGTCTCTCAGCACGACGTCGGTGATGTGAATCTTTCTGTTCATGCCTTGGCTTTTCATGCCCTGGATCTCCTGACTTGCGATCTTGCGAATTATTCTGAAATTTCTTCGCGGGCGAGGCCCGCTCCCACAGGGGCGTTACATCCCCGATTGCGCTGCAATCGCCGCAGCGATCGCTGCCGCCAGAAACTCGGGCCGCCGCTTGGTGGAATATTGTGTCAGCTCCGGATGCGCTTCCACGAAACCGGTGTTGAAATTGCCCGAACGAAATTCCGGATGCTTGAGAATTTCCTTGTAATAGGAGCGTGTGGTCTGAATGCCGTAGATCTGCATGTCATCCAGCGCACGTAACGAGCGCTCCAGCAATTCTTCCCAGTTGCGCGCCCACACGACGAGCTTGGCACACATCGAATCGTAATACGGGGGAATGGTGTAACCGGTATAGATCGCCGCATCGGTGCGCACACCCGGACCGCCCGGTGAATAGTAACGACTGATGCGACCGAAGCTCGGCAGGAAACCATTCTTCGGATCTTCTGCATTGATGCGAAACTGTGCGGAGAATCCCGTGTAGGTGATGGTCTCCTGCTGTACAGAGAGCGGTAGCCCGGACGCAATGCGAATCTGCTCGCGCACGATATCGATGCCGGTGATCTCTTCAGTGATCGTGTGCTCCACCTGCACGCGGGTATTCATTTCCATGAAATAGAAACTGCCGTCACTGTCGAGCAGGAATTCGACAGTGCCCGCATTCTCGTAACCGACTTCGCGCGCCACTTTCACGGCGAGCTCACCGATGTACTGTCGCTGCTCGTCATTGAGCTGAGGAGAAGGTGCCAGTTCGATCAGTTTCTGGTTGCGACGCTGGATGGAGCAGTCGCGTTCGAACAGATGCACAGTATTACCGAAGGAATCGGCCAGAATCTGCACTTCTATATGGCGTGGATTGACGATGCACTTTTCGAGAAACACATCCGCACGACCGAAGGCCTTGGTGGCTTCCGAGATCACGCGCTGATAATTCTGTTGCAGATCCTTCGGGTCGTTGCAACGACGAATGCCTCGTCCACCACCACCGGATGTCGCCTTCAGCATCACCGGATAGCCGATTTTCTTCGCGACACTGAGCGCTTCCTGCACATCGGCAAGATTACCGTCTGTACCGGGTGTCACGGGAACACCGGCACGCTCTGCAGAGCGGCGTGCTTCTGTCTTGTCACCCATGGATTGAATGACGCTTGCATTCGGTCCGATGAATTTCACTCCGCGCCTGGCGCAGATTTCTGCCAATTCGGGATTCTCCGAGAGAAAACCATAACCGGGGTGCAGACCATCACAACCGGTTTCCACCGCAAGATTGACCAGTTGGTGTGGATTCAGATAACCCTGCAGCGGGTCGAGTCCCACGAAGTAGGCTTCGTCAGCCTTCTTGACGTGCAGCGCGTAGCGATCGGCTTCCGTATAGATGGCGACAGAACGCACACCCAGTTCACGGCAGGCGCGGGCAATCCGAACGGCGATCTCGCCGCGGTTGGCAATGAGGACTTTTTTTAACACTGGAGAGATCCTGGTGACTGGTAACAGCCGGTGCAGCTTACTTAGGCTGTTTTGGCACGTCAACCTTGAAAACCAGGTTTTTCTCCGGGGGGAACTCAGCTCAGAGAGAAGGATTTGAGCGCAACGGCCAGTATTCGCGCGTCTCCATTGTCCGGTTTCCGGGCATCCGGCAGATCGAATTGCACGATGTTTTCTCCCTCCTGCAGCAGAGAATCGGGCACTTCTATTCGCAGTTCGACTTCTTCTGCGCCATCGAACCGGCGCTCGAGCAACGGCTCATCATTCAGGGAAATCTGCACAGTCTGCTCGCCTAACGTGGCGAATCTGAGCACCAGATGCTGCGCATCGGCGGCACTTTCCGCATCATCCAGCAGAAACACGAGCTTCGCGCTGCTGCCCAGAGACCAGCGATGATCGCGCTCGGCGAACGACCAGCCATCGAAGCCAATGGCGACGGTGTGGTGATCGAAAGACTCTCCCGGCTCGATGGGTGTGAGCATGCGGCGCTGCAGCGGGCTCATCGTTGTCTCGCGGGTAATGTAGTAATCCATGTATTCGTCGCTGACCTCTGGCCTGAGCATCAGAGAGAAGACAAATACATGCAGCAACCCCAACGCTGCCATCCCTGTATAGCACCAGTATTTTCCGTTCATACGACAAACCACTCCCCGTTGATCCACGCCTGCACCATCGTGATGCAGCCCCAGACACTGAGCGGCAACGCGATCATCCAGACTTTCACTTCAATGTGCGGCCGCGTGGGCCAGGAAATCAGACGCAGACTCAACCACTGCGCCATCAGCAACAGTAACGGCGCCTGCCACCACAGATAGCGCGGCATCGCCAGCAGTCCAGTGGACAGCGGCACCAGGGTCGCAATGAGGGAGAATGACGCCAACTCGTACTGCCGTCTGAAGAAGAGAGCTGCCACCATCAGCAGTGCCACGAGACTCATGAACGCCCACAATCTTGGCAGTGGCTCGACGCCACGCAAACCCGCCAGCAGATGCCCCAGAGGATTGCCCGGCACTCTGTCCCAGGCGATCTGCACGTGGGAGAACGCCAGCGCATCACCCGTCACTCGATGCAGGTGGATCATGAACAGCGACAGGCCGAGCGGCACCAGCATCGCACCCAGCAGTATCCGCAAGCGCTCCTGCGGATGGGCCTCCGGAAACCGGCGCAGTCCCGCAATCAGCAGCGGGATCACAATGAACACTCCCACCGGACGCACGGCGCTGAGCACGGCCCCACCAGCCCCGGCAGCAACAAACTGTTGCCTTCCAAGCGCATACAGCCCCAGACAGGAGAACAACAGGAACATGGACTCCGTGTACCCGACATTGCCGTACAGAGCATAAGGGTGCAGCCCGACCACTGCAGCGGCCAGCCAGGACGGCACGGCAGGAGCCCAGACCTGGGCGAATTTCACGAAGGCGAAGATGGCCAGCAGAAAGAAGATCTTGGCGGTGACAACAAGTGCCATCGGCGTGGAGATGTCCGCGATCGCGGCAACTGCGGCGGCGGTCAGCGGAAAGGCGGGAAAGAAGGCCCAGTTGGCGGCATCGCCCCGGGGATGCGCATGGGGCTGCAGGTCGTAACCGCGCTCGGCCACTCCGGCGTACCAGCCGCAGTCCCAGCCGCAAAGCACTCGGTAATCCGCCTCAGCGCTGCGCAGCAGCGAGTACTCCAATGCCTGATTGAGCAGGAAGACCAGCAGCGCCAGCACGAACAGTCGGCCGTTTGCGCGTACCCGCTCCCCGAATACTGGACGGCGGTCCAGGTGGTCAAATTCAATCGACAAGAATCCCTTTTGATCCCTCATGCTCCGTCTCCGCGCTCCATGGCAGAATGATGCAAAATTCTGTGGGTATTTTTCCCACGAAAAGAGTCTACCTCACGTGACGGAACCATACCAGCATTGCTGACAAGAGAAATGAGCAGCGCGACGCGACTGCGAGGCACTTCTCAGGGCGACTGCCATTACTGACGAAATCAGGCAGGAGAGATCAGTCGGGCTGACGATCGTAGATGCGGGTCATGATGATGGGAGCGCCGAAGTTGCCAGGTTTGATCTCCAGCTCCACCTTCAGGCGGGTGTTGTCGGCCTCGAGGCTGTAAGTTTCCAGCGTGAAGCCGCCGTCGCGAGGTCGCGCCTCCACGAGCAGCGTTTCTCCTTCCCAGGCGGCGAAGGAGAAGTCCCGCGCGCCATTGCTGTAGTGATCGTTGGCTCCTACCACCTGGGTGCGCCCGTCGGTATGGAAGACCCGCTGATAGCCATCCTCATAGCCGAACCAGAATTCCGGTTCGTCGTAGTCGATGCGCAACACCTCGTCATAGGAGATGCGGTCATAGAGTTCGTGCTCCTCGGGCCCGCCTCGGTAACGGCCCTTTTCCTCGCGACCGAACCAGCGCCGTTCTACCCGCCCGCCCGCTGCAAGGATCGCTGCTTCGACCTGTTCGTCGGGATCATCGCTGAGTTCCTCGTTGATGACCCATGTGCCCACTATCGGGTGTGTCACCTCGGCAACGGTTTCGGTGGGAGATTGGGCGACGCTCTGCATTGACGTGAAGCCCTGCAGTGACACAAGGAGGACCATGGCCGTCAATATGCAGAATGGGCGTGGGCGGTTTACGTCTTGCAATGACATGGAAATTTCTCCGCAGCGGGTAATCGTTATGGCAGGTATCGCGAGCAGGGCTCGCTCCCACAGTATCAAATGTCGAGCACGGTGCGTACCTTCTGCGCCAGTGCCGAAGGGGTGAACGGTTTCTGCAGGAAGGCATAGCTGGCCTGCAGCACGCCGTGACGAATGACGGCGTCGTCCGTGTAGCCGGACAGGAACAGCACACGACAGTCAGCCCGCATCGCCGTGATCTGCTCGGCCAACTCGCGGCCGCCGAGCCACGGCATCACCACATCTGACACCAGCAGGTCGATCCTGCCGGCATACGAACGTGCCAGCTCGCACGCCTCCCTGCCATCGCGCGCTTCGAGCACCTGATAGCCACAACTGTGCAGGACCTGAGAGGCGAGCGATCGCACTGCCTCTTCATCCTCCACGAGCAGTATCGTTTCGCTGCCTTCCGGCATGGCACGACCTTCGAGAGGCGGCACGGCCGGTTGCACCGCATCGGCCACCACTGGCAGGTAGATCTTGAAACTGGTGCCACGCTCTGGCTCGCTGTACACCGCCACATGACCCTGTGACTGCTTCACGATGCCATGCACGGTAGCCAGACCGAGACCGGTCCCCCGCCCCACTTCCTTGGTGGTGAAGAAAGGCTCGAAGATGCGCGGTTTAACGTCAGCGGGAATGCCGCAACCAGTATCAGACACCGCCAGAAGTACATAGTTGCCAGGCTCGAGATCGGAGAACGCTCGACAATAGCTGGCGTCCAGCATGGTGTTCTGCGTTTCTACCGTCAACTGACCGCCGACCGGCATCGCGTCGCGGGCATTCACCGCAAGGTTGATGAGAATCTGTTCGACCTGCCCCGGATCGGCCCGCGCCGCACTGAGTTCCGGTGCGAGGCTCAGCGACAGGATGACGTCTTCACCAATCAGGCGGCGCAGCATTTTCTCGACATCAAGAATCACGGCGTTCAGGTTCAACACCTTCGGCTCCATGACCTGCTTGCGCCCGAAGGCGAGCAACTGCCGCGTCAGCGTCTGTGCTCGCTCGCCGGCCTTGTGAATCTGGTACAGCCCCTCGCGCAGCTCGGAATCCGGCGGCACATCTTCCAGCAGCATGTCGGTGTAGCCACTGATGACCGTCAACAGATTGTTGAAGTCATGTGCCACTCCTCCTGCCAGTTGTCCTATGGCCTCCAGCTTCTGCGCCTGTTGCAAACGTCGATCACTTTCACGCAGAGCCTGTTCGGCGCGCTTGTAATCGGAGATGTCGATGCCCATGCCGAGCAGACATGGCTTGCCGTCCACCAGCTGACGGACGCCATTGAAATAATAGGGAATGTGCTTGCCTGACTTGGTGATGAAATTTGCTTCCACCTCAGCAGCGCCGTCGCGGAACACGGCTGCGATGCGCTCGGCCAGCAGGTCCTTGTCGGTGCCTTCGAACAGATCCAGCGGATGCAACCGGGCAATCTCGGCTGCGGAATATTCGGTGACGATTTCGAAACGGCGATTCCAGCGCAGGAATCGCCCGTCTTCGTCATACATGTAGTAGACGCCGGGCAGACTGTTGAGCATGGCGGTGGACAAATCGCGCTCGGCACGCACGGCATCCTCGGCGCGGCGATACTCGGTGATGTCGCGGGTCACTTCGGCGAACCCGGCGTGATTGCCGAAGAAATCCTTCACGTCGGAAAGGGTGATGACAGCCCAGAACTGCGCGCCATCGTGACGCACTCGCAGGCACTCCACTTCCACGTGCCCTTCTTCGAGCGCCTGCTTCAGCAGGTGACCCGGATAGCCATCGGCTACATCCTCGTCAGTGCAGAACAGGGAGAAGTGCTGACCAATGGCTTCCTCGGGTTCATAGCCATAGATTCGCTGTGCACCGGGGTTCCAACTGGCCACATGACCCGCCGGGTCGAGCATCATGATGGCATAGTCGACCACGGACTCGATCAGCAGCCGGAACGGGTCTGCTGCATGATGGGCCAATGAGGTGATGAACGGGCTGGCTGACTTGGTGCGTGGCATCTACTGACTGCTCCATGAACGTCTTGCCTGATGGGGAGCAATCTAGCAGATTTTGCCGGTCGAGCGCACTCCGTCCTGGACCTGATGTGAGAGCGGCCCTGTGTGGGAGCGAGCCCTGCTCGCGATGAATTAGTGATTGCTCAATCGCGAGCAAGGCTCGCTCCCACAGGGGGTTAAGAGCAGGGGGTCAAGACCAGCATCAGCGCCGCTCGCGCAACAACGCCAGCACATTCGTGCTCATGAGGAGAGTAATGACGAACACCACCAGTGCCATGCCGAACCACTGCAGGGCGTACTGGATATTGGTGCGGATGTTGACTGAAGCGGCAGGCCAGTGCCTGGCAAGCACTCCCGGTTCTCCGGGTGCGAGACGAACCACGAAGGGCACCAGTGGGCGCTCCAGCACCTCCGCAGCGCGGGCAATGTCCAGTCGACGGAAGCGCAGAGGCCACGCTTCCCCCTCTACCTGGGTGCGTCCAGGCACTATCGCGGGGACGTGCAACTGACCTGTAAGTGTTTGCTCACCCTCAACAGGAACCACGTAGGGCATGCCATCATCACCTGGTCCCGGAGCTATCCACCCGCGACTGACCAGCACAAACTCCCCGCCATCGTTCACCTCAAACGGCGTGATGAGCTCAAAGCCGGGGGCCCCCTGAAAGAACTGAAAGGCCACGACAAAGGAGGCCTCGTTCCAGTAGGTGCCTGTAGCCGTGACACTCTGATTCTCCAGCCCCTCCGCAACATCCTGTGGGAGCGAGCCTTGCTCGCGATTGCTTTCGAGACCTGCACTCATCGCGGGCAGGCCCGCTCCCACAACGATCTCAGATATGGGAATGGGCGGCTCCAACTGCCGCGCCTGCATTTCACGCTGCAGCGCACGCTTTTCTTCTGCCCGCCCAAGCTGCCAGAAACCGAGATTGATGAGCAGTGCCAGCGTCAGCAGGACACAGATTGCAATGAGGGGATTGATGCGAACCAGCAGTCGTCCGAGCGAGATTTCCTTGCGCATGCCGTTACCTTGAGGACTTGTTCTTGTGATGGACTTTCATGCGAGCGGTGCCAGAGTAAAGCGCTCGAGCGACGGAGTAAACCCGGGATTTCTCCTGTGCTCCACCACACATCGGAAAGACTCTTTTTGAGGCGCCCCGTCTCTTTTGTCAGGGCGTTGTGATAACGTAACCAGCCCCGCTCAGACCCCAGCACAACAGAATCACGAAGGACTCTCCAGCATGAAGATCGGCGTTTTATCCAGGAACAGCAAACTGTACTCAACGACTCGACTGGTGGAAGCAGCCAGAGCCCGGGGACACGAAGTGCGTGTTGTGGATGTCCTCAAATGCTACATGAACATCACCGCCAACAATCCACTCGTGTACTACAAGGGCCCTGGCTCAGCCGCCCCCGAAGCACTTGAATTCGACGCTGTGATCCCCCGCATCGGCGCCAGCGTCACCGGCTACGGCTGTGCCGTGCTGCGCCAGTTCGAAGTCTGCGGAACCTATTCCGTGAACGAATCCATCGCCATTACCCGCTCGCGCGACAAACTGCGGGCACATCAGCTGCTCGCCCGCAAGGGCATCGGCCAGCCCATCACAAGCTACGCCCACTCCGCAGACGCCACCAGTGATCTTATTGCCTCGGTCGGCGGCGCCCCGTTGGTAGTGAAGATCATGGAAAGCACCCACGGCAATGGCGTGGTGCTGGCGGAGACCGACAAGGCAGCCGAGGCTCTGATCAACGCCTTCCGAGGTCTGGAGGCTGACTTCCTGGTGCAGGAATTCATCAAGGAATCCGGTGGCGCCGACATCCGCTGTTTCGTGATCGGCGACAAGGTGATTGCGGCCATGCAGCGCACCGCACAACCGGGCGAGTTCCGCTCCAATCTGCATCGTGGCGGCACGGCGTCTGTGGTGCGGCTGCGTCCCGACGAGCGCAAGCTGGCGGTCAAGGCTGCACAGGTGATGGGGCTGGATGTGGCCGGCGTGGATATCATCCGCTCCAATCACGGGCCTCTGGTACTGGAGGTGAATTCATCACCGGGCTTGGAAGGTATCGAGAAAGCCACCGGCAAGGACATTGCCGGGGCGATCATTCAGTATCTGGAAAAGGACAGCCTGAAGGGGCCGAACAAGATGAAAGGCAAGGGCTGACCGGCACTGCGAAAAAGTGTGAGAGCGGGCCCTGCCCGCGATCTCTGAAAAAATGTGGGAGCGAGCCCTGCTCGCGATTCGCTAAAGTCAGGCACAGAGCCAGGTCGAAGCGACTCTTCGCGAGCAAGGCTCGCTCCCACACAGACGTACCTTCCCTCCTACAACTCACCCAGAATCGTCCACGTCACTGCTTCAGTCACCTCACTCGCATCGCTCAGCTTGAGCTTCACCAGAAGAGTGTGCGTTCCCTCGCCAAGGTGCTCCGATAAGGACGGGCAGCGATAGGTCGTGCCTTGCGGCTCCAGCACTCCTGACCGCAGGCACTGCGCCAGCGGGGCTGAAATATCGACCCAATCTTCACTTCCTGTGTTCTGCCCGAAAACGTAAGCCTCCCCCGAGACCACTTCGGCGTCGTGCTCCAGCACCATGCCGAAATCAAACTGTTGCTTTGACGCATACGTGCCGGTAGCGGGCGACAGCGTCAGTTTCTGTGTATACGGCACCACCGTGAATTCAGCATCGCCGCGATCCAGTGTGTCGTTGATGGTCACGGTGACTGAGTAGTCACCCACTGCGAGACTGCCGACCAATACCTCGAACTCGAACGGCACTACGGCCGCCAGACAGATCGCCACGGGGTTGCCTCTGATGGTGGCATCGATGGCGATCTGGTTATCGTCGATCGTGTAGCTGTGCTCGACGATCTGGCAGGGGTCGCCCTTGTCGCCCTTCACGGTAATGGCGATCTGGCTGCGATCGGTCAGGGTGTCAGGAGAAATCTCGATATCGACGAGCTCTCCCCATTGCGCCCACGCCGGAGCAGAAATGAAAGAGATGATGAAAAACAATGACTTGATGAGCTTATCCATGGCGAACTCCTGTAAGTATTAAGTGCCAACCCAATCGTGGGATTAATTCCCACACATGTGAGGCGCACTATATTCAAAGCCAGGAGAGCCCCAAGTGACGGGAATCACATTGAGTGACAATTGTGTGGGAGCGAGCCTGCTCGCGATCCCGCGCCACGATGAAGTTCAAGCAAGCCGCTGATCGCGAGCAGGCTCGCTCCCACAGAGATTGGGTCAGGAGGGATACAGGTGACAGGACACCGGCTGGCGATCGGTCGTCAGCGCTGGCGTGGCCGTGTGGCACACATCCATGACCTTGGGGCAGCGGGTATGGAACGCACAGCCGGAAGGCGGATTGATGGGCGACGGCACATCCCCCACCAATACCTGACGCTGCGACTTGTGGTGCGGATCAGGCACGGGAATCGCTGAGATCAGCGACTGTGTGTACGGATGCCGCGCCGTGCGATAGATGCTCTCGCCATCGCCGGTCTCGACGATCTTGCCGAGATACATGATCGCGATGCGATCGGAGATGTGTTTCACCACCGCGAGGTCATGCGCGATGAACAGATAGGACAGATTGAACTCCTTCTGCAGATCGATCAGCAGATTGAGAATCTGACTCTGAATGGACACGTCGAGCGCCGACACAGGCTCATCACAGATGATCAGCTTCGGATTCAGCGCGATCGAACGCGCAATGCCGATGCGCTGGCGTTGCCCGCCGGAGAATTCGAACGGGTAGCGCGTGACCGAACGGGCCGGGAGTCCCACAACATTGAGCAACTCCTTCACACGGGTTTGTCGGAACTGCTTGTCGCCGATGTTGTGCACGATGAAGGGCTCTTCGAGTATCTGCCCGACGGTGTGCCGCGAATTGAGCGACTCCATCGGGTCCTGGAAGATCATCTGGATATCGCGGCGGAACGGCAACAGTGCCTTGCGACCGAGTCGACTGATATCCGTGCCACCGAAGTCTACAGTGCCCGCAGTCGGTTGATAAAGGCGCGCGATGCAGCGCCCCAATGTGGACTTTCCGCAACCGGATTCGCCGACGAGACCCAGCGTCTCACCCGGCATGATGTCGAAACTCACGCCATCGACAGCCTTGTTGAATTTCCCGGTGCGCATGAAGATGCCTTCCTTCACGGGGAAATGCATTTTCAAATCACGCACCTGCAGTAGCGGAGCAACGGATGAAGTAGCCAATGGAATCACACTCATGCGATGGCACTCATCTTGTAGGTGGTACTGTCGCCGCTGCCGACGACCACATCGATGGCAACAGTATTTGCTTTCAGATCACGCCACTCGTAGCAACTGACTTCGTGACCAGGCGCCACGGTATCGATCTGGGGCGGCGCAACGGTGCAACCGTCCTTGCGATAGCGACAGCGGTTCTCGAAGCGACAGCCCTTTGGCAGATCAAGCAGACCTGGCACCATCCCGGGGATAATCGTGAGCTTGGATTTCGGCGGTGTATCAAGTCGTGGAATGGATTCGAGAAGACCACGCGTGTACGGATGCGTGGGACGATCGAAGACATCGTAGACACTGCCCTTCTCCGCAATCTTGCCCGCATACATCACAACGACGGAAGAACACGTCTCCGCAATGACACCAAGGTCGTGAGTGATCAGCATCACCGCCATGCCCATCTGATTCTGCAGCTCCTTGATGAGCTCGAGAATCTGCGCTTGTATCGTCACGTCGAGCGCCGTGGTTGGTTCATCCGCGATGAGCAGACTGGGCTGACACGCCAGTGCCATCGCGATCACCACGCGCTGACGCATGCCACCGGATAGTTGATGCGGATATTCGGTCATGCGGATGTCGGGTGAAGGAATGCCGACCTTGTCGAGCATCACGATCGCTTCGCGAATCGCCTGATCCTTCGTGATGGGTTTGTGGAGCAGAATTCCTTCGGTGAGCTGGCGACCGATCGTGTGCACGGGATTGAGTGCCGTCATCGGTTCCTGGAAGACCATGCCGATGCGGGCGCCGCGAACCTTCTGCATCTCGGCAATACTCAAACCGACGAGATCGCGCCCCTGAAAGAGAATCTGCCCGCCAACAATCTGCCCCATGGGTTGGGGCAGCAGTCGCATGATGGATTGTGCGGTGACGCTTTTGCCGCAGCCGGACTCACCCACGATGCCCAGCGTCTCGCCGGGATTGATGGAGAAACTGATGTTGTCGACAGCACGAACGCGCCCCTCATCAGTATCAAACTCAGTAACAAGATTACTGATGGTCAGTAGTGGTTCTTGCATCCGCACTACAACTCTTCGGCGAACTGATCGTACACATTGATCTGAGGCTCGAACGTCTGGCCAGAACGTCGCGCAGCCAGTGTTTCTTCCTTCAGCTCAGTGTCAATCCAATGCACAAAGAGCTCACCGGAAGTATCCGAATGCTTGTGATTGAAACCTTCAGGAAACTTTACCCAACGCCAGTGTCCGACACGGTAGAAAGATTGGACATAGGCAGGAACGAAAGAGGCATAGTCATGATGCATCTCCATCATCCGATGCCCCAGCTCGATCATCTCCTGCTTGTCTGACGAGGCATCATACTGCTCGATAAGCTGATCGAGCTCGTAGATGGCCATGCTCTCAAGATTGTTGGTCTGAACCTTGATCTGGCGATCGGGATTGACGCTGCCATCTTCCAGAAAAGCATCGTCATACGCATTGTCCGAATGATAGGTTTCCCAGAATCGGGGATACATTTCAAGGAAGGCCCCGAACGCGCCAAAGTAAATGTCATGCTGCTTCTCTTGAACTTTCTTGAAGGCGGCACTGCCATCAAGCATTTCGATACGCAGATCCAGACCCGCCTTGAGCGCTTCTTCCTTCAGAATCGTCAACACGGGGGCAAGTGGTTCTGCACCGCTCGTCAGGGTGAATGACAGCTTTTGCCCTTCCGCGTTCATGAGAATGCCATCAGGTCCTCGTTGCGTGAAACCAGCGGCTGCAAAGTGCTCCTGCGCTTTTCCTATGTCGAAAGGTCTTGCACGCAATGTCGGATGAGAGAATTCCACGAATCCATCATGTGGTGTTCTCATGCGCTGAAAGTCGCCCCGGAAATATCTTTCGATGACCAGATCCCAATTCGAGGCATAGTTGATCCCCAGTCTTATGTCCTGATTTTCCAGAAGAGCGCGGGAGGTGTTCATCCAGAGTCCCCAGGTGGGTCGAGGTCTCTGATTGTAGAATACTGATTTGTGGATATAGCCGTTCTGAACGTCCGGATCACTGTCTGGCAATTTGTCGTACCAGTATTCCGCGAGACTCAGACCAAACATGTCGAGATCGCCAATCTTGAATGCTTCAAACATCTTTGCGCTGTCACGTACGACAGAGATATAAATCTGATCAGCGTTGTAACGGTTTTTCCAGAATTTCTTGTCCTTGGCCCACCAGTTTGTGTCGCGAGTCAGCGTGACAGAACGACCTTTGACGATGTCTTCATCCTTGACGTAGTACGCGCCCGTGGTGGGTACGAAACGCCACTGATAACGCTCCACGTAGTCCGGGCCGAACTCGGCATAAAAATGTTCTGGAGAAGGCGTATGTTCCAATGCGTTATAGAGAATATCCGGGTCCATTTCCGGCATGGTCAGGGAAATTGTATAGTCATCGTACTTGCTGATATTAGTGTACTGGGTGCTGTACCAGTTGTTGTACCACGGAGCGACGATATGCTCTGAGCGGTTGAAGAAGAACATGAAAAAATAGTCATCTGCTGTCACTGGCTCACCATCCGACCAGCGCGCATCCGGATCAAGCTTCATGTACACGGTTCTGGTTTCTTCAGACAACGCCCACTCTGTGGCCAGACCAGGATAGAAATCGAAATTGTCAGGATGACGGTGAGCAAGTTTCACCGCGACATTGTCCAGTATCCAATTCCTGAAAGCGCCATTGGAGTCTGGGCCGACCAGGCGCAATGTACGCGGATAATCCTGCATTGCTTCATACTGAACTCCCCCCTTTTTCGCATTGGGAGAACCTATCTCTGGAAGGTGTGAACCATTCTCCCAAACCAGATCCGTTGGGACATCTGCCGGAGTCTTGAAAGAAAAGAATTCAGGGTTCGCAGCATAGAACTGTTGTGCCTGCTCGGAGCCGCTTGGAGTGCCTTCAGGAACTGGAGCAGAAGTGGTGGTCGATTCAGTTTCGCCTCCACATGCTGCAAGAAGCCCCATCAGGCCCATGAGTACCAATTTCGCGAAAACCTTGTTGATCATTGTGGTGCCCTCCGGATTCAGGACTTTCATTTGTATACGGTAAATTTCTTTGGGTCAAAAGATTCTCGCACTGCCTCGCCTATAAAGGTCACCAGCGTCAACAACACAACCAATGTTGTGAATGCCGATATGACGATCCAGGGGGCTGTCCGCAGGTTCTCCGTACCTTGTTTGAGTAACTCACCCAGACTTGGTGTGGGTGGTGGCAAACCGAATCCCAGGAAATCCAGTGCTGTCACCGCCGTAATGGCGGAGACGATTGTGAAAGGCATGAAGGTCACCATCGTCGCCAATGTATTCGGCAAGACGTGGTGGAAGATAATCCTGGTATTGGAGGCCCCGATGATTCGCGCAGCCGCAACATAGTCACGCGCCTTCTGTTTGTAGGTTTCTGTGCGCATGTAATACGTCATGGAGGTCCATGAGAACAACACCATGACGACAAGCAATATGACGATTCTCGTCGAGATCGCATAAGCGGCCGGGATGACCGAGAAGATGATTATCACCATGTACAGGAAAGGAATATTGCTCCAGATTTCGATTATTCGCTGGAATAGAAGATCGAACCACCCGCCGATGTAGCCCATGGCTGACCCGACACTGATGCCAATGGCATACACCGCTCCGAGAAATCCCAGAGAGAAGAACAATGCGATCCTTGTTCCGTAGAAGAGCCGCGCGAGAATATCCCTGCTTGTAGTGTCAGTACCAAGATAATGCTGCAATTCCGCCGTTGGAGGATCGGCTTTGTAGATTCCCGTTACCGAGTGATTCTCATTGGGACTGTAAGGTACCAAAGGTAAAAGTACCCAATTACCCTGCCCTTCCTCCTCGAAGCGCCGTTTCAGATCCCTGTAGTTTGTTTCATAGGAATAGTCGAAACCAAAATCTGTTCCAGGACGAAAATCCGTGTACGTTGGAAAGTAGAGCTCTCCCTCGTAGCTCACAACCAGAGCTCTGTTATTGATGAGCAGTTCACCAAACAGGCTCACAACGATTATCGTCATGAGGATGACGAAGCTGTAGTAGCCACGTTTGATCTCACGAAAACGTCGCAGCTTCTTGGTAGTTTGAGGATTCAACTTGAACAGCATCAGGGCACCTGTGGTCGAATCATGTCAGTGAAACCGGATGCGTGGATCGACAATTGCGACAAGGATATCAGACAGAATATTTCCTATGAGCAACAGAAGACTTGCCAGCAGCACGATGCCCATCACTACGGGATAGTCTCGATCAAGAATCGCGGTCAACCCCAACAATCCGAAGCCATCAATGTCAAAAATGGTTTCGATCAGGAAGGAGCCGGAAACCAGCAGGGTAATATTCTGACCAAACGTCGTGGCAATCGGGATAAGAGAATTGCGCATTGCATGATGAGTAACAGACTTGCGGAAGGAGACGCCCTTGGCAACCGCAGTGCGAATGTAATCGGCGGCGAGATTGTCCATCAGATGATTTTTCAATAATAGCGTGACAAGCGCAAAGCTTCCTACCAGGTAGCATAGGAGTGGCAATACCGAATGATGTATCAGGTCGGTTATCTGGCCCCAGGTGCCTTTCGATGCAAATTGCAGGCTATAGAATCCACCCATCGGGAACCATTCCAGCTTGACCGAGAAATACAACAGGAGAAGCGAACCTAATGCGTAACCAGGAATGGCGTATCCAACAAAGATCAATATGGAGGAAATATTATCGACGACGGTCCTGTGCTTGATGGCCTTGAGCACCCCCAGCGGAATACACACAAGATAGGTAATTATCAGAGTAACCAACCCGTAATAGAGTGACACAGGAAACCTGTCCTTGATCACATCCCAAACCGGTTCGTTGTAACGATAGGAAGAGCCCAGATCACCTGTAGCCACTTTTCCCAGCCAATCAACGTAGCTGACAAGAATTGGTTTATCGAAACCGTAATACTCTTGAAGCCGATCCAATTGATCCTGGGAAATCGCCATGTTCTGGCCGGCGGAACGCATTCCCGCTCCCCCACCCAGATTCATCTGCTGCGCTTCCATCAGCGCTCTTTCCAGCGGCCCACCCGGCACCAACCGGGTAATGATGAAGACAATGACGGTAATGCCAATCAGCGTTGGAGGTATCAGCAGCAGGCGGCGGAGAAAATAATCACGCATCAGGGTTATCTTGTTCTCTTTATGTCAATCTGTTGTCAACTGGCATCACTGCCGATAGCTCGACGACCCGTCAAATTCATGCTCAAGTCGGCACAAAAATTTATTATCTTTCAACGGCTTTGTCTATTCCCGCCCCGAGTGTGACAAATCCGGAAAGGGTGAGCATACCCGGTTTTAAGTGTAGAGCGAAGAATATTAGCTTTTCTTCCCGCAGGGTTGCCTTGCACCCCTGTGGGAGCGGGCGTCGCTGTCATGGAATTGTCACGGGAATGTCGTTTGGATGTCACGGGGAGACGGCAGAATGCCCCCATGTCAGTCACGCGGCTGCACCAATGCTCTCCTCGTTGCCGCGCCAGACCAGACGTGCGAAAGAGGTCAACTCTCTCTACTTGATACGGCAGGCCGCGAGGTCTGCCGTTTTTTTTGGCACTGACTGTGGGAGCGGGCCTGCCCGCGATTGGACACAACGCAAGATTCAATCGCGGGCAGGGCCCGCTCCCACAATCAGTAGAGGTGGCAGGCCACAAAGCGTCCGTCTACATTCTGCAACTGCGGCGTCTTCTGTCGGCACACATCCATCACCTTCGGGCAACGGCTGGCGAAGCGGCAGCCTTCCGGCACATTCACCGGCGACGGAATCTCGCCAGTGATCGGAGTCGACAGTCGCGCACGTTCCGTGTTCGGATCAGGCTCGGGGTTCGAGGCAATCAGAATCTGCGTGTAGGGATGCAGCGGATTGAAATACACATCATTGACGGGACCGATCTCTACCAGAGAGCCGAGATACATCACCGCCATGCGATCGCTGACATAGCGCACCATCGACAGATCATGCGCGATGAAGAGCATGGTCAGTCCGAGCGATTGTTTCAGCTCATTGAGGAGATTCACCACCTGCGCCTGTACCGACACATCCAGCGCGGAGATGGGCTCGTCGCACACGACGAATTCGGGTTCGAGAATCAGTGCGCGCGCAATGCCGATGCGCTGACGCTGCCCTCCGGAAAACTCATGCGGATAACGTGACATGTGGTCCGCATGCAGACCGACGCGCTCCAGCCAGTGTGCGGCCTTGTCCCTTGCAGCGCTCGCCGTGGCAAGGCCGTGCAGCAGCAATCCCTCGGTAATGATCTCACCGACAGTCATGCGCGGGTTCAATGACGAATACGGGTCCTGGAAAATCATCTGCATCTTTCTGGCGAAGCGCTGAAAGTCCTTCGAGGAATAATGGGCGGGCAACGTTTCACCGCGATAGGTGACGGTGCCCGACGTCTTGTCATGCAATCCGAGCATGGTCTTGCCGAGTGTGGATTTGCCCGAACCGCTCTCCCCTACCAGTCCGACAATCTCGCGTTCGCCAATCGCGAAGCTGACCTTGTCCACTGCGTGCACGCGCTTGCCGCCGCCAATCTCGAAGTACCGAGTGAGTTCGTTGATGCGCACCAGATCAGTCATGACCGCCTCCATAACCGCCCGTATAGAAAATGCCGGAGACTTTGTGCGGCGCCTTCTCATGATGCAGCCAGCAGCGCGAATAGTGTTGCGGCGACAGTGCGAACGCTGCAGGGTGCCGCGCCTCACACACTGTCATGGCATGAGGGCAACGTGCCGCATACGCACAACCCACCGGAGGCGAGAACAGATCGGGCGGGCTGCCCTCGATGGGCATCAACTTCTGCACGGCGTCACGGTGATTGGTCGGCATCGCCTGTTTCAGTCCGAGCGTGTAGGGATGCGACGAGCGATAGAACACGTCATCGACGGTGCCAGACTCCACGATCTTGCCCGCATACATGACCGCGACTTCATCGGCCATGCGTGCCACGACGCCCAGATCATGAGTGATGAGGATGATCGCCATGCCGGTCTCCGCCTGCAGACTCTTGAGCAGATCGAGAATCTGCGCCTGTATCGTCACGTCGAGTGCGGTGGTGGGCTCGTCGGCAATCAATATGGTCGGGTTGCAGGAGATCGCCATGGCGATCATCGCGCGCTGCAACATGCCTCCGGAAAACTCGAAGGGATACTGCCCTGCCCGTCTCTTCGCTTCGGGAATGCGCACCAGTTCCAATAGTTCGATAGCGCGAGCAAGGGCCTTCTGCTCACTGTAGCCACGATGCACGATCAGCGGTTCGGCGATCTGATCGCCAATGGTCATGGTGGGATTGAGCGAGGACATCGGGTCCTGGAAGATCATGCCGATCTCGGCGCCTCGCACCTCGCGGCCATCGATCAGCTTGCGGCCGAGAATGTCTGTGCCGCGCAGCTTCGCCGAGCCGCCCATGATGCGACCCGGCGGCATGGGAATCAGC
>Ga0155965_1042_pt5 | contig 23305 bp, 19 predicted proteins | sample RifCSPlowO2_02_FD_107619 | JGI IMG/M metagenome (GOLD analysis project Ga0155965, IMG submission 107619) | Gammaproteobacteria bacterium RIFCSPLOWO2_02_FULL_57_10
TGTTGCCGCCGAGCTCGAGGACTCGGCGCATGTGGCCCATGGCCTCGGCGAGGCGTCCTCCTTCCAGCAACTGATAGCTGAGGACAATGTGCGGTTCTACCGAATTCGGCTCCTTGGATATCCACAGTCTGCCCAGCTCGATCATGCCCTCGGTATCACCCAGAGCGGAGGCGAACTGGCTGGCGCGACGGATGACACCGAGGTCACCGGTCTCCATTGCCATGGCGTAATAGTCCCGGGCGGCGTCCGGCAAATAGCCACGCTGTCCGCCCAGCTCGTTGAGAATGGCCCGATTGAGCTGGTCGGTGGTGAAGTTGCCGTAGACGATTGGTTCCGGTTCAGGCGCCGGCACTACGGCCGCCGCCTCCTGAGTCTCTTCCACGTCCGTCGTCGGCAGCGTGCTGGTCTGACAGGCGCCGAGAGCCAGGGCCAGGATCAATGAAAGGGCTGTCTGTGAGGTTGTAGTCATGCGGGGCAGTGTACCCGTATTGCCGCGAGGATAACAAATACAGTTGGCAGCCCAGCGCACCCGCATTATCTTGTTGGGCACCACTCCACTTATTTAGTAACATGGCCAGCTTTTTTCGCACCCGGACACGCCCAGACGCAGGGTGTTGGCCAATGCGCGCATAAGTTGTGCGCTGATGAAAGTGTACTGCAAAGGTTCCTATGGCGCTGGTTCTACTCGGTATCAATCACAACACCGCGAATGTCGATTTTCGCGAGCAGGTGGCCTTTCCTCCGGAAAAAGTGGCCGATGCGATAAGGCGTGCCACGGCCCTCGACGGCGTCGAGGAGCTGGTGATTGTCTCCACCTGCAACCGCACTGAACTCTATGCCCAGATCAATCTTGGCGACAGCTCTGCCGTCGACCCGGACATCGAGCTGTCTCCCGAAACGCTGCACGAGCAGGAAAGGCGCCTGATCTCCTGGCTTGGTCAGTACCATGGCCTGGATGAACAGGAGTTGCTTCGCTGCAGCTATTTCCACTGGCGCGACGATGTCCTGCGTCACCTGATGCGAGTGGCCTGCGGACTGGACTCGATGATACTCGGGGAGCCGCAGATCCTGGGTCAGATCAAGTCCGCCTATGCGGTGTCGAAGGAAATGGGCGCCATTGGCGGCAATCTCGGGCGTGCCTTTCAGGAAGCCTTCTCCATTGCCAAGCAGGTACGGACAGACACCGCCATCGGCGAGAACCCCGTCTCCGTGGCCTACGCGGCAGTCAGTCTGGCGGAACAGATATTTTCCGACCTGCCGAGTCTCAATGCGTTGCTGATCGGCGCCGGACGCACCATCGAGTTGGTGGCCCGGCACCTCACGGACAAGGGGCTGCGCAACATCGTGATCGCCAACAGGACGCTGCAGAATGCGGTCGAGTTGGGTGAGAAATTCGGCGCGGCAGGCGTGTTGCTCTCGGACATTCCCGAGCAACTCATCAAGGCCGACATCGTGGTGTCCTCCACCAACAGCCAATTGCCATTGCTGGGCAAGGGCGCTGTAGAGAGTGCCATCAAGAAGCGCCGCCACAAGCCGATGCTGCTGGTCGATCTCGCCGTGCCGCGCGATATTGAACCCCAGGTGGGTGAGATTGCCGATGCCTACCTCTACAGCATCGACGATATCCGCGATGTGATCGAAGACAGTGTGAAGAGCCGGACAGAAGCGGCGGCCCAGGCAAGCTCCATCATCGAGCGTGGCGTGCAGGAATACATTCGCCAGGTGCGCTCGCTCAACGCGGTGAACACGTTGCGGGCATTCCGCGAAAAGGCGGAACAGATCCGTGACCGTGAGGTGGAGAAAGCGCTACGCGCTCTCGAAAAGGGCGACCCGGCACCTGAAATACTGGAAGCACTCGCTCGTGCGCTGACCAACAAGCTCATTCATTCGCCCAGCGTACAGATGAAGAAGGCGAGCGCCGACGGGCGCGATGATCTGTTGCTGCTGACCCGGGAATTGTATGAGCTGGATCAGTCCGCTGAATCCGTCATCGACAAGAACACTGACGAATCGTCAAGAGAAACACCGACACCATGAAAGAATCGATATACAACAAACTCGCCAACCTCCAGGATCGTTACGAAGAGCTGGAAGCACTGCTCAGCGACGGTGAAGTAATCTCCAATCAGGATCGCTTCCGCGCGCTCTCGAAGGAATTCTCCGAGATCGAGCCCGTGGTGAAAGCGTTCGTGCAATTTCAGAGTGTGCAGGACCAGTTGAAGCAGGCGCGTGAGATGCAGAAGGATGCCGACAGCGACATCCGTGACATGGCCGATGAAGAAGTGAAGAGCATCGAGGCGGGGCTGGAAGAGCAGGAGCTCGAACTGCAGAAGCTCCTGCTGCCGAAGGACGAGAAGGACAGCTGCAACATCTTCCTGGAAGTGCGAGCTGGCACCGGTGGTGATGAGGCCGCGATCTTCTCCGGCGATCTGTTCCGCATGTATTCGCGCTACGCCGAGGTGCAGGGCTGGAAGCTGGAGATCATCAGCGAGCGTCCCGGCGAACATGGCGGCTACAAGGAAATCATCACGCGCATCGAAGGCCGTAATGTCTACGGCCACCTGAAGTTCGAGTCCGGCGCGCATCGCGTGCAGCGCGTTCCCGAGACCGAGACACAGGGTCGCATTCACACGTCTGCGTGCACCGTTGCAGTAATGCCTGCGATGGACGAGCTCGCGGAGATCGAGATCAACAAGGCGGATCTGCGCGTCGATACCTATCGTTCCAGCGGTGCAGGCGGTCAGCACGTCAACAAGACGGACTCCGCGATTCGCCTCACGCACATTCCCACAGGCATTGTCGTGGAGTGTCAGGACGAGCGCTCGCAGCACAAGAACCGTTCGCGCGCGATGTCATTGCTGCACGCCAAGCTCAACGATCAGGCTCAGCAGGCGGCGGCGCAGGAAGTCTCCGACACGCGACGCAAACTCGTCGGTACCGGCGATCGCTCCGAGCGCATCCGTACCTACAACTATCCGCAGGGCCGCGTCACCGATCATCGCATCAACCTGACGGTCTACAAGCTGGGTGAAGTGATGGAAGGCGCGCTCGACTCCGTGATTCAGCCGCTCATCAACGAACACCAGGCGGACCTGCTCGCCGAGCTCGCGGATTCCTGACACCCTGTGGGAGCGGGCCTGCCCGCGATTCAGTGCCACTCTGAACTTCAATCTGGAGCTGAATCGCGGGCAGGCCCGCTCCCACATATGAATCTACTCTGAGGACACATGACCGCGATCACCATCAAACAGGCACTGCGCATGGCGAGCCATGCGCTCGCGGGCAGCGATACTGTGCAGGTGGATGCCGAGTTGTTGCTCTCCTGCGCGCTGGACAAACCCCGCAGTCATCTCTACTCCTGGCCTGAACGACTGTTGAGTCCTGCCGAGCAATCCTGCTTCGAGTCCCTGCTGGAGCGGCGCATCCTGGGCGAGCCCATGGCCTACATTCTCGGCACGCGGGATTTCTGGACGTTGACTCTGCATATCAATCGTCATGTGTTGATTCCGCGCCCGGAAACTGAACTGCTAATTGAGACGGCGTTGTCCCTTGTGGGAGCGGGCCTGCCCGCGATTAAGTGCCACGCTGAAGGTCCACAGGACACTGAATCGCGAGCAGGGCTCGCTCCCACAGGAGACGTCGTTCGTGTTGCCGACCTCGGCACCGGCAGCGGCGCGATCGCCCTTGCTCTCGCCAGCGAGAGACCCGACTGGCAGGTCATCGCCACTGACCAGAGCATCGATGCTCTGTTGGTCGCCAGCGACAACGCCACTCGCCTCGGCATTCGCAATGTCGAATTTCACCGGGGCAACTGGTGCGAGGCATTGCCTGCCGGTCAGTTCGACATGATTGTCAGCAATCCGCCGTATATCGATCCTGATGACCCGCATCTGACTCAGGGAGATCTGCGTTTCGAGCCGCCCTCTGCGCTGGCGGCAGGTGACAATGGTCTTGCCGATATTCGCAGCATCTGCGCACAGGCCGTGCATCGCCTCAAGCCCGGTGGCTGGCTTCTGCTGGAGCACGGCTGGCAGCAGGGCGCGGCGGTGACTGCAATTCTGCAGGAGAGCGGCTTCGCAGACGTGGAGACGCGCAAGGACCTGCAGGGCCATGATCGCGTCACGCTGGGACGCCTTCGCGAGTGAAATCAGCCTTCCGTTCAAGCGCTCCTGGTGTGCGCCGACGGCTGGGATGCGTATAGTGCAATTCCGCGCAAAACAGAGCAAAATCCCCCGCCGTAAAGTCGTGGTAAAAAATTGATTCTTTCTGCTGGCCCCCAAAGGGTGTCCACAACCAGGTGGTCGAATTGGCGAAGTCCTTTGCACGCAACTGCATCCTCAACCGCACGCTGGCTGGTTGCCTGTTCCTTTCTCTAGTAGCGTCCCTGTCATCCCAGGCGCAGGTCTTCCCCCGGGGCAATGGCATTTCCCTTTCCGGCATCGATCGCTTTGATGCCTATGTGGGGATAAACGACTGGACGGGCATGTCACAGGATCTCCAGGAATTCCGGCTGAGCACGCAGCGTCTCTTCGAGGAAGGGCTCGTGACCGTGGGTGCGCCACGTCGTGTTGCCGCCAAGGATTATCTGATTTGCAGAGTGCAGGCAGCCATGGTGGGTGGAGTGGTGGCCTACAGCGCCGAGATTGAATACTGGCTCCGTAACTCCGTCGGTGCGCATCATCTGCTGTGGGAAAGCGGCAACATTGCCACGGTGGAGCCCGCGCAGTTCAACGAGCAACTGCTAGCCACAGAGTGCGTGAAGTATTTCTCCGACGAATGGTTGAAGTGGAATCCGCAGTAGCGGGGAGGCAAGAATTGTTGAAGTTCGTTCTACGAAACCACGTCCTGACCAGCTGTTTGTTTCTTCTGCTGGCCACGCAGTCGCAGGCGCAGATTTTCCCTCGAGGCAATGGCATTTCCATGACCGGTATCGATCGCTTCGATGCTTATGTGGAAATCGTCAACTGGACAGGCCTGCCGCAGGATCGTCAGGAATTCAGACTGAACACTCAGCGCTTTTTCGAGTCGGGACTTGAGGCTGCAGGTGCGCCTCGCCGCGTGGCATCGAAGGACTACCTGGTGTGCCGAGTGCAGGCGACCATGGCAGGTGAGTTGGTCGCCTACACCGCGAAGATCGAATACTGGCTGATGAATTCTGTCGGGGCTCACTCCCTTCTGTGGGAAAGCGGCAGTATCTCCGCTGCTGAGTCCACGCAGTTCAATGAAGAGCTCGTCGCATCGCAGTGCGTGAAATACTTCGCCGATGAATGGCTGAAGTGGAACCCTCAATAGCCTTCAGGCCCTCCTCTAGAACGTCGCTCTGACCTTCAGCATCACCTGTGGTCCCGTGGTGGCACAGCTGTACTCGATCTCCCGCAGATCACGGTCGCGAATGTGGCCGTTGTAGCGCTTTCTCTCGAGGCATCTTTCGGAATCGAGCGCGTTGTTCACTTCCAGTCTGTAAGTGAAATTGCCATAGCCCACCTTCTCCACGAATGCCACGAGTTCGGTTCGCACCTTGCCGATGCCATAGAACAGCACGTTGTCGATGTCGTAACGAACGCGATTGCCACCAGTGCCACCCACGCCCCCGATGCCGTCCTGATAGTTCATGCCATAGTTGAGATTCATGGCAGGAACGTCGTGGCGGAAGCCGATGCGGAAACTGCCTCTGTCGAAAGGAATGATCGTGCGCTTCTTCGCAATCAGGGGATCGTAGATGTACGCGTCTTCAAGATTCAGTCCCGCCGTCACCACAACACCCGGGAGATCGAGAAATCCCAGGCGAATGCTGGCGTTCAGATACAGCGCGAATACCTTGCCATCGCCGACGTTGCCGTTGGTGCTCAGGAGCGTCTGGCTGTTGGGCGAGATATCGATCCGTCCAATGGAATTGTGCACGTCGTAGTAGAACAGGCGTGAGTTGAGCACCCCGCTGTCGTTGGGCAGGCGGTAGTCGAGATTGAGGTTATAGCGCCAGGTCTGCTCCTGTTCCAGTGAAGGGTTTCCCGTGAAGGTGTCCTGATCATCATCCTGAGCATTCACGCTGGCGGAGAAGTCTGCAAAGCTCAGCTGCGATACGTCTTTTTCCGCGGAAACGCGCAGTTGAAAGCTGCGGCTGATATCGAAACGGAAATCCAGCTTCGGCTTCAGGAAATCGAAATCGCGCTTCTTGTTGACGTCTCCGCTCTGGGCAATCTCCGACACTTCGTACAGCAGACTGCTCTCCAGAGACATGCGGGAATTGATCTGCCAGTTATGCACGGCGAAACCCTCGTAGCGCATTTCCTCCACTTGTGAAATGGCGTTGGGGACTGGCACGGGGGACAGGCCACCATACTCGGCGGACGGGGGCGCAGAGGTTCTGGCGCCGAGTTTCAGTGCCGAGTTCTGAATGGTTTGCGAGCCTTCGATGCCCAACTCAAGGGCCTGATCCTCGAACGGGCTCCAGGAATACGATGTCCTGACGATGCGCTCTCTGTAGCGACTGTCTGATGAAAGGAACAGGTTCTTCGTCTCGGTCTGGCCCAGGTCGGACGACACGTAGCGTTCGCGAATGCTGTCGTTGTTTCTCTCATTGACGATCATGAGTATCTTGTATTTGGCACCGTCGGCAAAAGTGTGTTCGTAGTCGCCGCCAAGCTCCCAGTTGTCCGCAGTGGCAGGCAAATCTTCTCGCTCGATCAGAATCTTCTGGGGTGATGTCTTCAAGTCTGTGATGGTTCTGAGCAGCGTGGCGGGAGGATTGCTCTCACCATACAGCGCATTCAAGGAAACCCGGTCGGCCGATGACAGTTGATAGACCAGATTCGAGTTCAATGCATAGTTGGTTTGTTCCCGCTGTCGATCGAATACGCGGGTTTCATTGAGAGTGCCATCCGCGAGCACGCTGAGCTCCGAGCTTTCCTGCAGTTCGTACGCCGAGCCGATTGTGCCACTGAATCGGTACTGCAACTCTCCGGTCTGTCCGCTGTAGGACAATGACCCGACAGGGTCGGTCGTGCCATCACGATAGTAGGCTGCTCCGGCCTCGGCGGAGATGCTGGAGGTCGACTGAGTCTCGAGTAACACAATGTTGACGAGCTGCCCGCTGTTGCGAACATCGAGGTCTCCCGAGGTGCCGCGGATGATCTCGATATGGCTCACTTGATTGGCAGGGATCCGTTCGAGTTGCGAGCGCGTTTCGTTGGCTTTTCCCGCCATGCGTTTGCCATTGATCAGTATCTGGCTTTCCGCGCCGAGTCCGCGATTATTGTGGTTGCCGATGCTGGGGACCTCGTTGCCATTGAGGGCCAGCGCGATGCCGGGAATGCGGTTCAGCATGTCATTGACAGAGACAGCGCCGAACTCCGCAAAATACTCTGCCGGATAGGTTATCGAGGCGTTCTCATCGGAGGTGGTTTGAGAGTAGGCGAGTGACGAGGAAAGAATACTGACCAGAAGTAGTGAACTGCGTTTCAACATGTGGCTGCTCGCTGTTTATTGTTGTTATGTGAAGGCACTGCATGATGGGATTTTCAACCTATTCGGGTCGCTGTACTACCGTATTACGGACCAATGCTGATGAATTTCAACCACCTCTGCAGTTTGGAATTGATCAGCCTGAGTGGATGTCGTGTTCTGGCAGTGTTGCGTACCTTGGTCTAGAATCGACGCCCTGACTTTTTCGCCACCCCCTGCGTTAGACGTATCAACGCTGCAATACTCTGGAAACTCCCCATGTGGTTCAAGAACATCCGCTTCTATCGTTTCACCAAGCCCCTTGATCTGAGCTTCGAAGCTCTCGAAGAAAAACTCGCGGAGCACGCCTTTCGCTCCGGCACCACTTTTGATCGCACGCGCACGGGATGGGTGAGTCCCATCGGTGGCGAGCATGAGGCGTTGACGCACTCGGTGGGCGACTACGTGATGTTCTGCGCGCGCAAGGACGAGAAGCTGCTGCCGGCATCAGTCGTCAATGATGCGCTGGCAGAGAAGGTTGCCGAGATCGAACAGAAGCAGGCACGCAAGATCACGCGCAAGGAGAAGGCGCAGCTCAAGGACGATGTCATCGCGGCGCTCTTGCCTCGCGCATTTTCCCGCACGCGCAGAATTCACGCCTACCTGGCGCCAAAGGACAATCTGCTGATCATCAACACCAGTAGCGCGAGTGTGGCAGAGGACCTGTCCGTGCTGCTGCGCGACAGTCTGGGCTCACTCCCGATTGCGCTCCCCGATGTACAGCACGCCCCGAGCGATGTGATGACGCGTTGGCTGGTGAAACAGAAGGCGACAGAGAAATTCGTGATCAATCAGGACTGCGAACTCTTCAATCCGCTGGAAGACAGCAACGTGATCCGCTGCAAGGGGCAGGATCTGGGCAGCGACGAGATCAAGGCGCATCTGGATGCGGGCAAGCAGGTGAAGAAGCTGGGCGTGGTGTGGAATGACACGCTGAGCTGTGTCATCGCGGCAGATCTGACCATCACGCGACTGAAGTTCGAGGACATGATTCTGGAGCGGGCCCAGGAAGCCGACGCTGAAAGCGAGGCCCAGCAGTTCGACCAGGATTTCGCCATAATGACCCTGGAAGTGTCCCGATTCCTGAAGTCCTTCCTGTCCGCGTTTGGTGGGTTGACCGAAAGCTGACAAGACGGTGCTCCGGTTTTCGAGGCGTGGGGAGTGGGTGTCTCGTTCGTGGACACGCCGTGAACCCATCCATGGGGGCTCGGAAACCGCCATCCAGGCGGTTTACGGTCCGACAGGGCACTACTCCCACAGCACAGCTCTACTTCTGAAGGTGCTGCTGGTTTGTCGCTACTTTTAGTCGATTGCTGAAGTCATCTCTCGACAGCACGAATGACGGGATGAACGAAAGGAATGCACAAACGTGGCACAGCGTCAGAGGCTTGGGGAGTGGGTGTCTCGTTCGTGGACCGTAAACCGCCTGGATGGCGGTTTCCGAGCCCCCATGGATGGGTTCACGGCGTGTCCGACAGGGCACTACTCCCACAGCACAGATCGGCATTCAGCGTGCAGGGTTTTCAGCTATTATTCACCGACCACTGAATTCACAACAGGGCAATCAAATGAGGGATGAAGAGCTTCTTCGGTACAGCAGGCAGATCATGCTGCCGGAGATGGACGTTGCAGGACAGCAGAAACTGCTCGATGCCACCGTGCTGATTGTCGGCATGGGCGGACTCGGGTGTCCTGCTGCCATGTATCTGGCTGCGGCGGGTGTTGGCCACCTCATCATTGCTGACGACGACACCGTCGAGATCACCAATCTCCAGCGCCAGATCGCCCACGGTCAGGCCGATGTGGGGCAGCCCAAGGTGCAGTCTGCGCTAGCCACGCTGAAGGGACTCAATCCCGATGTGCGTATCACTGCGCTGCAACAACGGCTCACCGCCGCCGAACTCGACGAAATCGTCCCCACCGCCACCCTTGTGCTGGACGCCTGCGACAACTTCACCACCCGCTTCGAGCTGAATCAGGCCTGCGTGAAGCATCGCGTGCCGCTGGTCTCCGGTGCCGCAATCCGCATGGAGGGACAGGTCGCCGTGTTCGACAGTCGCGACGCGACCAGTCCGTGCTACCAGTGTCTCTACAAGCTTGGCGACGATGAACAGGCCACCTGTGCCCGCAATGGCGTGATGGCTCCGGTGGTGGGCATCATCGGCGCGGTGCAGGCGATGGAGGCCATCAAGATGATTGCCGGCGTGGGCAAGTCACTGACTGGAAGGCTGCTGTTGCTGGATGCGCGGAACATGCAATGGCGGGAAATGCGCCTGCCCCGCGACCCCCACTGTGCCGCCTGTGGTGCTGCCGCGGGCTGAATCAGGTGAGTGACCACTATTGATGTTCCGGCGCTTGGCGGCTATGATTCCTGCGCATTGACTGAAACAACTCATAACTAGCAGATTTATAAGTAAATTCAGAACTGACAGGAGCCCTTCGGGGAAATCTTCAACAGGCCCAAGGCCACCGGCGTAGTTCCCTATGGATATTGAAACAAGCGACCAGAGGCTGAGTTTCTCAGCGTTCAATCTGGTTGAGCCACTGAACAAGGCGATAGCAGACCTCGGATTCCAATACTGCACACCCATCCAGGCACAGAGCCTGGTCTACACGCTCGAAGGGCATGACGTCACCGGCCGCGCCCAGACCGGCACGGGCAAGACAGCGGCATTCCTGATCACGATCATCAACGACCTCGTCAAGAATCCCATGCAGGATGAGCGTTACATCGGTGAGCCGCGCGCTCTGATCATTGCGCCGACCCGCGAACTCGTCATGCAGATCGCCAGCGACGCGCAGAACCTCAGCAAGTACGCCGGACTGCACATCGTCACGATGGTCGGTGGCGAGGATTATCAGAAGCAACTGCGCGCGGTGGACAAGAAGCCCGTTGATATCGTTGTGGCAACGCCAGGTCGCCTGATCGACTTCATCCAGCAGGATCAGCTTTACCTCGGACTCGTCGAACACCTCGTGATCGACGAAGCAGACCGCATGCTCGACATGGGGTTCATTCCGCAGGTGCGCAGCATCGTCGCGCGCACACCCGCCAAAGAGTGCCGTCAGACCCTGTTGTTCAGCGCCACGTTCACGCCGGAGATTCTCGAGCTGACGAAGCGCTGGGCGATGGACCCGATCATGGTCGAGATTCAGCCCAAGCAGGTGGCGACCGACACCATCGATCAGATCGTCTATCTCGTGACCACGGAAGACAAGTACAAGCTGCTCTACAATCTCATCAACGTGGAAGGTGCGGACAAGGTCATCGTCTTCAACAATCGCCGTGATCAGGTGCGCAAACTCGCGGACAATCTCTATCGCAATGGCATCAATTGCGGATTGTTGTCAGGTGAAGTGGCGCAGAACAAGCGTGTGCAGACACTGGAAGCGTTCCGTGAAGGAAAGTTGCAGGTATTGGTGGCGACTGACGTTGCTGGTCGTGGTCTGCACATCGATGATGTGACTCACGTGATCAACTACAGTCTGCCGGAAGAGGCAGAAGACTACGTGCATCGCATCGGCCGCACCGGTCGTGCGGGCAATGTCGGCACCTCGATCAGCTTCGCGTGCGAAGAGGACTCGTTCCTGCTGCCGAACATCGAAGAGAAACTGGGACACAAGCTCCCTTGCATTCGTCCAGATGACAGTCTGCTTGCCCCGCCCCCTGCGTTCACGAGGCCGACGCGTTTTACTGCGCCGCCGAAGGATGGCAAGAGCGGTGGTCGTTCCGACAGTGGTCGTGGCAGATCGGACAGTGGTCGCGGGCGTCCGCGTCGCTGAACAGATGCCTTGCAAGAATCCTGTGGGAGCTTGCCTTGCAAGCGATAGACTCTTGCGAATGTCTATCGCGGGCAAGGCCCGCTCCCACAATGTCTAGCGTGATCGCGTTGCGCCCGCTTCTTCCAGCAAGCGCGCATACTCCCCAGATTTTCTGTGACGTGAAACGTGGTCGAGCATGGTGGTGCCATCGGCGAGCCGTGCGTTGATGTCACGTTCGGCCTCAAGGAAAAACGTCAGAAAACGCTCGAACGTGTCTGGCAGCATGCCGCGATACGCCTTCAGCAGAATGTGATAGTCCGCCGGTACGCCTTCCGGCGGTTCCATCGCGAGAAAGCTCTGCACTCTCTCGTCTGTCCAGAATTCGTCCCTGACTGCAGGCTGTGTGCGCGCTGCGCCGGTTTTCTTTTCTTCAATCATGAATAGTCAACTCGATCCTGTGGATTCAACCCTTGAGCTTCTGCAGCAACAGGGCGTTCAATTGTTCTGGATTGGCTTTACCCTTCGATACCTTCATCGCCTGACCGATGAAGAACGCGAACACCTTTTCCTTGCCTGCGCGATACTGGGCGACCTGCTCCGGATTGCCCGCGATAACTTCATCTACGAGCTTTTCGATGGCGCCGGAATCTGTGACCTGTTTCAGGCCCTGACTCTCGATGATCTCGTCCACGGACTGGTCGTTGCCGATCATCGCTTCGAACACGGTCTTGGCGATCTTGCTGGAAATAGTCTGATCCTTGATGCGGCCGATCAAGGCGCCGAGGCGCGCAGCACTGATCGGTGAATTCTCGATCTCGATGTCATTCTTGTTGAGCAGAGCCTGCAGATCCACGGTGACCCAGTTGGACGACAGTTTGGCGTCGCCACAGATCTTCACCACTTCCTCATAGAAATCGCCCATCTCGCGACTGCTGGCCAACACACCGGCATCATAGTCGCTCAGACCATACTGGCTGACGAAGCGCGCGCGTTTGGCGTTCGGCAATTCGGGCAACTGTGCACGCACGGCGTCGATATAGGCTTCGTCGATCACGACAGGAAGCAGATCGGGCTCGGGGAAATAACGATAGTCGTTCGCCACTTCCTTGCTGCGCATGGAGCGGGTCTCGTCCTTGTCGGCATCGTACAGGCGTGTTTCCTGAATCACGCGACCGCCGTCCTCGATCAGTTCGATCTGGCGCTGGGCTTCGTGAATGATGGCCTTCTCGACGAAGCGGAACGAGTTGATGTTCTTGATCTCGGCACGCGTGCCGAATTCCTTCGCGCCGACCTTGCGCACGGAGACGTTGGCGTCGCAGCGCATGGAGCCCTGGGACATGTTGCCGTCAGAGATGCCGAGGTAGCGGATGATGGAATGCAGTTTCTTCAGATAGGCGACGGCCTCTTTCGCGCTGCGCAGTTCGGGTTCCGAAACGATTTCCAGCAGCGCGGTGCCCGCACGGTTCAGGTCGATACCGGTGAGTCCCTGAAAGTCTTCATGCAACGACTTGCCCGCATCTTCCTCGATATGAGCGCGCGTGATGCCGATGACTTTCTCGGTGCCGTCTTCGAGTGTGATCTGCAGACTGCCTTTGCCCACAGTTGGGAAGGCGAGCTGTGTCACCTGATAGCCCTTGGGCAGATCCGGATAGAAATAATTCTTGCGATCAAACACCGACTTGCGGCCGATCTCCGCATCAATCGCCAGACCGAACTTCACCGCCATGCGCAGCACTTCCTCATTGAATACGGGAAGAGTGCCCGGCATCGCCAGATCGTAAATGCCTGCCTGCGTGTTGGGCTTGGCGCCGAATGTGGTGCTGCTGCCGGAGAAGAGTTTGCTTTTGGTGTCCAGTTGTACGTGTACTTCCAGACCGATGACTGTTTCCCAGACCATGACTTATACCTCCGGCCTTTGCAGGTGCCAGTCGGTGTTCTGCTGGTACTGATGCGCGATGTTGAGCAGGCGGGCTTCGTCGAAGTCCTTGCCGACCAGTTGAATGCCGATGGGCAATCCGTTGTGAAGCCCGGCAGGAATCGACATGCCCGGCAGCCCCGCGAGGTTCACGGCGATGGTGTAGATGTCTTCCAGATACATCGTCACCGGATCATCGTTCTTTTCGCCGATCTTGAAAGCGGTGTGCGGTGTCGTCGGGCCGATGATGACGTCCACGTCCTTGAAAGCGTTGTCGAAGTCGTTCTTGATGAGGCGTCTGATCTGCTGGGCCTTGAGGTAGTAGGCGTCGTAGAAACCGGCCGACAGGGCATAGGTGCCGACCATGATGCGGCGCTTGACCTCGCTGCCGAAGCCTTCGCTGCGGGTGCGCTTGTACATGTCCTCGAGGTTCGCCGGGTTCTCGCAGCGGTAGCCGTAACGCACACCGTCGAAGCGGGACAGGTTGGCCGAGGCCTCGGCAGGCGCGATCACGTAGTAGGCCGACACGGAGAGGTGGCTGTTGGGCAGATCAACCTCGTGCACGGTCGCGCCGAGACTTTCATAGACCTTCAGTGCCTGCTGTAACGCACTCTCGACTTCGGCGCCCAGCCCCTTGGCCAGATGCTGCTTGGGCACGCCGATGCGCAGGCCCTTGAGGGAATCGTTCAGCGTGGCCATGTAATCTGGGGCTGTCAGATCCACACAGGTGGAGTCCTTGATGTCGGGCCCGGCCATGACGTTCATCATCAATGCCGCGTCTTCCGCACTCTTGCAGATCGGTCCTGCCTGATCGAGGCTGGACGCGAACGCGATCATGCCCCAGCGGGAAATGCGCCCGTAGCTGGGCTTGAAACCGGTGATGCCGCAGAACGCCGCAGGTTGACGGATCGAGCCCCCGGTGTCGGTGCCCGTGGCCATTGCGCACAAATCGGCCGCAACTGCAGCCGCAGAGCCACCCGAGGACCCGCCGGGCACGCGCTGGGTATCCCACGGATTGCGCACGGCGCCGAAGAAGCTCGTCTCGTTCGACGAACCCATGGCGAATTCGTCCATGTTGGTCTTGCCCAGAGTCACTGTGCCAGCGGCATTGAAGCGCTCGACGACTGTGGCGTTGTAAGGGGAAATGAAGTTGGCGAGCATTTTCGAGCCGCAGGTCGTGAGGACATCCTGCATGCAGAAGATGTCCTTGTGGGCCAGCGGAATGCCCGTCAGCGGGCCATGCTCACCACGAGCCCGGCGCTGATCGGCGGCTGCGGCCTGGGCCAGTGCCAGTTCTTCGGTCACAGTGATGTAGGCGTTGTAGACGCCGTTGAATTTCCTGATGCGATCAAGATAGTCACGGGTCAGCTCCGTACTGGAGAATTCACCCTGCGCCAGTGAGCGTGAGAGTTCGGCGACTGTTCTGCGAGACATGCGTGTGTCCTTGGTCTGAAATGTTGTTCTGTGCGAATTGGGGGGTAGTGACTCTGGTGTTGTACGGGTTACTCAATCACCTTGGGCACCAGATACAGTCCATCCTGCGTGGCGGGAGCTATTTTCTGCAGGTATTCACGCTGATTCGTCTCGGTCACCACGTCCGGGCGCAGTCTCTGCACCGCATCGAAGGGATGGGCGAGCGGGGCAACATCGGTCGTCTCTACACTCTGCATCTGGTCGATCATGTTGAGAATGGAGGAGATGCGATTCGCGACCTCCCCGGCTTCAGTTGCATCGACATGCAGACGTGCCAGATGAGCAATTTTTTCGACGTCTGATTTTTCCAAAGCCATTCACAATCTCCAGATCCGCATGGCGTGTTGCGGGCCATTATTTCGACGCATTTCTGCAAGGGTTCCGACGCGATTTTGTGGGGCACTCCGTGATTTCGGGCAATTATCGATTTGACTCTTGCCCAATATCCCTGCCGTTGTTAGAGTGCGTGTCTATTCGCCGGAGAAGCCGTGATTATACGGGAAAGAGACCGGTTTTGGGCAACAGTTTCAGGATCGGTCGGCAAATTACCAGGCTGCCGTCTGTTTCCGCAGATTCATACGAATTATCCAACCCCTTGCACGAAATCATGCGCGCCAACTGAATACTCGCTTCAAGTCTGTGGTCAGGTGCTCGCTCTCCAGGCAGGTGGAGGATTCCTATTTTGAGGTTACTAAAAGTCGATGTTCAAAAAATTCCGAGGAATGTTCTCCAACGATCTCTCGATTGACCTGGGTACAGCCAACACTCTGATTTACGTACGCGGGCAGGGAATCGTTCTGAACGAACCCTCCGTAGTGGCGATCCGCACCCACAATGGGCAGAAGACCGTCACCGCCGTGGGGACTGATGCCAAGCGCATGCTGGGTCGTACGCCGGGCAACATTACCGCCATTCGGCCCCTGAAGGACGGTGTGATCGCCGATTTCCAGGTCACCGAAAAGATGCTGCAGCACTTCATCAGCAAGGTGCATGAGAACAGTTTCTTCCCGCCCAGCCCTCGTGTGCTGGTATGTGTGCCCTGCAAGTCGACCCAGGTGGAGCGCCGCGCCATCCGCGAATCCGTGGTCAGTGCCGGAGCACGTGAAGTACGTCTGATCGAAGAGCCGATGGCCGCTGCCATTGGTGCCGGACTGCCGGTCGACAAGGCCAGTGGCTCAATGGTCGTTGATATCGGTGGCGGTACGACCGAGATCGCGATCATTTCCCTGAACGGCATCGTGTATGCGGAGTCTGTTCGTGTGGGCGGCGATCGTTTCGACGAAGCCATCATTACCCACGTGCGCCGCAACTACGGCAGCCTCATCGGCGACGCCACGGCCGAACGCATCAAGAAAGAAATCGGTTGTGCCTTCCCCTCTTCCGGCGTATTGCGCGAGATCGATGTGCGTGGTCGTAACCTGGCCGAAGGCGTACCGCGCAGTTTTACCCTGAACAGTGACGAGATCCTGGAAGCGCTGCAGGAAACCCTGTCTGCCATCGTGCAGGCGGTCAAGAGTGCTCTGGAACAGTCTCCGCCCGAACTCGCCTCCGATATCGCCGAAAGCGGCATGGTGCTGACTGGCGGTGGTGCACTGTTGAAGGATCTGGATAAATTGTTGTCTGAAGAGACAGGATTGCCTGTCATCGTCGCCGAAGACCCCCTGACCTGCGTGGCACGTGGGGGTGGCAAAGCAATGGAGCTGATGGATGCCAATGACATGGATTCGTTGACGATTGAATAACCCGTTAGAGGTTTCATCATCAAGACTCTATTCATCAAAGGCGTGTCTCTGGAGTACCGTGTCGCGGCATTCGTGATGCTGTCCCTGGCAGTCATGTTCGCAGACAGCCGCTTTGACTATCTGGACCGGGTGCGTTACAGCCTCGGTTTCCTGACCGCGCCCGTGTTCTGGGTCGCCGACATTCCCGCCCGTGTTTCCTACTGGATCGACGACGTCTTTGTCTCCCATGGCGATCTCATCGAAGAGAATGCGCGCCTGCGCGAAGAGCTGCTGTTCGCGCAGCGTGAGTTGCAGTTGCTGGCCGGCCTCGCCAGCGAGAACAGCAGGCTGCGGGCTCTGCAGGAGGCTTCCATCTCCGTCAATGGCAAGATTCTCACAGCCGAAATCATCAATATCTCCTCCGATCCCGGCTCCCGTCGCGTCCTCATCAATCGCGGCGCTCAGCATGGCGTCGAGACTGGGCAGGCGCTGCTGGATGCCTATGGTTTGATGGGGCAGGTGGTGGAGGTGTTGCCCTTTACCAGCTGGGTCATGTTGATCACCGACTCCCGCCATGGCACTCCCGTGCAGGTCAATCGCAACGGCGAAAGGGCCATCGCGCGGGGCAGTCGCGGAGACGTGCCCGAGCTTGAGCTGGAGTACGTGCCGGACACCTCGGACATCGTGGTCGGAGACCTGCTGGTCAGTTCCGGTCTCGGTCAGCGTTTCCCCAAGGACTATCCAGTAGCCGAAGTGACCAGTGTGGTACACGATCGGGGACAGCCGTTTGCCACCATCAAGGCCAGGCCATTGGCCCAGTTGGATCGAACCCGTCACGTGATGCTGGTGGAGCTCGCTCAGCATGAGCTGGATGCACAGCTGCAGGGGGCGGATGCTGCCGTGTGGCTGGAAAGTGATTTCGAGTTCATCGGGCCGCCGCGCCCCAAGATGCCCCCGGCTGAAGAAGTGATGGTATTGGAGAGCGATACCGTGGTCCCACCGGACGTTGATCCGGAGGATTCTGCAAGCGTAGACGATCGCGGGCAGGGCCCGCTCCCACAAGCAGAGGTATCGCCGGATCGCGGGCAGGGCCCGCTCCCACAGCCGGCACAGGGGCAGGAGTAAGGAATGGAGCAACGCACCAATGGCAGCTGGGTGATCTTCCTCAGCTTCTTCGTCGCCTACCTTCTGGCAATCGTGCCCTTTCCGGATTGGGCCATGAACTATCGACCCCAGTGGGTGGCGATGGTGCTGATCTATTGGGCCATGGCGCTGCCGTATCGGGTCGGAATCGGTTTTGCGTGGGTTGCAGGACTGCTGATGGATATTCTCGAAGGCTCTCTGCTGGGCCTCAACGCCTTGGCGCTGGCCATCATCGCCTACATCACGCTCAGCCTGCACCAGCGGTTGCGCATGTTTTCCTCGGTGCAGCAGAGCGCGCTGGTGTTGGCGCTGATCGGCCTGCATCTGATGATGACGCACTGGATGAAGATCGCCGCCGAACAGGCGGTTTCCTCTGACCTCTTGTTCCTTCTGGGGGCTCTCTCCAGCGCATTTGTGTGGCCATGGATGTTCGTCCTCCTGCGCCAGATGCGCCGTGGATTCAGTGTCCGATAACAGAGAACTGTGGGAGCGGGCCCTGCCCGCGATTGAAAGGAAGCACCATGGCAAACGGGCAAGATAGATTGGCAGGCAAGGGCGTCATACTCGCCTCCGCATCCCCCCGTCGCCGTGAGCTCCTGGAACAGATTGGCGTCCGCTACGAGATAGCAGAACATACCGTTTCCGAAGTTGCCCTGCCCGGAGAACCCCCCACGGCATTCGTCTCACGATTGGCGCTGGAAAAGGCCCAGTCCGCCCATTCTCTCCTTCCACACCATCCCTGGCCGGTACTCGGCGCCGACACCATTGTGGTCTGTGACCACCACATCCTGGGTAAACCTGTCGACAAGGCCGATGCCCTGCGCATGTGGACATTGCTGTCCGGGCGTGACCACTTTGTGTATTCGGCAGTGGCTCTCGTTGATGCGGTGCAAAGCGCCGTTCTCATGTCGACTACAAGAGTAGGATTCCGGGAATTGACTGAACAGGATTGCGAAGCTTACTGGTCCAGTGGTGAGCCTGAGGGTAAAGCCGGGGCCTATGCCATTCAAGGGTTGGGTGCTTTGTTCGTGAGCGGGATCGAGGGCAGTTATACAGGCGTGGTGGGATTGCCTCTGTTTGAAACGGCCAGTTTGCTGCAGCGCTTTGGTGTGACTACGGGGTTGGGTCAGGAGCGTGATTATCGCGGGCTAGGCCCGCTCCCACAGGGTGAAGAAGTGAGATGAGCGAAGAGATTCTGATCAATGTGACGCCAATGGAAACTCGGGTAGCGCTGATCGAGAACGGCCTGCTGCAGGAAATCTTCATCGAGCGACCGCACAGCAAAGGGCACGTTGGTGATATCTATCTGGGCAAGGTGGTCAGGGTCATGCCTGGCATGGAGGCCGCGTTCATCGACATCGGTCTGGAGCGCGCGGCTTTCATTCATAGCGCCGACATCGCCCCGGTGGGGCCGGATGGATTCGAGGTCAAGGATGAGGTTGCCCCGAGTATCCAGCAACTGGTGCGCGAAGGTCAGATGATCGTCGTACAGGTGGCGAAAGACCCCATTGGCAGTAAAGGTGCCAGATTGACTACTCACCTGACATTGCCGTCCCGCAATCTCGTCTATCTTCCTCGCAGCAGACACATCGCGATTTCCCAGCGTCTGGAGAACGAGGAGGAGCGCGCGCGTCTGCTGACGATAATCGAGGAGTGCATTGCTCAGGAAGACATGCAGGATAAAGGTGGTTTCATCATTCGCACTGCGGCTGAGGGTTGTGCTCGCGAGGAAATGATTGAAGATGTGCGCTTTTTGAAGAAGCTCTGGGCGGCAGTGGAGCGTCGTGTAGGTGAAAGCCGTGACGTCCATGTGCTGTACCGCGACGTGCCTCTCTACATGAGGGCGATGCGCGATCTGATCACGCCACATATCGAGAAAATACGGATCGACACGCAGCACGCGTTCGATGAGATCTCGCGTTTCATTCATGATTTCATTCCGGAATTTCGCAACAACGTCGAACTTTACATGGGCGAGAGACCGATATTCGATCTCTATGGAATCGATGATGAAATCAACAAGGCGCTGGGGCGTCAGGTCAAACTCAAATCCGGTGGTGATCTGATCATCGATCAGACCGAAGCCATGACGACCATCGACGTCAACACGGGCGCCTACCTCGGCAGCAAGAATCACGCAGAGACCATTCTCAAGACCAATCTCGAAGCGGCCACTGCCATTGCCAGGCAACTGCGTGTGCGAAACCTTGGTGGAATCATAATTCTGGATTTCATCGACATGATTGATCCGGAACATCAGCGTCAGGTGTTGCGCACGCTGAGCAAGGCATTGGAGAAAGACCATGCCAGGACGACCATCACGGGCATGTCGGACCTGGGCCTTGTGGAGATGACCCGCAAGCGCACCCGCGAGAGTCTGGGTCAACTGCTTTGCAGCGAGTGCGTTGTATGCAAGGGGCGGGGACGCTTGAAGACGGCTGAGACGATCTGCTACGAAATCTTTCGCGAGATCATGAGGGTTGCCCGTGTCTACGAAAATGATGTGATGCTGGTGATGGCATCGCAGCGAGTGGTCGACAGGCTCCTTGATGAAGAGTCCAGCACGCTGGCCGATCTGGAAGAATTAATCGGCAAGACGGTCAGGTTTGAAGTGGAACCCATGTATACTCAAGAGCAGTTTGACGTCGTGCTGTTCTAGGGCACTTGTCCCTGATGACCATGACCCCCGATGATCATGATAAGAACGCTGCTGAAAAAGACACTCTCGCTTCTGCTGACAGTCGGCCTTGTGCTGCTGCTGGTTGTCGCTGTGTATGTCAGTCTGGGCCGTCAGCTGCTTCCGTACGTGGTCAACTATCGTGCCGATATCGAATCGCAACTGTCCGCGGGTATCGGACAACAGGTGCAGATCGGCAGTCTGCAGGGCGGCTGGAGTCGTTTCAATCCCATCATTTCGCTGCAACAGGTACTCATCTTTCCTGTCGGAAGTTCTGAATCTGCGCAGGTGGTGCTGCTCGATAATCTCAGTCTGGAACTGGACACCTGGTCGAGCCTGATTTCCCGCCGCTGGGTTCTCGCCAACATCGAAGTCGTCAACCCCGAGTTCACTCTGGCGGAACAGGACGATGGCAGTTGGCAGGTGCGTGGCTTTGAAACCAGTGCAGACACCGCCATGAACCCGGAGCAGATATTTGATCTGGTGTCGCGGGTCAATAACCTCGTCCTCAGCAACATGACGGTCACTCTGCTACGCAATGATGGACGCGCCACTCGCCTGGAGCGTAGCCGTCTGCGACTGCAGAACAGTGATCAGCAGCATTTTCTGCATCTGGATGCGTGGCAACCGGATGTCGTGGGACCACTGAGTGTGGCGGCAGAAGTCAGTGGAGACTCCTTCGCCGAGCTCTCCGGTCTGCTCTATCTCCTGGTGCCCGGTAATGACTACTCCGAATTGATTGCAGGGCGCTATGGCGACGCTCTGGATCTGCATGCGTTTGATGGCAGTGGTGAAGTATGGATCGAGATCGAGCAGGGGCAGGTGCAGGCAGTGCAGGGCAGTGCTGCGGTCAATTCCATTGCGATCAACACCATTGCGGTCAACACCATCGTACAGGGTCAGCCTGCCAGCGCTGAAGCGGTCGAGGTCGAGAATCTCGTCACGCGCTTCTTCGCGCGCAAGACCGGTGAGCAATCCGTGAATGGGAGCGACACGGCACCTTCGTGGGAGTTCCTGCTCCAGGATCTGGGTTTTCAGTGGAATGACCTGCTTTGGCGCGAGAGCGACGTCCACATCAACTATCAGAGTCAGCAGGCTTTGCAGATGCGCGCCGATGTTTTCAATATCGGCATTGCCACTGGTCTGGTAGCGCAACTCGATCTGCTCGATGCGGAAGCCGACGCGCAGTTGGCCGAGCATAATCCCCGCGGCGAAATGCAGAATCTGGACATGTGGCTGTCGCTGCAGGATTCTGCGGCGCTGCAATCTGCGCCGAGCGAGCAGGACGCCTTCCGCCTGGTCGCCAATCTGAACGACGTGGCCGTCAGTGCGCGAGGCCCAACGCCCGCCCTGTGGGGAGTGGATGGCTTTGCGGAGCTGTCTTTCAACGCGGCAGCGCAGACTCTGCAGGGGACAGTGGAGGTGGAATCATCGCGGTTCATGATCCAGCTTCCGACACTCTTCAACGATGCCTGGGCTTACGATCATGTGAACGGGCGCGTGCGCTTCTCTCTCGATCTGAGTCAGGGCCAACATCTGCGACTGGTCAGCAGTGTGATCGTTGCCGAATCGGAAGCCGTGGACGGTCGGGCGATGTTCTCTACCGAATTCAGAAAGACCACGGATGAGGACAGGACGTCGACGCTGGAACTGATGGTCGGAGCGCTCGAGGCAGACGTCAGTCGCAAGAGTCTGTATCTGCCCACCGCGCCGCGCGTCAGCGATAATCTGCGCAATGTGATGAACTGGGTCAATGACGCGGTGCTCAATGGTCGTGCGGTGGAGAGTGGGGTGATATTCCGGGGCTCGGTGCTGGCGGGGTCCGCCCCGGAGGACAAGACGCTGCAGATGTACTACAACGTGCAGAACGGGACTCTGCGCTTCGATCCGCAATGGCCGGTTCTCGAGAACCTGCATGGCAATGTCATCATCAAGGACCGCGATGTGGACATCCGCGTGGAAAGTGGCCAGTCGCTCGGCATTGGTTTCGACGCCACCAACGCATTGATTCGTCCCAACCCCGATGGACGAGGAAGCTGGCTCAGCGTTACCGGCCGTGGCAATGGGGAGGCGCAACAGGGATTACGCTATCTGCAGGAAACTCCTGTGACGCGCGGTTTTGGCAATTACATGGCCGATTGGGTTGCAGACGGACGTGTTGCTCTGAATCTGGATCTGCGCATTCCGCTTGGCATTGCAGATACTCAGCCGCAGGTCGATGTGGGGCTGGCGCTACAGGAAAATGCGCTGCACATTCCCGAATTCGAACTGCGCTTCGCCGGCGTGACTGGGCAGCTCAACTACAGCACATTGAGTGGCTTGAGTAGCGAGCAGATGACTGCCACATTGTTTGACAAGCCCGTTGCCGTGAATGTGCGCAGTGAGATCGATGCGCAGAGAACCACCAATACCGTCGTGGAGTTGCAGGGAGCGGTTGCCACGCAGGCGCTGCATGACTGGCCACGCCAGAGCGAATTCGTGAGGAGTGTACTGAGTCGTGCTGAAGGTGAAATGGGCTACCTGGCACGTCTTGAGTTGGTGCAGCCTTCGGCGGAGTTGTCAGGCACTGCGCCAGCTCAGCGCAGTCTCAGCATTGAGTCAGATCTGCAGGGGGTGGTGCTGAATTTTCCCGCGCCACTGCACAAGGAAGCGAGTGCGCGACTGCCTCTGGACCTGACGATGGAATTTCTTGAGGGGCAGCAGGAACTGCGCGTGGGGCTCGGTGACGTGGGCACTGTCGACGTGCGACTCGAAGACGGCACTGTACGCAACGGTCTGGTGTTTCTCGGAAGGCGTGATGAGGGCGTCACCGTGCGTCGCCTGAACGCCAACGCCCCCGGCCTTGATGTGCTGGGTAGCCTGCCCTGGTTCAATTATGACGAATGGGTATCCGCTCTTCGCGAAGACTCTGCGGCGGGAACGACTGCGGTTGGCGCTTCAGGGGGCGCGAATTTTTCTGCCATGCGCGATGCCATCAATGCCGTCGACGTCACTATCGGACAGGCGTATGCCTTTGGACAGTCTTTCGATGATCTGAATGTGCAGATCGCGAATGAGGATCGCGATTGGCGGCTGACACTCGCGAGCGAGAAAGTCGGTGGTGAAATACTGGTG
>Ga0155965_1044_pt1 | contig 22847 bp, 19 predicted proteins | sample RifCSPlowO2_02_FD_107619 | JGI IMG/M metagenome (GOLD analysis project Ga0155965, IMG submission 107619) | Gammaproteobacteria bacterium RIFCSPLOWO2_02_FULL_57_10
GCTTCGATATTTCCACGATCACGACGAGCCTGTTGATCCCTTTGCTGAGGACACGCCCGCGGGCGTTCCGGGAAAACTTATCCAAGAACTCAGTTTCTACTTAGTACGAGCAAGCCGGACTTGGGACAAAATTTTCTCTTGGGGTAACGAATTATTCAAACGTACAGTGTTAGCAACTGCGGCGCAGCCAGCGACTGCGTTGCTTGCGGAGCGTGATCGTCTTCGTAATCCTGAGCAACCAATCGATGTTGACCCTGGTATCCAACCTTTAATCCAAAACCTAAATAAAGAGCTGGCACATTCGTTCCCCAACGCGCCGCAAGTCCAGCTCCGTTTAACCGGAACAGACAGCCGATCTGTAATGGAGGCCGTGTCGGCACATTTTGCAGGAACAGACGGAATCAGCATTCCTGCAAATAGGCAAGGAAGTGGGCTAGTTTCGATGCAAGGTTTGCTCCTATTACTCGAGTTGGGGCGCACCCGCGCAGCGGCCGGTGGAGAATTTCTAATGGCGCTGGAAGAACCAGAAATTCATTTACCTCCATCCGGTCAGCAACGCTTGGTGCAGCGCGTGCAGGCACTATCCACACAAACCTTTATCACAACTCACTCGCCTTTAGTCGCTAGCATGGCTGACCCGACTTCGGTGCTGATTCTTAAGAAACACGATGGCGAACTGTCTGCGGAGCCGTTTCTTGAATCTCCTCTGCCTCTTACTGCTCCCAACTGGCAACGAAAGCTATTTCAACACAGTCGCGTAGACGTGCTCGGAGCGTTGATGCAGCCATCGCTACTTGTCCCTGAAGGAAGATCCGATTTTCAGCTGATTCGCTGCATCTTGAAGCCTCTGATGATGAGCACCGACTGGAGCGACACTCTGAACAGGCCATTCGGTATTGAGGTCGGAGTGATTCCTACCGAGGATGCAAAGGTGGTTGAAACTCATCAGCTGATGGCAAGACTGCATCGGCGGGTGTCCTGTCTGGTCGATGGTGACGACGAAGGAATGCTGTATGTAGCTCATTTGCAAGCAGCTGGGAGTCCCCCTGCTTCAATTATTCGCTGGAACGACGGCGCCATGATCGAAGATGCAGTGGGCTGGATACTTTTGGCGAATGAGGCCGATGCTGTCGCGAGGGTTATGGCACTGTCGCAAGTGCCACCTACTTCTGTGGTCGACATCGTTGACTATCTCAAGGCAAAGAAGATGGACATCATTGGGTATGAGCTTGTCGCCGAGGCAATCTCATCCATACCCGCTTGCCGGTTGCGCGCTGCTGACCTTCTTTCTGGGCTAGCGAGCGCCTGTGCTGGGGCAGAAGAGACGCGGCGTTTTGCCCGCGATGCCCGCGGAGTGTGGGTGTTCCAACCATGAAGATTCAAGCATTCACCGGAGGGGCCGGCTGCGGAAAAACATATCAACTGATTAGGTCCTTGAACGCCCACTTAGAGGCTGAGCCCCTGAATGAAGGACAAAAGGTTCTAGCACTCACGTTCATGCATGGCTCTCGCCGTAGATTAGAAGAACGCCTTGGGGAAATACAAATTTTGAGGGGGCGAACGGAATGCTCGACGATTGACAGCTTTGCATGGAAGTTGATTGGGAGGTGGCGGTCTTTAGTCGGTGCATTGGGCTATCCCGACATTGAATTGAATCAGTACGAACGAGTGTGCGAGGCAGCTGGCGCCCTTTTACAAATCAAGGAAGTTTGCGGTTGGGTGGCCGCTACATTTCCGATCCTTTTGGTGGACGAATCTCAAGACCTGACGGTAAGTCGTCTTCGCTTGGTTGAGGCGTTGGGCACAAGGCTGCAAGTCTTCGCTGCGGCAGACGAATTCCAGTGTCTAAACGAGGAACTCCGCCCCAATCCTGCATGTACATGGCTTGCCCAGGTTTGTCCCGGTGAAGAGCTAGCGCAACCAATGCGCACACAAGTCGTCGAACTTCTTGACGCCGCCGCAGCCATTAGGAATGGACTGGCGCCACCATCAGGAAACATTTTCAAGGTGCAATTGACGCCTAAGCCAGAATACGCTGGAGCTTGGCTTAGCGGAAATCTGCGCTGGTACGGCGGAGGGAAGAGCGTAGCGGTCATCACCCCTGCCAAAGGTGCATTCGCCAGAACGGCTTTGACTTGGGTTGCAAACAATAGGACGGCAAAAGGTGCCGGGCCATACCTACTATCGTGGGAAGAATCAGAAGCCAACGCTGCAAGCGACTTTCTCGCTCGCCTTGCGTTGCAGGAAGAGAGCGATATCCCATCGCTTCTCGCACTCCTCGTAGGAGCCGGAGACCCCCGCGTTGTAAGGGATGTTAGCGAGTGGATGGATCTGCAACGAAGGGCGCGCTCCAAGGTAACCTTCTCGAAAGAAGATATTGAGCGAGTTATCGAGCAAGGTTTCGCACGTCGTCGGCGAATCCGAAGAAGCGAAGGGTTGCGTTGGAGTTGCATGACAGTCCACGGCGCGAAGAATCGAGAATTCGACAATGTCATCGTCCTTTGGCCTGCCGCAGTCACAGGAAGCGACGATCAAAAGCGGCGTCTGCTGTACAACGCGGTCACTCGCGCCAAAGAACGATGTCTGATTTTAGTCCAAGCACAGGCCCACCTAAATCAAGCACCTTTTGCTTGACCAGAGCGACTTAAGTAGAGTTTCCACTCACCATAACGAGGGGCTGTCTTTGTTTTATCTGACCGTCGTGGGTTTTGCGCCACGCCAGAAAAATACTAAAGCTTTCAGTGATCGGAAGAACTAGTAGCGACAAGATTTTTCAGGTTGGTTTTTACCATATGACATACATCTTCTTTTGGAATCGCCCATAAATTTGCCAACTGCTCTACAGCAGCTTCACAATCCCAAGGGTTTAAAGTTTTGCCATTGAATTTTGCAAATGGTCCATCAGTTTCCGTCAACACTCTGTGTCTTGGGATAAGGGATAAGAGATCAGCACCTTTCTTGGTTGAAAGCATTGCTGGCCCTACCGAAAACCAGCACCCCATATCAACAGCACGCTTTAGCTCGCTCCGCGAACCTGTAAACCAATGCAGTATCGGTACCCCTAGGGCTCCTTCCAACTCGTCCAAAACTGCCTCCGCACTTGAACGACTGTGAATCGTCATGATTCGCCCGCCAGCATTATTAATCGATTTCAACACCTGACGAAAAACTTTCAGTTGAATCTTCCAATGGTCTTTGAATTCCTTGCTACCATCCAGACCGATTTCTCCAACATATTTTGCTTCTGAAATAAAAGCGTTGAATAACTCTACTTCATGGCTCCGATGGTGAGCCAATTGAGGATGCAAACCTAATGCGGTCCGAATTTTTTCATTTCCAAGAGCTAGCTTGTTTGTCCCATGCCAGGCACTTGGAGTCGTTGTGACCGATAAAACATAAATCCCTCTCTTCCTACATTCGGCCGCTACTTTAGCTGGATCAGGATAAAGGTCCAGATGGCAATGCATATCAATGCTCACATAACACCTTCGAACTTCAGAAATTCTTCGACTTCCTCTAAACCACTGAGAAATAATGCTTCGAAATCTTTAAGCTTGCCAGTCGGTAATGGCCCGCTATTGGCTATCCATGGCCCAACCCTTCTTGTAGCTTTTTGGCCAATCGCTATCAGCAACGCCAGTAAGTCGTCCTTTCTGTGTACTTCGTCTAGGACGTCGGAAACGTCTTCAAAAACATACTCCTTTGGTTCACCAAGTCCGCCAGCATGCAACGCTGCTCGTCGAATAATACAGGGGACACAAACACCACACTGCTGATTTGCTCTCTTCCAATGGCTGCACGACACAGTATGACCAGCAATTGCCTCTAACAGTTCACTGTTCTGGCACTCAACTACCATTTCCCCTTTCGTCTTGAATTGATAAGGATTTCTGATCATGCAAGGCATCCCCACGGCATCAAAAATTTCTTGGATGCTTTCGATAAAGTGAGGATGAGTTGTCCGAGTACTAAGCGAACCAATACGACGTGATGTCAACGGGGCGTTTAAAGAAATAAACCCGTTTTCAGGCACTATTAAATCCACGGTATTCTGTTGGCTGACCACTTGCACTGCATTCGCACCGATTGCACCAAGCGCCAGAAAATTAATGCTGCGTGTTCTCATGGTAATGTCGGTAGCACCGTTACCTGATAAGGGATGTGGGTTCGCCTCGAACCTTGAATAACGGCCTGCAAGTAAATTCGCGATACTGTCCTGATGACTCTTGTCGCCTCTATAAGCGTGACTGACCAACAATGGTGCTCGCCCTTGCTCAAGCAGATCGATGGCTCCTATTGCGGAATCCAGACCACCAGAAAAAAGGCATGCGCTATCAAGCCCTCTCAATTCAACGAGATGAAATCTGTCCCGTCTGACATATGGTGTCGGAGGAGAATACCCGCCGTCTCCGAATTCAAAATCCCAGATATCTCCACTTAAGAAGTGCAACGCCCGCTCAAGCTGATTTTTAATTGGATGCCAATTATTGGGCTTATGCAGTGGCAGTTGGATAATTAGCTGACGAGTCCAGCCATCGTCTGCTTCGCTGCGCCTGACAAATGTGTCAGCAGCTGTCACGGCCAATGCAATTGATAAAAAATCAATTGCTTGGTCAGATACTTGGATTCCTAGCCTTTTTATTTTATCCACTACAGGGTTTCCGATGACAGAGACACCTTTTTTCCACTGCCCGCTTAACCCGTATAGTTGAACTGGCAGCAAATCACCATCTGCCTTTGGCAACAATTTATGATCGTGGTGAAAAACCAGTCGAGTCATTGATAGGCCTCCCACTCATTCCAAGTTTCTGTTATCGCCTGTCGTTCAATCAGGATCATTTGCTGTCGTGAGAATGACCTGACATTGCCTGCCAACTTGGGGGCCATGTGCTTATCCACGACCACCTTTATCATTTCACGTAGTTCCGTTTCTGCACGCATGGCCTGCGCGGGTGTTTCAGCTTTATTCCAAGCCTTACCAGCGTCCATCACCATTTGCAAAAAAATGCTCTCGGATAAATAGCCAATCATTGTGGCAATGATAACGTCATCGGTGATGCACTGAGGGTCGAATATTACAACTCCATCTAATGCCTCAACCAAGGCATGGTTCATAGCCGCTCGAATTCTTTCTGAATCGCCATCCTCAGGAGTTAGCGCCTTCGTGATCGTAGTGATCGCCTCATCGCAAGGCAATCCTGATAGATCATTTAAATCGACACTTGGTTCTCCTTGGATGGCAGGAGCGCCACTCAATACGCCGAACAGACCTCCGCCAGTCTGGGTTACGCTTCCCAGGCGGCGTGTAGCGTTGCCTCCACCGCCGCTTGCTTTCCGCGCATAGTGGCCAACTGCGCGGCGCAATTTCCCTCTGTCTCCGCTGGAAGCAAAGCTACCTATAGACTGTCGGAATGATTTGAATCGTAGGGGTTGAGGTTCAGGGATAGGATTCTGTGGTTCGTCATCCGCCCATGGAGGTACCAGTGGAGATCCACCACCCGGGCCAGGACTTGATTGTGATGTCCCCATTATTGTTTATCCTTACTCCATTGCTCGTCTTTTAGAAGTACATTCATCCAGGCGGGCGGCTTCCCCCCCCATTCAAACTCTTGCAGGTACCGCACCAATATTTTCGCCGCTTCAGTAGAATGACGAGCCAGAAGGCAGGCCCCCGCAAACCCTTTTGGATTCCTAGTCCAATCAGTGACCTGTCTAAGCTGACCAATCACGCCTTCCATCACTGGCACCTGCTCTTCAAGAGGCAAAGTAACCAGTAATCCTTCTGCTGTTGGTGAACTAATATTTTTAGTGTTCACCAGCGCGTCCAATACCTCCCTACCAGTCGGAGACAAACCAACTAGATAAGCGCCAATCGGCATGGTCTCTCTCGATAGGTAAATGGCAGCTCTCAGATCCATTTCGCATAAGCCCGGAGCTAGTCGAGCCCAATCACGGATAAACTCCTTTGTCGTCGGATTATCAATCCAAGATTTTGGCGCACTGTCCGGTATCTCCCCGTCATTCTCTTCTAGTTGCCTCAGTAGAGAAGGTTTGCCGCTTTCAGCATCAATAAGCTGATAAAAATCTCCTGTGGCTTTCACGCCTACACACCGTTCAAAAATTACTAATTTGGTGATTACGGCTTCGTCAAGCGGCATTGATCGCCGACGAGCGATCTGCGAGCGCATTTTCACGATATTCAGCAAGCGCTTAACTATTCTTGGATTACCGTGAATGATAGGAGAGTTGGCAAGCACTGTCGCAATCCTGTCAGCGCGAGCAAATGCCCGAGACAACTCACTACTCTCGGACTCCCCCGTTAGCGCCAGCGCATCCTGTCGGGAAATCGGTTCATCTTTCCAAGATTGCTGCAAAGCCTTTTCAAGGCCATCTCGGAGATTCTCCAGCTTATCCTCGGACAACCTAAAGTCAGCAGCGTACAACATGAACAGGTAGGAACGGACTTCCCGCACACCTGCTTTAGGTACTCTGATTGGGACTTGTATTAGCTTGTCCAAATAGTCAATTTGATGCCGATCCGATGCACCTTTGAAATAATCCGCCACCGATGAACGAATCATCTCTTCATCTGCTGCAATAATGAATGCGGTATTTGTCAGGAAGAGGAACAATCTGATGGCTTCTAAGGTGTGAATTGCGTTAACAGGCAAACAGCGGTCCAGGTTATCGATAACGACCACCAAGGGTTTGCCAAGCTCCTGCAGTATCTCGCCGTATTCATCCCTGAATTCATTGATTTGCCGAGGTGGACTTTTCTTTACTTCGGGTCTGAGCAGCCCACTAGCATGGACTCTTGCATCTGTTGCCGCTGCTCCCAGCGCTTCGAATTCCTCCTGGGTCTGAATCCCGTCACTTGCACCGCTCAGTGCGCCAAAGCTGCGGGCTAAAAGCCCTCCTGTCGGAACCCCCCCGATCATTGCGGCTCCTTCCATCAGCAAACCCAAGGCTCGGAAACCATCAACTCGTGCCAACAGCTTTTTGGTCTTGACCCCTAAACTAGCATTGCCATCTGCAGCTTGGTTCAGAGAAGTTGCAATTACTTCCAGCAACGCGGCTCTGGCGTCATCGTATCCTTGATATAGCCAAGCATCGAACTTAATGACAATCCAATCTTTATCGTCCGCGTCGAGGCGGTGTTCAATAAGCTTTAATAAAGATGACTTGCCGGCGCCCCAATTACCGAAGACCCCAATTGAAACCGGAAGCATTCCATCCGACGTCAGAATATCAACAGCTAGCTGCGAAACTTCGCCGAAGTTCAGATAATCTTTTTCGGATTCAGTGTCAGACCACAAAGCTGTTCACCCTCTTTCTAGTTCTTATATCCTATAAAAATCATTTGGTCAGATCGGGGAAACCAACTGCACTCTACATTACTGCGACTCAAAAAGTTACGTCGCTTATCCAATACCTGTCGATAGTCCCTGAAATCCCTTCTTCTCACTCCCACTCAATCGTAGCCGGCGGCTTGCTCGAAATGTCATAAGCCACCCGAGAAACCTGCGCCACCTCATTGATAATCCGATTGCTGACTGTCTCCAACAATTCATAAGGCAAATGCGCCCACCGCGCCGTCATGAAATCAATCGTCTCCACAGCCCGCAACGTAATCACCCAGGAATACCTTCGCGCATCGCCGACAACACCTACCGACCTCACCGGCAAGAACACCGCAAACGCCTGACTGGTCTTGTGGTAGTACCCCGACCGATGCAACTCCTCAATGAAGATCGCATCCGCGCGGCGCAGCACGTCGCAATATTCCTTCTTCACTTCGCCAAGAATTCTTACGCCGAGACCAGGCCCGGGGAACGGATGCCGATAGACCATGTCATATGGCAGCCCGAGCTCCAGACCGATCTTGCGCACTTCGTCCTTGAACAATTCGCGCAAAGGTTCCACGAGGCCCAGTTTCATGTCTTCGGGCAGGCCGCCGACGTTGTGATGCGACTTGATCACATGCGCCTTGCCGGTCTTTGATCCGGCAGACTCGATCACGTCGGGGTAGATCGTGCCCTGGGCGAGCCACTGCACGTTGTGAATCTTCGAAGCTTCTTCGTCGAACACTTCGATGAAGGTGTTGCCGATGGCCTTGCGTTTCTTCTCGGGGTCGCTGACGCCTGCAAGAGCGGAGAGGAATTTTTCTTCGGCGTCTGCGCGGATGACTTTCACGCCCATGTTCTTCGCGAACGTGGCCATGACCTGTTCGCCTTCGTTGAGGCGCAGCAGACCGTTGTCGACGAACACGCAGGTGAGCTGGTCGCCGATGGCCTTGTGCAGCAGTGCTGCGACGACGGAGGAGTCGACGCCGCCGGAGAGGCCGAGCAGGACGTGGTCGGTGCCTACTGTTTCGCGAACGCGGGCGATGGCGTCTTCGATGATGTTCGCGGAAGTCCACAGCGCTTCGCAGTCGCAGATCTTGCGCACGAAGCGTTCAAGAATGCGCAGGCCCTGGGAGGTGTGCGTGACTTCCGGGTGGAACTGGATGCCGAAGAACGGTTTGCTGACGTGGGACATTGCGGCAATCGGCGCCGTCTCGGTGGCTGCGGTGATCACGAAATTCGGCGGCAGCTTGACGACCTTGTCGCCGTGGCTCATCCACACATCGAGGATCGGAGTACCGCTGTCGTTGATGCGGTCTTCGATGCCATCGAAAAGTGCTGAGGCAATGGGCAGCGTGACTTCTGCATAGCCGAACTCGGACTTGGCCGACGCTTCCACAAGACCGCCCATCTGCATGGCCATGGTCTGCATGCCGTAGCAGATGCCGAGCAGTGGCAGGTCGCCTTCAAACAGGAACGCTGGCGCGCGCGGGGAGTCGGCTTCGGTGGTGCTTTCCGGTGAGCCGGAGAGGATGATGCCTCGGGCGTCGAACGCCCTGATGTCGTCGGCGCTGGCGTTGTCCCACGCCCAGATCTCGCAGTAGACGCCGAGTTCGCGGACGCGACGGGCGATGAGCTGGGTGTATTGGGAACCGAAATCCAGAATGAGAATTTTCTGGCTGTGAATATTTTTGCTGGTCATGGGCCTTTCGTCTGAAAAAAGTGGTCTGAAAAGTGGTCTGAAGAGGGGTTCTGCGTATTGAAAACCGGTATCGAAAATCGGTGCTGAAAAAACAACGCCGCCCGGTGAGTCCCTGGGCGGCGCATTCATTCGATCAGCTCATGCGGTAGTTCGGTGCTTCCTTGGTGATGCTGACATCGTGCACGTGGCTCTCGCTCATGCCCGCATTCGTGATCTTCACGAACTCGGGCCGCGTGCGCATCTCGGTGATGTTCTCGCAGCCGGTGTAACCCATGCTGGAGCGCAGTCCGCCCATCAACTGGTGCACGATGGCGGAGAGTGGTCCCTTGTAGGGAACGCGACCCTCGATGCCTTCGGGCACGAGTTTCTCTGTGCCGGAGTTGACGTCCTGGAAGTAGCGATCGCTGGAGCCCTGACTGTGCGCCATGGCACCCAGTGAGCCCATGCCGCGATAGGCCTTGTAGCTGCGGCCCTGATACAGCTCCACTTCGCCCGGTGCTTCCTCGGTACCGGCGAGCATGCTGCCCACCATCACCACATGGGCACCGGCCGCGATGACTTTCGCGAGGTCTCCGGAGAAACGGATGCCGCCATCGGAAATCACCATGACATTGGTGTCCTTCAGCGCTTCAACCACGTTGGCGACGGCTGTCATCTGCGGCACGCCAACACCAGTGACGATGCGCGTGGTGCAGATGGAGCCCGGGCCGATGCCGACCTTCACGGCGTCAGCGCCTGCGGCGGCGAGATCCTTCGCGGCGGCAGCTGTGGCGATGTTGCCACCGACGACGGAGATGTCGGGATAGAGTCCCTTGATGCGACGCACCTGATCGATCACGCCCTGGGAGTGTCCGTGGGCAGTGTCGACGACGATCACGTCCACACCCGCTTCGACGATTGCAGCGACGCGAGCCTGGGTATCAGCACCGGTGCCAACGGCAGCGGCCACACGCAGACGACCGAACTGGTCCTTGCAGGCGTTAGGGTAGTCTTCGGATTTGCGGATGTCTTTGAGCGTGATGAGGCCGCGCAGTTCGAAGTTGTCGTTCACCACGAGGATCTTCTCGATGCGGTGAATGTGCAGCAGCTCCTTCACCTCCTTGGTGGTGAAGTTCTCCTTGACGGTCACGAGGTCTTTCTTCGGCGTCATGATCGCGGAGACCGGGCCGTCGTAATTGGTCTCGAAACGCACATCGCGGCTGGTGACGATGCCGACGAGGTTGGTACCGTCGACAACGGGCATGCCGGAGATGTCGTTCTCACGCATCAGGGCAATCAGGTCCTTGATGCTGGCGGTGGGAGCAATCGTGATGGGGTCTTTGACGACACCACTTTCGTACTTCTTCACCATCCGGACTTCGCGGGCCTGCTGCTCGATGGTCATGCTCTTGTGAATCACCCCGAGGCCCCCTTCCTGCGCCATGGCAATAGCCAGACGCGCCTCTGTGACGGTATCCATCGCGGAGGAAATCAGTGGGATATTCAAGGAGATAGACGCGGTCAGCTGGGTCTTGAGACTGACCATTTTGGGGAGCACGGTGGAGTGCGCAGGCACAAGCAGAACGTCATCGAATGTCAAAGCTTCTTCAGCAATGCGTAACATAAGATTTCCACTTATCAACAAAAACGCGAGTATACAGATCGACCTTTGATCTGTACACCCGGAGTTGCGCTCTGTGGGAGCGAGCCCTGCTCGCGAATGGGTAAGCGGAAAATCTTCGCGAGCAGGCTCACTCCTACTGGGGTATGCGCCACTATTTCCTGCTATACACCTGCAGTTGCAGCGAACTGAGCAGGGCCATTCCCCCCGTTTGCCCTACCGGTTCAAAGCCATGTTGGCGCATATCTTCGGTCAATTCCCGGGCACTTACGGGGTATTGTTTGATGGGTTTGCCGGTCAGAAGGTAGCGCAGACGTCGCCGAATGGAGGTAATGGAAATCGGCGTCATGCGAGAAATCAGCACATAGCGATCGCTGACACGGCATATTTCACCAATCAACCGGGATCGCAGAGCGGGGCTTTCGAAATGGTGCAGCAGCCGAAAACAGAGCGTTGCATCATAGGCCCTGGCCTTGTAAGGCAATGAGAAAAGGTCCTGACTCTCGAATCGAATTTGCACTTCTGCCTTGGCCGCGAGCTTTGCCGCCAGGGCCAGGGCTGCCTCGCCAAGATCTATGGCAGTGACATCCAACCCCTGTTGCGCAAACCATATGCTGGCGCGCCCGACACCGCACGGGGCATCCAGGACTGTCTTGACGTTGTCAGTCATCTTCATGGCGTTGGCGATCATGGTCATCTCGTGCTGGTGTCGACGCTGATTGCGCCGACTGTACGCTTCTGCCTCGACCACTTGTGATTTGACGCGCGCGTAACTTATTTCATCGGACATGGCGTTGGCCCTCATGGTGCTGACTGTGCTTGCTGAAGCGTTGCGGGAATTGCGATTGAAGGCTTTTGATAACGGCTGGCAGATGCACGATATGGCTGCTGAGCAGTGCATTGATGGCAATGTCCGGCATCCAATCGCAGCGTTTGAGTAACTGCGACAAATCGGATTCCGCCGCTGCTGACACAGTCAGGCGTCGGCGCGCCCGTTCAAAGTCGATCAGCTGGCACGCGCCACTGCGAAAATCGATAAACAAATGCCCAGGATAGAGAGCGCCGTGCTGCCAGCGACTGCAGTGCATGGCGTACAGGCGTTCTCCGACTGTGCGCAGCTGCGGCAGCACCTCGGACCAGTCCATGGACTCGCCCCTGTAACTGGCCATGGCTGGATACTCGATGGCACGCGTGAGCAAAAGGCCCTGCTCTTGACCCAGCACCTGACGAAAACCGTACGCGACCATTTCGACACATGGCCAATGCTGCCGCCCCGCTCTGCGCAGCGCGTCAACTTCATAACGATAGGTCAAGACCCCTTCGGGATAGCGCCATGAATGCCGCGTCTGATTCTCCTGACGCTTCAAATAAAACCGATCCTGTCCTCCCTTGTCATCAGGAAGCTGCACAATTGACACTGCGCTCCAGCCATTGCGCCGATAATTGACCGGCTCCACGAATTGACGAGGCAATTCCCATAGCGCCTCAAAGTGATGCAGACTCGCAGCGGCGAGTTGTTGCGCAATGGCGCCCCGCTGCACACTGATTGGATCGGTTTCTACCGCAAGTGACTGTACGGATGAGATGAACATCAGGACCCCCGTTCAATACAACTTCAGTGATAGAACTGCGACAGTTCACGAGTGAACAGCCCGAGTGCGTCCTTGTATTGGCCTGAGGTCTTGGCCAGATCCACCGGCTCATCATCAATATTCGTCGTCACAGAGTCATACGCAGCGCTCTTCTTGCTGAACACCATTTTCACCTCTGGCGTTACGAGAGTGTTGCCATGCCAATCGCTGACCACTGCATAGTCACGCTTGAACTCAGCGCTCAGCAGGTTGCTGCCATAACTGTATGTGTGTGGGTCTGTCGTGACTCCCAATGCCGCCAGTACGGTGGCTGGCATATCCAGATGACTGCTCATGAAGTCGTGATTTCCCGTGCCGGCGCCGGGAATGTGCACCAGCATCGGCACGCGAATCTGCTCCTGACTGAACGTGGAGTTATGACCCCAGCGCCCGTTCTCCATGAATTCTTCACCGTGGTCTCCGGTCACAATCACGATTGTGTCGTCGAGTCTTCCCTGCTCTTCCAGTAACTTGAAGACACGACCGAGCTGACTGTCCAGATGATGATTAGCGTTGATATATCGGGCACGAATACGCTCGATATCCCTTTCGATGTCTACAGTCAGATAATTGAAGTCGTCGATGTAATCAGGCGCAATAATGTCTTCTTCAGGGAAGTAATAATTGGCGTGCGCCGACTCGAAGAACATGAATCTGAAGAAGGGAGACTGAACACCTTCGAGGGAGGCAAGCAGGTCATTTACATTCTTGCGATCCCGCTCCCAACCGGCCCCTTCCGTGAAGGACTGCAGTTGATCTTCGGCAAATCCAGCGAAGATGGTCTTGTCGAACTCTGGATAGGAAAACCGTGAACTGGTGTAAGCCATCAGGTCGTAGCCATTGTTCTGCAACACATCCATCAGTACGGGAGGACGTCCTTCGCTGAGAAAATCAAACCAATAGTTGCCATATAGCCCGTAGAACTGGGAGAACATCCCCATGCGCGTGCCATTCCCTCCGCTATAGTGATGCTGAAAGCGATGCGTCTTCTGTGCGAAGGCGTACGTATGGGGCATGATTTCTGGCGTCAGCATGTCCGCACGCCAGGACTCGGCGACCAGCCAGACAACATTGTAGGGATGCGTGATGGGCTCTGTTGGGGCGGCGGGATAATCAATATCGCCACCATCATCGAATACGTCGAATTCACCCGCCTCGGGCCGTTCAATCTGCATGCCGATACTTTCAAAGTAGCCGCGCGCCGTCACGGGCACATACCAGATCACTCTGTCGGCAATCTGCAGCACAGTTCTGTCGTAGCGATACTCCGACAGGGCGTACCAACCCGATTGCAGAATGAACAGGAGCAAAAATGCGGGGATCACAACTCGTGGCCTGAATACTCGGGGCCACCCCTTCTCCAGCGGCACATAGCGCACTATCCCCCAGGTAAGAATCCCAAGGATCAGCACGAGCCACAGGATTGTGGTATTGGTGGAGGGAGAGACGCCCATCGCCTCCACACCGCCGGGAGTGGTCAACAGATTCAATACGAAGAAATTGACATAGAAGCCGTACATGTCGCGCAACTTGTAGTTGGCGAGCAGAAACACCAACACGGCCATGGCAAGCAAAAATGTTGGCGGTATGAGCCAGACCACAGACTTGCCTGCACGCGCTCGGGAGCGAGACCACAGGTACAGCAGAATTACGGGAGAGCTGAGCAGCGTGGCCTGCACGGCGGTAGCCGCCAGGAGAAACAACGACGTTGCGAAAGTGATATCCGGCACCCACGCCAGAAAAAGACTGCCGATGAAGGCGCACAACCACGTGAATGCGGCAATACGAAATGGAACGGATGCTGGCAACATGGTTGGCTCCTGAATCGATTAGGGCGATATTCAGGAGCAGTGTGAAGGGCGAAACTTAAGTAAAGATTAAGCGACGATCAAACGCGGACAGGTCAACACCAGCACTTAGAACTCGAACTCCACCAGCAGACGATATGTCACGTCCGGCGTGGTGGCGTTGAGAGGCAGGATCACACCGGTTTCCCAGTGCCACTTCCGATTGCCCTGACCTCGAATCAGACCCGTCAGAACCGGACCGACACCACGGGTGTACTCGTCGGCGTAGAATTCCACGCCCGGTTCCAGACTTTCGCGATAACGAAGTCGCCACTGCGCCGACAGGAATGTTTCAAACTCATTATCGACGTCCGAACCGAACTCATACTCCACACCAACGTTGAGTGTTCCAATCCAGTCGCCCCATTGCCTGCTGACGAGGATAGCGGTCGCGAGTTCGGAGATGCTTTCGCTGCGCTCGCGTTCCAGTTCGATCAGCAGCCCCCAGTCGGCGGGGTACTCACCCTGCTCCGTAAGTTGAATGCGACCCTCCAGCTCGTAACTTTCCAGGCGTAGAGAACCACCGGGCAGTTTCATCGCGTTCAGATAGAGCTCGGCAAACACTTTTTCGTTGATGGAGGCGCCGTAACCGATGCGCTGACGCAGGATGTCGCTCTCATTCGGGTCGTCATCCGTCTGATAGTAGGTCCGCAGTTCCAGCTCGCGCTCCAGTGGCAGCACGTAGGGTTCGTAGACCTTGCTGACGCCGTTGTGATGAACCGGATTGTCGGCAAACAACATTGTACTCATGCCACTCAACCCGACGAATTGCAGCACCAGAATCGTTGCTCTCATGGGTTTTCCTTGCGATTAAAACCTGATCGATACCCCAGCCACATGGCGATCATCGAGAGCAGAACAGCGCCGATATTGAGACCGATCTGCGTCAGTGTCGGACTGGCCTCATAACCAATTGCGGCATGCAGCAACTCGCCGAACAAAGACGACTCGCTGATCAGAGTGGAAGTATCCCAGAGCGGTTCGCCGGCAGGCAGAATATCTGCCTGCGCGAGGTATAACGCTGCCTGCGTCATCATTCCCGCGCCAATAATGAGCGCAATCGCACAGCAGAATTGCAAACAGCGCGCTGAAGGCAGAGTTCCAAGTCCGTAATAAATGAATGTACCGAGGCTGAACCCGATGCCAGCACCAATCGCACCACCCGACAGAACGGCGGTCACATCGCCAGCCATCAGACCGTATGAGTAGGCGTAAAGATAAATCTCGGCCCCCTCACGAGCAATCCCCATCGCCACTGCTCCAACCAGAATCATCGGTACCCAGTGCGAATGCGCGGCGATTCTGGATGGCGTCACCAGGCACTTCACTGCAAAGAAATTATGGGCGGCCAGCAGGAGTGCCGTCATGACAAGCAGCAAAGAATTGATGATTTCTTGACCAAAACCGTCGAAGGACATGGAGATTTCTTCCAGCAAGAGTGCATAGATAACAGCACCACTCAACCCCGCCACCAGCGCCGGTACCAACCAGCGCAATCTGAAACCCATGGCGCTTGAGGATGCCATGAGCATGCACATCAGCAGCATGGCCTCAAGCACTTCGCGCAAGACAATAATCACCGCGCTGGTCATGCGACAGCTCTCCCACTCTTGGCCGGATTGTTATTCAACGATCACCTTCCCCTGCGCTGTCTTCGGATTGAACTCGCCAAAGAACGGATACTCGCCAGCCTTCAACGGGCCGATGAACACAATGCCCTGACTGTTGCCGACGATGACCTTTTCGCGATTCAATTCGTAGCTTTCGAATTCTTCCGGCGTGGCGTCGAGATTGCGGATGATCAGCTTGATCTTCTGCCCTGCGGGGATTCTCAACTCCGAGGGGTAGAAGAGATGCTCTCGTATTTCGATCTCGAACTCGGGCGTCTGTGCGACAACATCCGTGGCAATCAGAAACAGCATCAGCATGGCAGTAACCCGGCTGATCCGCGAACTGATAGTTGCAACTTGCTGTGGCGATCTCATGATGAGGCAATCCTGTTATTGTTTTTATGATCTGAGCCAAAGGAAATGGTCACGCACAGTCCTCCGAGTTTTTCGGAGGCCGACAGCGCAATGCTCGCGCCATGCATCTCGACAATATGCTTGACGATCGCGAGACCCAACCCCGACCCACTTGCTCCGGAGGCGTGACGATCCCCGTCCAGTCTGTAGAAGCGATCGAACACCCTGTCGTGAAATTCCTGCGGGATACCTGGCCCGGAGTCTTCCACACGCAACTGCACCTTGTCATCAAGAGCACTCACGCGCATGTGGATCGAGCCACCCACCGGCGTGTACTTCGACGCGTTGGCAAGCAGGTTCTGCACCAGTGAGCGCAGTGCGGTTACATCGCCACTGACGATCGCGCTGCCGCCTTCCAGCTCGAAAACCTGTTCGCGCTGTAACACCTGTTCGAATTCGACACTGACCACTTCCCTGACAAGTTCATAAAGATCCAGAGGCACAAACTGCACCATGTACTGATCAGGCGCCGTGCGATTGAGCACCAGAATCTGTTCCACCAGATGTCCCATCGCATCCACGCCCTGGCGCAGCTCCTCGGCGGTGGCGCTGGGCCGTTCCAGCTCTGCCAGCAGGTTGTGTATCTGCACCTTCAATGTGCTGATCGGCGTGCGCAATTCGTGCGCGGCATCCGCCGCAAAACGCTTCTCGCGACTGAAGGAGGACTGCAGGCGCCGCAGCAGATCGTTGGTGGACTGTGTCAGCGGCGTCAGCTCGCGCGGCACGCCATCCAGTTGCACACGACTCAGATCGGAGGCCTCACGCGAACGCACTTCCCGCGCCAGCTGACTGATCGGGCGCAAGCCATACCCGACGATGAACCAGATCAGGATGGCAGCGATCGGAATGCCCAGCACAGTCGGCGTGACGGATTGCAGGATGACGCTCTCCGCCAGTTCATAACGCACGTCATAGCGTTGTGCTGCCATCAACCAACGCTGCGCATCGGGATCGCGAATCACCAGCAACCGCCAGCGATAGCCGTTGAAATTGACATCGCGATAGCCAATCTCGAACGGACCCATGGCAGACAACGGCGCGATCACCGAACGACTCAGCAACTCGCCGTCATCCGCAAACACCTGATGCGCGATCAGCATTTCCGCGCTGAGATCCAGATCGCTCTGCTGCGGCAACAAAAGTTCATCATTCGTTGCAGAAAGGCCAACGGAGTCGCCTGCCGGTTTGATCAGGCTGAGCAGTTTGACATGCTCCAGCAGTTGCAGATCGAACAGCCTTTCCGCCTCGATCATGCTCTCCTGATAACCACGCAGCGATGACAGGAACGTCACCAGCACGATGATGGCAATGAGCGTGAGCGTCAGGAAGAGTCTAATCGATGCCATGGTCTTTCACGGTTCCAACGGCCCCTTGCGGATCACGTATCCCACTCCCCTGACCGTCTGGATGAAGTCAGCGGGCAATTTCTTGCGCAGATTGTGAATGTGCACCTCGACGGTGTTGCTGCTGACCTCTTCGCCCCAGCCATAGAGTTTGCTGTCGAGCATGTCGCGCGTCTGGACTTTATTCGTACTCTCCATCAGCGCCTTGAGCAACATGTATTCGCGTCGCGACATGGTAATCGCTTCCCCTGCCACCGTCACTTCCAGGCTGTGGGTGTCCAGGCTCACCGGACCGATCTCGATGTTCTTGCTCTTGACACTGCCCAGCCGTCGTTCGAGGGCACGCAGACGCGCCAGCAGTTCCGACATCTCGAAGGGTTTGGCGAGATAGTCATCGGCGCCGCTGTCGAGCCCCGCGACCTTGTCCGGAGTCTTGTCACGTGCGGTGAGAATGAGGACAGGGTTGCTGAAACGTTGCCGACGCGCACTGCGCAGGACTTCCAGGCCATCGATGTCCGGCAGCCCAAGGTCGAGAATCATGATGTCCGGCGCATTGCTGCGCAGTACGCCCAAGGCAGTGTCACCACGATCCACATGGTTGACACTGAACCCGGCCGCACGCAGCGCTCTGACGATTGCCTGTGCCAGCGGCACATTGTCTTCGACCAACAATACCTGCATTGCATCCTCCGCCGCTTCGCGCGCCACGGCCACTCAAGACTTCTGTTCGATGGCCTGCAGCATACGTTCGATTTCTCCGCGCCTGCCTTCGTCGGCCAGTTCACGACCGGGTCTGGCTGGCGCATTCAAGGCACGCAACAAGTAACGGCTGGCACCTTCGAGATCCTCTTTCTTGAACAGATACTCCGCGTAAAAGTAATTGGAATCAATCCCCGCCGGTGACAACTCCAGACCTTTCTGCAGCAGCTGCTCCCCCTTCTCTTCATCGCCGAAGCCAACCGGCCAGCCTGGCACGTTCAGATAGAGCACCCCGAGACTGGTATAGGCGGAACCTTCCAGCACGGTGTCGTTGAGAGACATCGCCGCCTCCAGATCCGCCTTTGCCGCCTTGGCAGAGGACAGTGCCCCGAGCCCACCCTTCGCGCCTGCGTAGCTGGACTTGATGATGCCGCTCCATACCCACGCCTCCGCACTGTCCTTCTGCGCGCTGGTGACCTGCCGCGCCTCCTCGATGAGGGTACTGAAGGCCTCTACCTGGGACTTGCCCTCCAGCATGTAGTTGACCTCTGCCCAGCGCTGCTGCAACGCTGCCACGGCGGGCGTCATCTGTGCGTGCAGTGGTGTTGTCAGGGTTGTCGCACTGCCTATTGCAACCAGCAGCGTCACGATTCTGATGATGGTGTTGTGTTTCATATACTTTCTCCCATGGTGGATTGCGGTGTGAGGAAATGTCTGATGACAGGCAACTGACGGCGCAGAGTGCGGTCCGTCAGCGCTGGCAGAATGGCGTTGATGAATGCGTAAAGACGCTCGGGCCAGCCGATCACACAGCTGCCCCAGCGTTCGTTGTGAATGCGTTGCAGGATGAATGCAGCAACGGCAAGCGGGTCATCGGTCGCGTTGCCCAGCACCCTGTTCATGGCCACCACCTGATCGGAGTTCATGGCAGTCTGTGTGGCACGTGGCGCCACATGCAGTACGCGGACACCGGTTTCAATCAGCTCCCGGCGCAGCGCCTCACTGAAGCCGCGCAAACCGAACTTGCTGGCACAGTAGACGCTGAATCCCGGATAACCGATGCTGCCGAATGCCGAGCCGATGTTGATGATCGCCGCACGCTTCTGCATGCGCAGTTGAGGCAGCAACCGTTGTGTCAGCAACATCGGCACGACCATATTCAGATTCACCATGGCATTGAGCGTTGCCGGATCACTGTTCTCGAACAAGTGAAAATCACTCAACCCGGCGTTGTTCACCAGCATATGGATATCCAATCCCCTGCAGGCATGGGCAACTTGCTCACGCCCCTGCTCTGTCAGCAGATCGGCGACAACTATCTGGTGCGGCAGAGACTGCGCTGGCAATTCCGCGCGCAGACTTTCCAGTGGTGCCGCATGACGACCGACCAGAATCAGCTGCGCTCCAGCCAGCGCGAAGACACGGGCAAGACTGCTGCCGATGCCACCCGAGGCACCGGTCAGAACGATGGTGCAATCTTTCACCTGCATGACGATCTCCTGCGCAACGCGTGCGCGCTCAGTGCGTTAACGAGACTGGTTCAGTCTGTTCGATCAGACTGTCGAACACGCCCTTGTAGAGGCGGTAGAACATCTTGGTGCTGTGGATGAGCAGTGCCTGATCCTGCGGATCGGTGAAGCGGTTGATCAGCTCCTGCAGATACTTGATGTGCGTCTGATCGATGCTGCCATGTGAACGCAGATAGGTGAATGCACGCTCCGGCAGACCCAGCGCCTCCTTGATCTGATCCGCCGCGTAGTCCGCGAGACTGACACTGGTGCCTTCCAGCACCTGCACCATGCCGAAGAAGCCGATGGGATTGCGACGGTTCACCATGTCCCACGCATACGCCACCATCAGTTCGGTGGCGATGGCGGGCTGACTATGACGCACCGCCTCCTTGTCGGCACCGCAGGCGGCGAGGTCGTTGAGAATCCATTCCTGATGTCCGAGTTCATCCTTGATGTACTCAGCCACGGCCTCGCGCAACCACTCCATGTGATCGGGCAAACGTGCTCCGACCGCCATCAGCAGTGGCACCGTGTACTTCACGTGATGGTAGGCCTGGGTGAGAAAGGCGATGTATTCATCGAGCGTCACATCGCGCACCATGCAGCGGCGGATGATCTCGCTGCTCACGAGACTTTGACGATCGGCTTCTGTGGCGTTTTGCAGATTTTCATAAAACATGGACGTTGCCTCCTGTGGCAGTGAAGTGGGAGCGCCGACACTGGTTGCGTACAGCGCATCAATCTCATTTCTGAAGTGTTCTTCGATTCGGGCACGGCGCGGTCTGCCATTGCTGGTGAGCAGATCGTCGTCGCTCCCCGTGCCGCGTGCCAAAGGTGATGCGAGTCGAGTCCAGCGCTTGATGCGGGCATAGTCCGGCAGCGTGGCGTTGACCTGCTGGATCGAGTCGGCAATCTGCGCATCGGAAATCCTGGGATGACGTGCAACGATCAGCGCCACACAGTAGGGTCGCGAGTCACCAAACACGATGCTCTGCGCGATCGGGGCACAGGCAGCGAGTTCCGCCTCGATCCATTCAGGACTGATGTTGCGGCCGAAGCTCGACACCAGTTGATTCTTGCGGCGGCCGATGAAGTGCAGATAGCCCTCGGCATCCATGTAGCCGAGATCCCCCGTCGCGTAAGTTGCAGCCGTATCAGCAGCACGCCAGGATGCAGCGTCCCCCGCGTAACCGAGAAACACGTTGCCATGGACGACGATTTCACCCTCGACAATCTCGACGCGGTTATGCGGCAACGGACGCCCCAGGCTGCCATTCCGGCGCGCGCCCGGCGCATTCAGACTGACCACCGAGCCGCACTCGGACAGACCGTAGCCTTCATGCACAAGCAGTCCGTGCGACCAGGCACGTTCGAGCAGAGACGCACTCACGGTGGCTCCGCCGACGGCGATGAAGCGCAATGAGTCCGGCAGCTTCCACCCAGAGTCACAACTCAGCACAAGCGCTTCGAGCAACTGTGGAATCAGTATCAGGCTGTTGGGACGACAGTGCGCCAGCACATCGAGAAAGGCTGGCAGCGAGAATCCCGAAGCGCCGTTGAAACCAAGCACACTCTCCCTGGCCACGATGACTTGCGCACCTCGGCGCAGCGGCGCATGCACGCCCGCGATGTTCTCCAGCAGCGTTGCCAGCGGAAGCACGCACAGATGGCGCTCGATGTCACAACTTGCGGTGGTATCCAGCAGTGACGTGGTCACGGCCTCAAGATGAGCAGCACTCAGGCAGACGCCCTTCGGTGTGCCGGTGGAGCCGGAGGTGAAAGTGACCTTGCGCGTGCCACCAGGAACACCAGGCGGATGGGATTCGCGGCGTTGGTTGACAGGTCGATCGGCACTGACGAGATATTCCAGACCACAGACGCCCTCAGTTGCAGTGAACCCATCAGGAGCGAGTGCGGCAATGTGCGCAGCGTTGTCTGTCACGATGACATCCACTTGCACGGTCTGCAGCGCGTGCTGCAGCTGTTGTGCAGAGAAGAATCCCGGCAGGGGCAGCAGCGTGATCTCCGCAAGATTGCAGGCCAGATCGACGATGATCCAGGCAGCGCTGTTGTCAGCGTAAAGAGCCACACTGGACACGTTTTCGTGGCGCAGACGACTGGCCAGCTGCGCGACCTCCTGCTGCAACTGCTGCCAGGTACTGGCTGTTTCCAGAGAACTCCCGTAATGCAGAATGGCGGGCTCGTCAGGTTTGACGAGCGCATGATGGCAGATCGCGGCCCAGAGCTTGTGCGAGGACTCCCTCATGATTGCACTCCCGCTGCGCTGCCTGACGTGCGACACTTCTGCAGCTGCGCAACAATCGCTGCAATCTCCGACTCGTGGTCCGCGAGGATCTTCCGAGCGAATTCGTTACCTTGCAAAGTGTGATAAGCCTGCGCGACATCGCCGATGACGACGCAGGGCCGGTTGTCGTAATAGGTGCCCCATGCCTTTTTCTGCTCGCCGAGACGATCCGGATCGGCCTGACAGATCGCCTGTGGAGCAAAGCCCAGTCGCTGCAACAGCGCATTGACCTGTGTTGTCGCGGTGAAGGTGACCCAGCGAAATCCCGCGCGCTGCAATACCTCTGTCAACGCGATGAAGAGCAACTGGCTGCTGCCACGACTGCCCGCAAGGTTGCCGGTCTCGATGATGTGCTCTCTGGCGACCTGCACACCGCTGCGCAGCGTGACGATCTCTTCCACCGGCGCATCCAGATATTTTTCGACGAAGAAATCGCCGCAGACTCCGGGACGAAGTCCGAGTACGCCCTGCAATTGGTTATCGCTCCAGGTGGCCAGCAGAATCGGCAGAAAGTGGTTGATGTCGGACTGATAGGTCTCGGCATAACGCGTGTGAATGTAATCTTCGAGCAAACTGCGCTGCGGCGAGTCAACAGTGTGTGCGCACAGCAGTGGCAGTGTGGCTTCTGCTGTTGCAGGACTGGGGGCAAGACAAAGCGGTGTGGCTGACATGATCGGGACTCCGGTTTGGTTGATCATGTCGCCACTGTAGAAAACGAATCTTAATGCAGTATTAAGGAACCTCTGAATAACTCTGATGTGCCTCTGCGTGAGTCTGTCGCGTGTTGCCGCAAGGCGTCGTGCGCAGGCAATGGCCGTCGCCCTTGGCAAGCGCGACAACGC
>Ga0155965_1045_pt4 | contig 22587 bp, 21 predicted proteins | sample RifCSPlowO2_02_FD_107619 | JGI IMG/M metagenome (GOLD analysis project Ga0155965, IMG submission 107619) | Gammaproteobacteria bacterium RIFCSPLOWO2_02_FULL_57_10
GCAAGGCCCGCTCCCACAGGGGGAGAATTACAGGCGGTAATCGCCCCACAGATGTTGGGCGAGAGCGATGGCGATGACTGGCGCGGTTTCCGTTCGCAGTACACGCGGGCCCAGTTTCACGGATTGAAAACCGCTGTGCTGTGCGGCATTCACTTCGTCGTCAGACAAGCCGCCTTCCGGACCCACCAGCAGTGTGACTGACTCTGGCGCTGCAAGCGCAGGAAATCCAGCAGTGCCGCGATGATCGAGCACAAAGCTCGCCCCACTGCGAGACTGCGCGAGCCATTCTCGCAAGGTCACAGGTGTCGCAATCTCCGGCACGCGGCAGCGCCCGGACTGTTCACACGCGCTGATGGCAATTCTGCTCCAGTGTGTCAGTCGATTGTCGACGCGCTCGCTCTTGAGTTTCACTTCACAGCGTTCCGTCAGCAGAGGAATGATCGTGCTGACGCCCGCTTCCGTTGCCTTCTGCACCGCGTAATCGAAACGTTCACCGCGCGAGATGCCCAGACCGAGATGAATGGGTAGCGATGAGTCGCTGCTGTTCTGCACGATGCTGCGCAGAATCACCAACACACCGCGTTTCTCCACCGCCACGACTTCAGCAAGATGCTCACCATCGACGGCATTGAACAGCGACAGCGCATCGCCCACCCGCAGACGCAGCACCTTGCCGACATAGTGCGCTGCCTCGTCGGCGAGCGGCACAGTCGACCCGGTGGTCAGTGTCTGCGTGGTGTGGATGCGCGACAGTCGCATATCAGCGATCGCTCAGACCGAGGTTGTTCCAGATAGTGCCAACCGGCCCCACCTGATTCATCGTGTAGAAATGCAATCCGGGTGCGCCGCCTTCGAGCAGCACTTCGCACAAACTGGAGACCACATCTTCTCCGAACGACTTGATGCTTTCGACATCGTCACCGAATGCTTCGAGGCGCTGCCTGATCCAACGTGGGATCTCTGCGCCACAGTTGTCACTGAAGCGTGCGAGGTTCGCGTAATTCGTTATCGGCATGATGCCTGGAACGATCGGCACTTCGATGCCCATCTCGACGCAGTTATCCACGTAGTAGAAATACGCATCCGGGTTATAGAAGTATTGTGTGATGGCGCTGTTCGCGCCCGCGTCTATCTTCTGCTTGAAGTAACGCAGATCGCTCGCGTAGCTTTCCGATTTGGGATGAATCTCTGGATAACACGCAACTTCGATATGGAAATGATCGCCGGTCTTTCTGCGAATCAGTTCGATCAGTTCATTAGCATAGAAGAACGAGCTGGTGGTGCCAGTCCCGGAAGGAATGTCGCCGCGCAATGCGACGAGGCGAGTGATGCCCAGATCCTTGTAGAACTGCAGCAGTGCAACGATTTCTTCCTCGCTGGATCCACCAAAGGAGAGATGCGGTGCCACGTTGGAACCGGCATTGTGAATGTTCACAACCGCCTGCTTTGTACCATCGCGCGTGGAGCCCCCGGCACCGTAAGTGACGGAAAAGAAATCCGGCTTCAACAGCGCGAGCTGGCGATGGACTTCCTTGAGTTTTTCCTCGCCGACTTCCGTCTTCGGTGGGAAAAATTCGAAGCTGAAGCGGGCTTGTGTACTGTCGCTTCCTGGGGTGTTTGTCATTTGTATCTACTCTTTGAATATATTGTGTGGGTCATGTAATCGCGAGCAAGGCTCGCTCCCACAGAGCAATTTGTGGGAGCGGGCCCTGCCCGCGATGCATTTCCTCAATACTTGTAAGTATCCGGCTTGAACGGCCCTTCCGGCTTCACATTGATGTACTTCGCCTGCGCTGTTGTCAACTTGGTGAGCACGCCGCCGAAGCCACCGACCATCAGTGCCGCTACCTGCTCGTCCAGATGCTTGGGCAACACTTCCACCGTGATGTTGTCTTTCTTGAAGTCAGCTGACAGTGCGGCAAACTTCCTTTCGTACAGATACATCTGTGCAATCACCTGGTTGGCGAACGAGCCATCCATGATGCGTGACGGGTGACCGGTCGCATTGCCGAGGTTGATCAGGCGGCCTTCAGACAACAGCAACAGATAGTTGGTCTTGTCCTTCTGCGGATCGCCGCGATATACCTTGTGCACCTGCGGCTTGATCTCTTCCCACGTCCAGTTCTTGCGCATGTATGCAGTGTCGATCTCGTTGTCGAAGTGACCAATGTTGCAGATCACCGCACCGGACTTCACTGTCTGCAACATGTTTTTGTCGCACACGTCGATGTTGCCGGTCGTGGTGACGATCAGGTCGAGCTTGCCGAGCAGCGCGCGATCGATGTCTTCAAGACGGCCGGTGTTGTTGCCGTTGAGGTACGGTGACACGACTTCGTAACCGTCCATGCACGCTTGCATCGCGCAGATCGGATCGATCTCGGACACCTTCACGATCATGCCTTCCTGACGCAGACTCTGTGCAGAGCCCTTGCCCACATCGCCATAACCGACGACGAGTGCGTGACGGCCGGACAGCAGCATGTCAGTACCGCGCTTGATACCATCGTTCAAGCTGTGACGGCAGCCGTACTTGTTGTCGTTCTTGGATTTGGTGACGGAGTCGTTCACGTTGATCGCTGGTACTTTCAACGTGCCCTCTTCCATCATCTCGATCAGACGGTGCACGCCTGTCGTTGTCTCTTCCGTGATGCCATTGATCTTGTCGAGCATCTCGGGGTACTTGTTGTGGATCATGCCGGTGAGATCGCCGCCGTCATCGAGGATCATGTTGCAATCCCATGGCTTGCCATCTTTCAGAATGGTTTGCTCGATGCACCAGTCACCCTCTTCCAGGGTCTGTCCTTTCCACGCATATACCGCGATGCCTTTGGAGGCGATGTACGCAGCGGCGTGATCCTGTGTGGAGAAAATGTTGCAAGAAGACCAGCGCACTTCCGCGCCGAGTTCCACCAGCGTCTCGATGAGAACGGCAGTTTGAATGGTCATGTGAATGCAACCGATGATCTTCGCGCCAGCCAGTGGCTTGCTTGCGGAGTAACGCGCGCGCAGTGTCATCAGTGCAGGCATTTCTGCTTCTGCGAGAATGACTTCCTTGCGGCCCCAGTCGGCCAGAGTGATGTCTGCTACCTTGTAATCGTGTTTGCTCATGCTTGAATCCTGTTTAGCTTTATGAATGTATCAATCTGTAAATGTATCAATGTCGTGAAATGTTTCGTCTCTCGGGAGCAGCTCAGATGCCAGCCGCCGCGCGCAGCGCCGCTGCCTTGTCGGTTCTCTCCCAGGTGAAGTTCTCTTCCTCGCGGCCGAAGTGACCATAGGACGCTGTGGGCAGATAGATCGGACGCTTCAGATCCAGCATCTTGATCAGACCCTTCGGACGCAGTTCGAAGAATTCACGCACCAGTTCCACGATGCGATCTTCGGAGATCTTGCCGGTGCCGAACGTGTCGATGCTGATGGAGGTCGGTTCCGCGACGCCGATCGCGTAGGACAGTTGCAATTCGCAGCGATCCGCGATGCCAGCGGCAACGATATTCTTCGCCACGTAACGTGCTACATACGCCGCAGAGCGATCCACCTTTGAGGGGTCCTTGCCGGAGAATGCGCCGCCGCCGTGACGCGCCATGCCGCCGTACGTGTCGACGATGATCTTGCGACCGGTCAGACCGCAATCACCGTAGGGGCCACCGATCACGAAGCGACCGGTCGGGTTGATGAAGTACTTGGTGTTCTTGTCCAGCCACTCGGCGGGCAGCACGTGCTTGATGATTTCTTCCATCACGGCTTCCTTCAGTGGACCCTGCTCGATGTCCGGGCTGTGCTGTGTGGACAGCACGACTGCATCGATCGCGACCGGCTTGCCGTTGTGATAACGGAAAGTGATCTGGCTCTTCGCATCCGGGCGCAGCCACGGCAGCGTGCCGTTCTTGCGCACTTCCGCCTGACGCTTCACCAGACGATGTGAGTAGGTGATCGGCGCGGGCATCAGCACGTCGGTTTCGTTGGTGGCATAACCGAACATCAGGCCCTGATCGCCAGCGCCCTGTTCGTGATCTTCGCTGTCATCCACACCCATGGAGATATCGGGCGACTGCTTGCCGATGGCATTCAGCACCGCACAGGACTTGCCGTCGAAGCCCTTGTCGGAATGATCGTAACCAATGTCACACACCACCTTGCGCGTGAGTTCTTCGATGTCTACATACGCCTCGGTCGTCACCTCGCCAGCGACCACGACCATGCCGGTCTTGATCAATGTCTCGCACGCGACTCGTGCCTTCGGGTCTTGCGCCAGAATCGCATCCAGAACCGCATCGGAGATCTGGTCTGCCATTTTGTCCGGATGTCCTTCGGAGACGGATTCGGAGGTGAAAAGTGATGTTGCCATAAATTTTTCCTTTCTCTGATCGTTGGTTGATTGGGTAATTCTTGTTAAAAAAGTTCTCAGGCGCTGTTGGCTGCGACGTAGCCAGGTTTGTGAAAAACACACATCTGGATCTGGAAGCCGTTGCGCAGCCCCAGATAGACACTCTGTTCGGGACGCAAGCCAGCCTGCGTGGCCCAGTCGTGCAATTCGTCGTGATCGAAACCCAGCCACAGATCACCACACGAGTCGCGCACCCAGTCCTGATCGTGACGACACAGATCGACGATCAGCAGCAGCCCGCTGTCATTGAGCAGAGTGGCCGCATGCTGGAATGCTTCCTGTGGCGAAGGCAGATGGTGCAACACCATGTCGTACAGAATCACATCGCAGCGCGTCTGCAATGACAGTGCGGTGTGCGTGTCGCCGTGAATGAAGTCGACGTTGTGCAGTTGTTCAGCCGCGATGGTCTCTCTGGAGAGATTGAGCATCTCCAGCGCGTTGTCCAATGCGATGACGTTGTCGAACTGCTGCGCGAGTTTTGCCAGCAGCTCGCCTGCGCCGGGGCCGACTTCCATGACCTTGAGGGCCGGGCTCAGCTCCAGCTCGTTCAGCAGATCGAGCACGCTGCTCATATACTGACTGTGCTCTGCGACCAGCCCCTGCTTCTCGAGGAATTTGTCAGAGTGCTTGCTGAAAAATTGCAGGGATTGCTCGGAGCGCTCCTGCTGCACGAGGTTGAGCCGTTCCCGCAGTTCTGCGCGCAGAGGCACACGGTCGATGGCCTCAAACGCGCTCTTCTTGAAGCTGTGCAGGGGGTCGTCGCTGATCAGCAGCGGGCGACGATAGAAAATGCTGTTGCCTTCGCGGCGGGTCGTTGCCAGGCCGGCGTTGGCAAGAATCTTCAGATGATGACTGAGAGCCGACTGCCGAATATCGAGAATGCGGCAGATCTCCAGCACGCCAAAGGAGCTGGTGCGCAGCAGGCGCAGAATCTCCAGACGCAGGCCGTCCGCCAGTGCCTTGCACACCAGCGTGAGCGCGTCCGCATCATCCGGCGCGGTGTTGTCGTCCTTTCTGAGAGCCGTGACAGTCAAGGCTGATCCTGTATTTGTAATCGAATGGCCCGGGACTATAGCAGGGATGCCAATCTATATCAAAATTATTTGATATAGATCCTGTGGGGCCCTCATCACCCTGTGGGAGCGAGCCCTGCTCGCGAATACTCTTTCGTGTATCCCGGGATCATGACCTATGCCCACCTGCGACGGTCCTGCGCCGCTCCGCGGTGCCCTCTCTCCGTAAAAAGCCTGGGGTCTTTTTACTGCGCTCGGCGCTGGCCCTGATTGTCGCTGGCGGGCACAGGCCATACTCCCTGGCGCGCTGCAGACGCAACGCACCGATCCAAAACCGATTTGGAGGCGTTGATGAGTTCAGGCTGTCAGTCAATTCCAACGTGAGAGGCTAGATGTCTCTCCCCCAGCGACTCGGGCCCTGCCTCCCACCACCGATCGAAGCCAACACTACTGATCTTGGACAAAATAAAAGAAAGGCCGGGTAGCATATTCCCCAGAGGTGCGGGAAAATGGGCGGCCTTGCAATTCAGACAGCCAGAAACAGGAGCCAGACCCGTATGCCCAGCCGTGTTCCCTCGCGCAGAGACTGTGCCAACGCCATCCGCGCCCTCAGTATGGACGCTGTCCAGAAAGCCAACTCCGGACACCCCGGTGCGCCCATGGGGATGGCAGACATCGCTGAAGTGCTCTGGAATGACTTCCTGAAACACAGCCCTGTCAACCCCGGTTGGGTCAATCGTGATCGCTTCGTGATGTCCAATGGACACGGTTCCATGCTGGTGTATTCCCTGCTCCATCTGAGCGGCTACGACGTCCCGATGGACGAGATTCGCAACTTCCGCCAACTGCATTCCAAGACGCCGGGTCACCCCGAGTACGGCTACACCCCGGGCGTAGAAACGACCACCGGACCACTGGGTCAGGGTCTGGCCAACGGTGTCGGCATGGCCATCGCCGAGAAGACGCTGGCGGCGCAGCTCAACCGTCCCGGTCATGAAGTCATCAGCCACTTCACCTATGTCTTTGCGGGTGACGGCTGTCTGATGGAAGGCGTGTCCCACGAAGTGTGCTCACTGGCTGGCACGCTGGCGCTGGGCAAGTTGATCGTGTTCTACGACGACAACGGCATCTCCATCGACGGCGATGTGGAAGGCTGGTTCACCGACGACACGACCAAGCGTTTTGAATCCTACGGCTGGCAAGTGCTTGCAGTGGACGGTCATGACGCCGAGCAGATCAGTGCTGCGATAAAAGCGGCGCAGGCCGATACCGCACGTCCGACGCTGATCAAGTGCAAGACAGTCATTGGTTATGGTTCGCCCGGCAAGCAGGGCACGCACCACGTACACGGCTCGCCGCTGGGTGATGCCGAGATTGCGGCGACGCGCGCAGCGATTGGTTGGAGTCACGCGCCGTTCGAGGTGCCAGATGACATTCGCAAGGCCTGGGACGCACGCGACAAGGGTTTCGCCGCCGAGTCCGCTTGGAAGGAAGATCTGGTGCGCTACGAGGAAGCATATCCCGAGCTGGCGATGGAGTTGGTGCGCCGTCTCAAGGGACAACTGCCGAATCACTTTGCAGGCAAGGCTGACGAATACATCCTCGCCTGTCAGGCCAAGGGCGAAAACATCGCCAGTCGAAAAGCCTCGCAGAATTGCCTGGCCGAATTCGGTCAGCATCTGCCGGAAATGCTCGGTGGCTCCGCGGACCTCGCGGGCTCCAATCTCACCACCTGGTCAGGCAGCAGAGTGATTGCCGACAGTGCAGATGGTAACTACATCAACTACGGTGTGCGTGAGTTCGGCATGTCCGCCATCATGAACGGCATAGCCTTGCATGGTGGATTCATCCCCTACGGCGGCACGTTCCTGATCTTCATGGAATACGCTCGCAACGCGGTCCGCATGTCAGCACTGATGAAACAGCATTGCGTGTTTGTCTACACGCACGACTCCATCGGTCAGGGCGAAGATGGCCCGACGCACCAGCCGATCGAGCAGATTTCCAACCTGCGCGTGACACCGAACATGTCCGTGTGGCGTCCCTGTGATGCGGTCGAATCCGCCGTGTCGTGGAAGGCCGCCATTGAGCGTACCGGCGGTCCGACGTCACTGGTATTCTCGCGTCAGAATCTGAATCACCAGCAGCGCACGCCCGAGCAGGTCAAAGCAATTGCACGTGGCGCCTATGTGTTGAAGGACTGTGCCGGTGTGCCGGAAGTCATCATCATCGCCACGGGTTCCGAAGTGGCGATCTGTGCCGAAGCGGTGACGCGTTTGCAGGAGTCCGGCGTGCGTGCGCGTCTGGTGTCCATGCCGTCAACGGATGTGTTCGAGGCGCAGGACGCTGCGTATCGTGAGCAGGTGTTGCCAAGTGCAGTGCGTGCGCGACTGGCCGTCGAAGCGGCAGCAGCAGACTACTGGTACAAGTATGTCGGCCTGGATGGCAAGGTGATTGGCATGACCACGTTCGGTGAGTCGGCCCCCGGTCCGGTGCTGATGAAGGAATTCGGATTCACAGCTGATAACGTCGTGAGTGCTGCCACTGCTCTGTGCGGGAAATAAGCGTCACTCCTTGACCGGATAATCTATGTCCTACCGCATCGCAATAAATGGTTACGGGCGCATTGGCCGCTGCGTGTTGCGTGCGCTGTATGAGTCGGGCAATTATCCGGACCTGCAGATCGTTGCGCTCAACGATCTGACCGACACGAACTCACTTGTCTACCTGACGAAGTACGACAGCACCCACGGTCGCTTTCCGGGAACGGTCGGCAGTCGCGAAGGCGTTCTGCAGATCAATGACGACGAGATCAGCGTGTTCTCCGAGCAGGATATTGCCCGGTTGCCCTGGCAGGAACTCGGCATCGATCTGGTGATGGAATGTACTGGCGCCTTTTCGGATCGCGCTACCGCCGCGCAACATTTGCACAGCGGGGCGCAGCGCGTATTGTTCTCGCAGCCTGCACAGAGTGATGTGGATGCCACGGTAATTTACGGCGTCAATCATGACTCGTTGCGTGCCACGGACAGAATCATCTCGAATGCCTCCTGCACAACCAATTGCGTAGTGCCAGTCATCAAGTGTCTCGACGACAATTTCGGCATCGAGAACGGCGTCATCACCACGATTCATTCCGCGATGAACGATCAACCCGTCATCGACGCCTATCATCATTTTGATTTGCGCAAGACGCGCAGTGCGGTGCAATCCATCATTCCGGTGAACACGGAAATCGACAAGGGTATCGGCCGCATCCTGCCGCATCTGGATGGTCGATTCGCGGCGCAGGCAATGCGCGTACCGACCATCAATGTCTCGGCCATCGATCTGACCGTGACGCTGCGCAACGATGTCACTGTGGAAGAAATCAACGCAGCGATCCGCAAGGGTGCGCGCGACTCGCTGCCGCAGGTGCTCGATTGTACGGATGAGCCATTGGCGTCCTGCGATTTCAATCACGACGCACGCTCGGCGATCGTCGACCTGAGTCAGACGCGGGTCAGTGGTACGCGCCTGGTGAAAGTGCTGGCGTGGTTCGACAACGAATGGGCATTTGCCAACCGCATGCTCGATGTGGCAGAAACAATACGCAAGCTGGAACTGTCAAAGCACTGACTGATAGAAAAACACTGACAAAGAGGCCGAGTGGCAGCATGACAATACTGAGAATGCAGGATCTGGATTTGCAGGGTAAGCGAGTGTTGATTCGTGAAGACCTCAACGTGCCAGTGAAAAACGGCGTGATCGCCAACGACACGCGCATCACGGCTGCAGTGCCCACGATCAAGCTGGCGCTGGCGGCGGGTGCACGCGTGATCGTGATGTCGCACCTCGGGCGTCCGGAAGAAGGCAAGCCCATAGGTGAACAACCTGCCTCATCACTGGCACCTGTTGCGGAACGACTCGGGACACTGCTTGGCACGAAGGTGGTGTTGTCACAGAATTATTTCCACAATGCTGCTGAAGCTGTTCCTGCTGCCGGTGAAGTGGTGCTGCTGGAAAATGTCCGCATCAATGCCGGTGAAGAAGCCAATGACGATGCGCTGGCGAAGAAGTACGCATCCTTGTGCGACGTGTTCGTGATGGATGCTTTCGGCACTGCACACCGTGCACAGGCCAGCACACATGGAGTTGCGAAGTTTGCTCCAGTGGCTTGCGCTGGTCCGCTGCTGGCGAGTGAACTGGATGCGCTGGAGCTGGCGCTGAAGAAACCGGAGCGCCCGATGCTCGCAATCGTCGGCGGTGCCAAGGTCTCCAGCAAGCTGAAAGTGCTGGAGAGTCTGGCTACCATCGTGGATCAATTGATTGTCGGTGGTGGGATCGCCAACACCTTCCTGCTGGCGGCTGGTTACAGTGTTGGAAAATCGCTGGTCGAGCGCGATCTTGTGGATACTGCAAAAACACTGATGAAGCAGACGAATATTCCGTTGCCAGTGGATGTGGTTGTCGCAAAGGCTTTTTCCGCTGATGCGGAGGCCACCATCAAACTGGTGAGCGATATCGCTGACGACGACATGATTCTCGATATCGGTCCGAAGACCGCTGAGGAATTCGCGCAGATCATCAGCCAGATGAAGACCATCATCTGGAACGGCCCGGTCGGTGTATTCGAGTTCGAGAAATTTGCCAAAGGCACGCAGGCCGTTGCCAATGCGGTGGCCGCGAACAAGGGATTCTCGATTGCCGGTGGTGGCGAGACCATCGAGGCCATCGACAAGTTTGCAGTGACAGGAGATATTTCCTATATCTCCACTGGTGGTGGTGCGTTCCTGGAGTTCGTGCAGGGCGAAACGTTGCCAGCCGTACAGATACTGGAACAATGAATATCTATCAATTACCGAAAGGAATGCGAGGTTACACATGGCACTAATCAGTTTACGGCAGCTGCTCGATCATGCAGCTGAACACAGTTACGGCGTCCCTGCGTTCAACGTCAACAACCTGGAACAGGTGCGGGCGATCATGGAAGCGGCGAGCGAAGTGAACAGCCCGGTCATCCTGCAGGCCTCGGCAGGCGCGCGCAAATATGCGGGCTCCAATTTTCTCAAGCATCTGATTCAGGCTGCCATCGAAGAGTTTCCCCATGTCCCCATCGTGATGCACCAGGATCACGGTGTGTCACCTGCGGTATGTCAGCGTTCGATCCAGTTGGGATTCTCCTCGGTGATGATGGACGGATCTCTCGGTGAAGACGGCAAGACGCCGATGGATTTCGATTACAACGTCGGTGTCACGAAGCTCACTGTGCAGATGGCGCACGCGTGCGGCGTTTCCGTGGAGGGCGAGATCGGTTGCCTCGGCTCACTGGAAACCGGCATGGCCGGTGAAGAGGATGGCATCGGCGCAGAGGGCGTACTGTCCATGCATCAGATGCTGACTGATCCTGAAGAAGCGGCCGCGTTCGTCGAAGCGACAGGCGTCGATGCACTGGCGATTGCGGTAGGCACCAGTCACGGGGCGTACAAGTTCAGCCGTCCGCCCACAGGCGACATTCTGGCGATCGAGCGCATCAAGGAAATTCATCGCCGTATTCCGAACACGCATCTGGTGATGCACGGTTCCTCCTCTGTGCCGCAGGAGTGGCTGGCGGTCATCAACAAGTTTGGTGGTGAAATTCCCGAGACTTACGGTGTACCAGTGGAGGAGATTCAGGAAGGTATTCGTCACGGCGTGCGCAAGGTGAACATCGACACCGATCTGCGTCTCGCCTCCACAGGAGCGGTACGCAAGTTCCTTGCAGAGAATCCCTCTGAGTTCGATCCGCGCAAGTTTCTCGCGCCTACCATCAAGGCGATGAAGTCCGTCGTCGTGCAGCGCCTGCAGGCTTTTGGTGCGGCCGGACAGATTGCCAATATTGGCAAAGTGTACACGCTGGAAGAAATGGCCGAGCGTTATACCCGTCGTTCCTGACAGTGAACGAGGGTGGTGATATTTCCCTGCTCCTCCTCAGAGGGGAGCAGGTGCCCCTGATTGTCAGCGCAGTGTCCTGCTGGGGTTGCTAACCAGGAGTCGCCCCATGTTCAGAGTTGCCGACATTGATGTACTGCGAAACAGCCTGGAGGAGATCGATTTCCGTTCGGAGAAATTTGTCTCGTTTGAGATCAGTCGCTATCTGAATCACTACGGGTTGAATGCCGATAATCTGTTCCCGCGACAGGACAGTCGCAACACTCATCAGTTCGGTTACTTTCCTTGCGCGACCTTTCGCATTGCCTGCCATTATTTTTCTCCGCCTCCCGAGAAAGTCTGCGGTACGGTCTTCATTGTGCATGGCTACTACGATCATGCAGGCCTGTATGGACATCTGATCAAGTACTGTCTGCGCAAGGATCTTGCCGTGGTGATCTTCGACCTGCCGGGGCACGGTCTGTCCACCGGCGCGATCGCCAGCATTGATTCCTTCTCCCAGTATCGCGAGGTGTTCAGCGCGTGTCTGCGTCTTGCCCAGACTGCCGGGTTGTGCAAACCGTGGCGAGTCCTGGCACAGAGTACCGGTGGTGCGATCGTGATGGATTCCTGTCTGGCAACCTGCGACGAGAGTACAGACCGGTTTGAGAGCATAGTGCTGCTTGCGCCACTGGTCCGGCCACAGGGCTGGTTGAGTGGCAGCCTTCTGCACACTCTGCTGGAACCGTTTGTGGAAACGGTCGCGAGAAAATTTGTTGTCAACAGTAGTGATGAGGAGTTCCTGCGTTTCATTCGCGAGAGCGATCCGTTGCAGAGCAAGGTTCTCTCGGCGCGCTGGGTGGGAGCGTTGAAGCAGTGGCTTGTGGAGTTCGAGAAATACACTCCCTGCGCTGCGAGAATTGCCGTTGTGCAGGGAGCGGAAGATACCACCGTGGACTGGCGTTACAACCTGAAGGTAATCGAGAAGAAATTCCCAAAAGCGGTTACGTACATGATCGCAGAAGCGCGTCACCACCTCGCAAACGAAAGCGAGGACATCCGGGAGCGCCTCTACTCCATTCTCGACAATGTGCTCTAGGGTTTCGTATTTCTAGAACAGCACGCGACAGCGAATGGTGCCCTTCACCTTGTTGAGTTTCTCCAGCGCAACCTTGCTGTACTCGACATCGATATCGGTCACCACGTAGCCGATCTCGTCATTGGTCTGCAGATACTGCGAGCGGATATTGATGCCGGTGGCAGAGAAGATGTTGTTGATCTCCGAGAGCACGCCGGGAATGTTCTTGTGGATGTGCAGCAGTCGGTGCTTGCCCGGGTGCGCGGGCAATGCCACCTCCGGGAAATTCACAGCCGTGAACGACGAACCGTTGTCGCTGTACTTGATCAGTTTCTCGCTGACTTCCAGACCGATATTCTCCTGCGCTTCCATCGTGCTGCCGCCTACATGAGGCGTCAGGATGCAGTTGTCGAATTCGCGCAGCGGAGAAATGAATTCGTCGTCGTTGGAGCGCGGCTCCACCGGGAACACATCGACTGCCGCTCCGGCAATGTGTCCGCTCTTCAGGGCGGCAGCGAGGGCGTCGATGTCCACGACGGTGCCGCGTGAAGCATTGATGAGGATGCTGCCCTTCTTCATCCAGGAAATCTGTTCCGCGCCGATCATGTTTTCTGTTTGTGGTGTTTCTGGCACGTGCAGGCTGATCACGTCACAGGTCTGCATCAATTCCTTCAGAGACGATACCTGCACGGCATTGCCCAGCGGCAGCTTGGTCACGATATCGAAGAGGTAGACTTTCATGCCCATGGATTCGGCCAGCACGCTCAACTGCGAGCCGATATTGCCGTAGCCGACGAGGCCGAGCTTCTTGCCACGTGCCTCGAAGGAACCCGTGGCCACTTTCTGCCAGACACCACGGTGCGCCTGAGCATTCTTTTCTGGAATGCCGCGCAGCAGGAGAATCGCCTGACCGATGACCAGCTCCGCGACACTGCGGGTATTGGAGAACGGAGCATTGAATACCGGAACACCACGGATCAGCGCAGCGTTCAGGTCAACCTGATTGGTGCCGATGCAGAAGCAGCCAACGGCCTGGAGCTTCTCCGCCGCGGCAAAGACTTCCTTCGTGAGCTGAGTGCGGGAGCGGATGCCGATGAAGTGAACATCCCGAATCTTCTCGATCAGTTGATCTTCCGGCAGAGAGGTTTTCAGGTACTCGATGTTGGTGTAGCCGGCATCGTTGAGCGTCTTGACGGAGCTCTGATGCAGTCCTTCGAGTAACAGAAATTTGATCTTGCTCTTTTGCAGTGAAGTCGGATTCATGATTCGGTGATTTCTCTTGACGTGATACGTGCGATTTCGAGTGACCTGTTCCAAAGGCGGGCATGTTACCATAAGCCCCGCTGTCAGGCTGATGAAAACTCTATGAGCAGCCCCTGAATTTATTTCGATATAGCGTCTTTTACTCGTAACTTTACTCGTAACTTTACTCATACCCCCAGGTCATGGAATCTGATGAACCAATCGCACGTTGAACTGATTGCCGCACTCTCCGGCATTGTTGGAGAAGACAAGGTCAAGACGGATGCCGAGTCGCTGTCAACCTACGGGAAGGACTGGACCAAGGTCCATGAACCCCGTCCGTCCGTGATTGTTTTCCCCGCCACCATCGAGCAGGTGCAGGCCCTGGTCAAACATGCCAATGCACATGGCATTGCCCTGGTTCCCTCCGGTGGCCGCACGGGTCTGAGTGGTGGTGCAGTGGCCACCAATGGCGAAGTGGTCGTGGCGTTCGACCGCATGAACAAGATTCTGGACTTTGATCCAACCGACCGTCAGGTGGTCTGTCAGCCGGGTGTCGTGACTGAACAGTTGCAGAACTTTGCAGAAGAGAACGGCCTGTTTTACCCGGTGGATTTCGCATCCTCGGGCTCCAGTCAGCTCGGCGGCAACGTCGCCACGAATGCCGGTGGCATCAAGGTGATCAAGTACGGCCTGACGCGGGATTGGGTCGTGGGCATGAAAGTGGTGACGGGTTCCGGTGAATTGCTTGATCTGAACAAGGGGCTCATCAAGAACGCGACCGGCTACGACCTGCGTCATCTCTTCATCGGCTCCGAAGGAACTCTTGGTTTTGTGGTCGAACTGACCATGAAGCTGGCGACATTGCCCAAGGACCCGACCGTCCTGGTGCTGGCGGTGGATGCCATGGAATCAGCCATGCACGTCCTGCAAACCTTCCAGGCACGATTGCCCTTGATGGCTTTCGAGTTTTTCTCGGAAAAGGCGCTGGCCCATGTGATTGCGGAAAAAGGATTGCAAAGACCCTGCGAAACGCGGGGAGAATTCTACGCACTGATCGAGTTCGAGAATCTCAACGATGAGATCGTTGATGAAGCCATGGCTGCATTTGAACATTGCGTTGAGCAGGGTTGGGCTCTCGACGGAACGCTCAGTCAGAACAGCAGTCAGGCGCGTGATCTCTGGCGCTTGCGTGAGGATATCTCCGAAACCATTTCCAGGTTCACCCCGTACAAGAATGACATTTCAGTAAAGGTGTCTCATGTCCCAGCGTTCCTGCGGGAAGTGGACGAGATTGTCAGCCGCCAGCATCCGGATTTCGAGATCATCTGGTTTGGCCATATCGGTGATGGCAACGTGCATCTGAATATCCTCAAACCTGACGCCCTGGACAAGGCCACGTTCTTTGCACAGTGCTTCAAGGTCAGTCATGACATCTTTGATTGTGTGCAGCGCTACGGTGGAAGTGTTTCTGCGGAGCATGGGGTTGGTTTGCTCAAGAAACCCTACCTTTCCTACAGCCGTAGTGAGGCAGAAATTGCCTACATGAAGGCGTTGAAAAAGGTGTTTGATCCGAATGGAATCATGAATCCGGGAAAAATATTCGATTGAGCATGGTTTTTAGTACGGGATTTGCGACGAAATCGCGATTATTTGTCAGTTTTCCTTTGATTTAGTGTAAAGCCTGTATTCCATCCGCCAGAATATAGCGGTACACTTCAGAAGAATCCTAATGGATTCAAGGGTTGGCAGTGATGTTGGCCATGTAATTAATTTTAAAGAACAAGAGAGAAATATGTCAGAGCAAGTAGAAGGTACCGTTAAGTGGTTCAATGATGAGAAGGGCTTTGGTTTCATTGAGCAGGAAGGTGGAAAGGACGTATTCGTTCACTTCAGCGCAATCAACGGTTCCGGAAGAAAAACTCTTCACGAAGGCCAGAAAGTTACGATGGATGTGACCCAAGGTCAAAAAGGCCCGCAAGCAGAGAACGTGACTCCTCTGTAACGAAAAAGCAGAGCGCTAAAACGCTCTGCTTTTTTTATTGCAGACAAGGTTTGAATGAGTTGTTCAAGCCTCGGGATTGTCTTTTCGTATAGCTTAGCTAGAGCGTAGTTATCAGGCTTTAACAGTTCTGATGCCATCTCTTGTTCCCAGGATCAGCAGATCCGCAGGGCGTATCGCAAACAATCCGTTGGTGACTACTCCTGTGATTTGATTGAGCTGCTGCTCCAGTTCTCTGGGATCCACGATACTCATATTGTGGATATCGATGATCTGGTTGCCGTTATCGGTGATGAACCCTTCACGGTAAACCGGATCACCTCCCAGCCTGACAATAGCTCTTCCCACATGACTTCGTGCCATAGGTATGACTTCCACCGGTAGTGGAAACCTGCCAAGCACGGAGACCAGCTTGCTTTCGTCCGCAATACAGACAAATTCCCGTGCCACTGCCGCAATGATCTTTTCCCTGGTCAGTGCCCCGCCACCGCCCTTGATAAGGTGCAGTTGTGCATTTGCTTCATCGGCGCCATCGACGTAAATCGACACTTCGTTCACACCGTTGAGGTCCATCACGGGAATGCCGAGTTTCAGGAGTCGTGACTTCGTCTCCTCCGAGCTTGCCACGGTGCAGTTGATGCGATCCTTGAATGGTGCCAGACACTCGATGAAGCAATTTGCGGTAGACCCGGTGCCCACACCGATCACGGTCCCTGCTTCCAGTCTCTCTTCCACATACTTCGCGGCCGCGGCTGCAACCGCCTTTTTCATTTCATTCTGATCCATGCTAATTTCCCGGCTTCAGTTCGACTGCGACGGATTATACGGAGTTGATCTGTGCCCTGCCCGCAATTTTCAAACTTGAAGGCCAATGATGGAAAAGTACGTAAAGGACATTCTCTCTGCCAAGGTGTATGACGTGGCCATTGAGACCCCCATTCAGAGGGCGGCTATCCTGTCCCGGCGCTTCAACAATGAAGTGCTTCTGAAGCGTGAGGATTTGCAGCCGGTGCACAGCTTCAAGCTGCGCGGCGCCTACAACAAGATGGCGGGGCTGTCGGAAGAGGCCGCGAAGAAGGGAGTGATTGCGGCCTCGGCGGGCAATCATGCACAGGGCGTGGCGATGGCGGGGACACGCCTTGGCATCAAGACGATCATCGTGATGCCGGTGACCACCCCGAAGATCAAGATTGATGCCGTGAAGTCTCTGGGCGGGAAAGTCATTCTGCATGGCGATACTTACAATGAAGCGGCGACACACGCGCAGTCCCTGGTGCAGGAAAAGGGTTATACATTTGTGCATGCGTTTGATGATGCTGCGGTCATAGCCGGACAGGGCACCGTGGGGCTGGAGATCGTGCGTCAGCACAGCGGCAGACTGGATGCCATCTTTGTGCCGGTTGGCGGTGGCGGGTTGATGGCAGGCATTGCCGCCTATGTGAAATACATTCGTCCCGAGATCAAGTTGATTGCAGTGGAGGCCGAGGACTCTGCGTGTCTGCAGGCGGCCTTGCAGGCGCAGCGCCGTGTGATCCTGTCACAGGTCGGATTGTTCGCGGATGGTGTCGCGGTGTCGCAAGTCGGCAAGGAAACGTTCCGCATTCTGCGCAAGCTGGTGGATGATGTGGTGACGGTCACGACCGATGAGATCTGTGCTGCTGTGAAGGATATCTTCGACGACACGCGCGCCGTCACGGAACCGGCCGGCGCTCTGGCAATCGCAGGAATGAAGAAGTATGTGAGGGAGCACGCACTGACCGGACAAACATTGTTGTCGGTGGTCACTGGCGCGAATGTGAACTTCGATCGTCTGCGTCATATTTCTGAACGTACCGAACTCGGGGAGCACCGCGAAGCTGTGCTGGCGGTGACCATCGATGAAAAGCCCGGCAGCTTCAGGCATTTCTCCAACGCGTTGGGCAAACGCAACATCACCGAGTTCAACTATCGCTATGGAGATCCGACGAGCGCGAAGATCTTTGTCGGTGTAGAGATCACGGATACTGAAAATGGCCGCCGCGATTTGCTCGCGGATCTGACCAGTCAACATTTCAAAGTGGTCGACATGTCAGACAACGAAGCGGCGAAACTGCATATTCGTCATATGGTCGGAGGGCGCAGTCAGGCGATCGCGAATGAGCGCGTCTATCGTTTCGAATTTCCGGAACGTCCTGGTGCACTGATGAAGTTTCTCGATCTGCTCGGAGGGCGCTGGAACATCTCCATGTTCCATTATCGCAATCATGGGGCGGCGTATGGTCGGGTGTTCGTGGGCATGCAGATTCCCGAGAGTGACAAGAAGCACTTTGCCCAGTTCCTGAAGGACATCGGCTATCGCTGCTGGGATGAGACTGACAACGTGGCGTATCAGACTTTTCTGGCGCCGTAGAATGTGGGAGCGGGCCCTGCCCGCGATCAGGAGTTGAATAGAATCAGAAAGGCCTATTGTTCTCGTCGTACTTCACAGGCACACGACTCGACGCCGCGTGCATGCCCAGAACGATCATCGTCAGTGCCGTCTTGAGTCTGGCGAAGAGGGAGCGATTGGGTAGTTTCGATTCCGCGTCGCAGGCCTTCAGGATTTCCTTCTGGCGTTCATCAAGCGCTATTCGTGTGCACATCTTGGTGCTCCCGTCAGGGTGAAAACAAGAAAACGATTTACGAGCAATTTGGGGTGCATGGTAGAATCGGCCCCCGTTTTGATCAGACCATAACCCTTTTCAACAGATTCATCTACAGAGAACCAGCATGAGCAAATTTGAGAACGTCACCGTCGTGAAAGCTGCGAACGTCTACTTCGATGGCAAAGTGACCAGTCGCACCGTGGAATTCGCCAGTGGCGAGAAGAAGACCCTGGGCATCATGCTGCCAGGCGAGTACAAGTTTTCTACTGGCAAGAAGGAAATCATGGAGATTCTGTCCGGCACGGTAGAGATTCTGCTGCCTGGCTCTCAGACCTGGCAGACCATCACGGGTGGTGAAAGCTTCGAAGTCGTGGCCAATGCTGCCTTCGGCATCAAGGTACTGACTGTCACGGATTATTGCTGCTCGTATCTGGACTGATCCCCAGCAGGCTGCCCAGCCGCTGCCCCATCCTGACCGGATCGCCTGCACACAGACTGTCGTCCAGTGCGGCGATGCCGGGCCCGAACAGCACAATCACTGTTGATCCCAGCTTGAAGCGTCCCATTTCCTCGCCCTTCAGTATCTGAATGGGCGGGGTGTGGTCGTGATAGCTCACTTCCGCACAGGCCGTGCGGCCAGGGCATACCTGTCCAGCCCAGACTGTATCCACGCTCGCCACAATCATCGCCCCCACCAATACCAGCGCCATCGGGCCGACATCGGTATCGAACAGGCAGACAACGCGCTCGTTGCGGGCGAACAGATCCGGCACATTCTCACTGGTCAACTGATTGACCGAGAACAGCTTGCCCGGAATGTGGATCATCTTGGTCAGTGTTCCGGTGAGCGGCATATGCACACGATGATAATCGCGCGGTGATAGATAGACCGTGGCGAAGCACCCTTCCTGAAACGGCTCCGCCCGCTCGACATCGCCGCCCAGGAGATCCACCAGACTGAAGTGCCGACCCTTCGCCTGCAGCAGCGTGCCCTGCTCGATTGCGCCCAGCTGGCTGATGGCGCCATCGGCGGGACTCACGATTGCGTCGGAAGCATCGTCAACGGTGCGAGCGCCCGTCTTCAGTTCGCGGGTAAAGAACTCGTTGAAGGTTCTGAACTGTAGTGGATCCGTGCAGCAAGCCTCGTCCATGTCCACGTGATAGCGCTTCACGAACCAGCCGATGAAGGTGTTCTTGACCGGCGCCCACCGGCAGTTGGCCAGGGTGCCGACAACTCTGGAGAGGGTATGCTGCGGCACGAGGTGCTGGAATGCGAGGAAGAGTCTGTCTTTCATGAATAGTCGTGCTGGTTGCCGTAAAGGGGTCACAGCTTAATCAGCGAGTGGCGTCCTCGCAAGTGTTGAAGAGGTCCGTGACAGGCACCAACGCCGCAGGATCACGGATTGAGCGTGTTCAGCAGGGAAAAATAGCTGCTCAGGCGCTCCCGTGAAATGTGCCCGTCCTCCACTGCCTGCAGCAGTGCGCAGCCCGGCTCCTGCTGGTGACTGCAGTCGCGGAAGCGACATGCCCCTCTATAAGGATCGAACTCGGCAAAGCCATCGAAGATCATCTGCGGATCCATGTGCCAGAGGCCAAACTCGCGGATACCGGGCGAGTCGATGAGGTCGCCACTGCCGGGCAGATGATAGAGCCGCGCCGCCGTTGTGGTGTGCGTGCCCTTGTCCTGGCCGACGGACATGTCGCCCACCAGTGCATCGGTATACTCGACGCCGTCACCCCGGAGAGCGTTGACGAGTGAGGACTTGCCAACCCCGGACTGCCCGACAAACACGACGGTCTGATCGGCCAGAAAGGCCTTCAGCTCATCAATGCCCAGATCCTTCTTGCAGGACACCCGCAGTACGGGATAGCCGATTCGTGTGTAGATCGCCAGCATGGCCTCGATCTCCGTATCGCGCTCCGCCATGAATGCATCCATCTTGTTCAGCACGATAAGAGGCTTGAGGCCAAGATGTTCGGCCATGACGAGGTAGCGATCGATGAGGTTGGCGAAGGGCTGCGGCAGTGGCGCAATGACGATGGCCACCACACTGACATTGGCCGCGATCGGTCGCAGCGTAGCCTGCTGATTCGGGCGCGACATCAAGGAGATGCGCTCCTGCAATGCGACGACCACTCCACTGACGTCGCTGTCGGCCTGCCAGATCACGCGATCGCCGGTGGCCAGAGGGGGCAGATTGGTGCGCTGGAAGCAGCGAAAGATGCGCCCTGCACTCTCCGGCGCCAGACTCTCGATTTCCAACTGCTGACCGTAATGACAGATCACGAGGCCCTGCTGTTCCGGCCCCAGCTCTTCGCCACTGATCTGGGCAACCGCACGGCTGTTGCCGCGATCAAGACGCGCCTGACGCTGTTCCTGATTGCGGTTGATGCGGCCGCGTTGCTGCTGACTGAGACGACGTTTGGTCATGAAGGGCTGACGACTGCCTGCGCTGGTGAGTGAGGCGGGCAGTTTACAGCAATTCCCTGCTACAATTCTCTGCCCCATTTTCGCCAACAGCATTGCCAAGAGCGCTCTTCAAACCAGTGCTCAGACTCACAGGACTCCTGCATGACTGCCATCGACAAGAAACAAACCCTCATCTGGATAGACCTCGAAATGACTGGCCTCGAGCCGGACACCGATCGCATCATCGAGATCGCGACACTGGTGACAGATGCCGATCTGAATGTGCTGGCCGAGGGTCCGGTGATCGCGGTCAAACAATCCGATGCGGCACTGGCAGGAATGGATGAATGGAATCAGAGGACGCATGGCGCCTCTGGTCTGATCGAGCGCGTGCGTGCGAGTCTGCACGGCGATGCCGAAGCGGAAGCGTTGACCCTGGAGTTTCTGCAGAAATATTCAGAGAGACGTGCCTCTCCGATGTGCGGCAACAGCATCTGTCAGGATCGTCGCTTTCTCGCGCGCTACATGCCGACGCTGGAAGATTTTTTCCATTACCGCAATCTCGATGTCAGCACAGTGAAGGAACTGGCGCGCCGCTGGCGTCCGGAAGTGCTGGCGTCACTCACCAAACAATCGAAGCATCAGGCGATGGATGACATCAAGGATTCGATCGCGGAGCTGCAACACTACCGCGAGCACTTTATCCGCTAAGTACCTGTGGGAGCGAGCCCTGCTCGCGATGAATTTCGGCTTTCATATCATCGCGGGCAGGCCCGCTCCCACAGGGGAGGGTCATGCGTTGTGTCTTGCCAACGCCCACTCCACATGCTCACGCACCAGCGCCGACGGATGTTCGCGACGTGATTCCAGCGCTGCGACAATCATTGCATCACTTGGTGCATTGCCCAGCGCCACTGCAAGATTACGCAGCCAGCACTCGTAGCCGATGCGCCGAATCGCCGAGCCTTCGGTGAAACGCAGAAACTCCTCTTCAGTCCACGCAAACAATTTCGTCAACTCTGCATCATCGAGTCCGTGACGCGGCGAGAAATCCGGTTCGCTGCTCATGCGTGTGAACTTGTTCCATGGACAGATGATCTGGCAGTCATCACAACCGAACACGCGATTGCCCATCAACGGACGCAGCTCTTCGGGTATGGCTGTACGTAGCTCGATGGTGAGATAGGAGATGCAGCGCGTCGCGTCCAGCACGTTCGGGGAGACGAAGGCCTGCGTCGGGCAGATGTCGAGACACGCGGTACAGGAACCGCAGTGCGCTGTGGTCGGGGGGTCGACCGGCAGTGGCAGATCCGTGAACAGTTCCGCGAGAAAAAACCACGAACCGGCCTGACGATTGATGAGCATTGTGTTCTTGCCGATCCAACCAATACCCGCCTTCTCTGCCAGCGCGCGTTCAAGTACCGGAGCACTGTCCACGAATGCGCGATAACCGAATGGTCCCGCTGCTTCGCTGATCTGATCGGCGAGTCTCTGCAAGCGTTTGCGAATCAGCTTGTGATAGTCGCGGCCGCGCGCGTAACGGGAAATATAGGCTTTTTCCGGCGTTTTCAGTTCCGCCAGGGAGTTCGTGGTAGTGAGCGCGTAGTCCATGCGCACGCAGATCGCACGCAAGGTGCCGGGCACCAACTCTTCGGGTTTCAGGCGCAGCGCGCTGTGGCGCTCCATGTACTCCATCTCACCGTGATAGTGATGCGAGAGCCAGGATTCGAGATGCGGGCGATATTGATCCAGATCCACATCACTGATGGCAACGTCCTGAAAGCCGAGCTCGCGGCCCCACTGCTTGATGGATGTGGCGAGTCGTTGCAGCTCAGCGGAGTTCATACACCACCTGTGGGAGCTTGCCCTGCAAGCGAAGGTTTCAATAGCCCCGCATGTAGGAGCTTGCCTGCAAGCGATTTTTTAGTGATCGCTTGCAGGC
>Ga0155965_1045_pt5 | contig 22573 bp, 22 predicted proteins | sample RifCSPlowO2_02_FD_107619 | JGI IMG/M metagenome (GOLD analysis project Ga0155965, IMG submission 107619) | Gammaproteobacteria bacterium RIFCSPLOWO2_02_FULL_57_10
TTCCGCCGCCGCTTCCAGTGTCGAATCATCCTTGCAGAAGCAGAATCGCAAAAGTGTGCTATTGGGCGCCTTCTCATAGAATGGAGAGAGCGGAATTGCCGCCACGCCTTTCACCTGCGTCAGATGATTCGCAAACTCCGCATCCTTCAACGTACTGATGGCGCTGTAATCCACCAATTGAAAATACGTCCCGCGTGAGGGTGTGAACGTGAAGCGTGAATCGCGAATCAGCCTGGCGAACGTGTCGCGTTTCTCCTGATAGAACGCGGGCAACTCCTTCGCGTGCTCCGGACACTCCTTCATGAAATCGGCAATCGCGTACTGAATGAAACTGGGCGACGTGAATGTGACAAACTGGTGCACCTTGCGAAACTCCGTGGTCAGCGCAGCAGGTGCCACACAATAGGCGAGCTTCCAGCCAGTCGCGTGATAGGTCTTGCCGAACGAGAACACGGCGAAGCTGCGCTGTCGCAACTCCTCGTGACGCAGCACACTTTCGTGCACGCCGCCGTCGTACACCATGTGCTCGTACACTTCATCGGAGATCACGTAGATCTCGCGATCGCGGATCAGTTCGGCGAGCGTGTCCATGTCCTGTTTGCTGAACACGGCGCCACTGGGATTGTGCGGAGTGTTGATGATGATCAACCGCGTCTTCGCATTGATGCGCGACTTCACGAGATTCCAGTCCACATGAAAGTCGGGCAGCACGAGCGGAATGTGGACTGCAATGCCTCCAGCGAGGTCGATCGCGGGCACATAGGAATCATAGGCCGGATCGAACACAATCACCTCGTCGCCACGGCTGACAGTGGCCATCACGGCATCGAAGATCGCCTCAGTGGCGCCAGACGTCACCGTTACCTCGTGATCCATGTCGGCAGAGCAACCGTACAAGTCCAACACCTTCACTGCAATCTGTTCGCGCAGGGCGGGAATGCCGGTCATGGGCGGGTATTGGTTCTTGCGATCATTCAGATAATGAGCCACCAGCTCCCGCAGACGCGGCGGACAATCGAAGTCGGGAAAGCCCTGGGAAAGGTTGATGGCACCATGCTCCTGTGCCATTCTCGACATCACTGTGAATATGGTCGTACCAACATTGGGGAGTTTACTGCGCAAGATTCTCTCTCGTGATCATGGGCCGTGGATGAGTTGACGGCCAGTTTACCCGATCACCAACCCAACTCAACCTCAGGCATGACACGGCTTGCCGCAAATATGCATGTAACGAATCAGGTCACCGATTGTCCTGTATGCATGGTTTGATCGCGCCACCTTGTAAAATCTCACAGCACCTGACAAAGAACTGGATACCATGAAAAAGACTGCTGCCGACACCGGAACCACGCCATTGGCGACCACAGAACCCACGATGATCTCCAGGTCGGGCCTCGCGCCCAAGCCGCTTTCATCACTGAAGCTGCTCAATCTGAACGCGGGCCGTGCCGCCATCCTGCATTATTTCGAGAACACCTGGGCCCTCACCGAATCCCTGTTCTCGGCGCTGACCAGCGACGAGGCCTACTACCTGCGCCCCTACCACAAGACCCGCCATCCGCTGATCTTCTACTACGCCCACCCGGTCACCTTCTATATCAACAAGCTGATTGTCGCAGGGCTGCTCACCGAACCGGTCAACAAACACTTCGAATTCCTGTTCGAGACCGGTGTGGACGAGATGAGCTGGGACGATCTGCACGAAGGCGATCAGAGCATCTGGCCGCCGTTGCAGGAAGTGATCGACTATCGCCAGAAGGTCTTCCGAATCGTGCGCGATCTGATCCAGACACACCCGATCTTCGACAAGCCGATCACCATGGACAGCCCGGGCTGGGCGCTGGTGATGTGCTTCGAACACGAACGCATCCACCTGGAGACCTCCAGTGTTCTGATGCGCGAATTGCCACCTCAGCACGTCAAGACCCCGGCGCATTGGCCGCAAGTCATGCTGCGCAGCGAAAGCCAGCCCAGCGCAAAGCCTGTGGCAGGTGTCCACTACCCAGCAGCGAATCCGCTGGTTCAGGTCGGCGCGAGCACTGTGCGCCTTGGCAAACCGCGAGACTGGCCCAGTTTCGGGTGGGACAACGAATACGGCGAAGACAAGCGCCAGGTGGCTGCCTTCAAGGCCAGTCAGCGTCTCATCAGCAACGGTGAGTTCTACGAATTCGTGGCAAGTGGCGCTTACCTCGACGAGCAGTACTGGAGTGAACAGGGTTGGGGATGGCGCCGTTTCCGCAACACTCGCTGGCCCAGCTTCTGGGTGCAGGACGGTCCGGTGGGCTCGCATCAATACAAGCTGCGCACCACGTTCAGCATCGAGGACATGCAGTGGGACTGGCCTGCAGTCGTCAACTTCTACGAAGCCAAGGCCTATTGCGCCTGGCGCAGTGCACGTGATGGGGTCAAGACGCCCTATCGCCTGCTGCAGGAGAGTGAGCATCTCGCCATCCGCGAGCCTGCGCTGCAGAACGCGTTTCAATGGCAGTCCGGCGCCAGCGCCCTGCTCGATCTCGACCGCGTGATGGCCGATGAAGCCGAGCTGGAATCAGACTACGAAGTGAACAACAACCTGCACTTCGGCAGCGAGAGCCCGGTCGATCGCTTCGCTCCCAACAGCCTCGGCTTCAACGATGTGTTCGGCAATGTGTGGCAGTGGTGTGAAGACACCTTCCATCCCCTGCCCGGCTTCCGCATACATCCATTCTATGTGGACTTCAGCACGCCATGTTTCGACGACCAGCACCAGATGATTCTGGGTGGCTCCTTCATCAGCACAGGCGACGAAGCCAGCATGTGGTCGCGCTTTCATTTCCGTCCGCACTTTTTTCAGCATGCAGGATTTCGCATCGTGCAGAGTGAAGAGACCAGCGCGCAGAAAAAGGATCGCTACGAGACAGACGCACTGCTCAATCAATACATGCTCTTCCATTGGGGCAGTGAAGCAGAGCAGCGCGATGAAGAAATCAGTGCTCGTGCAGGACATCCTCATGTGAAGCAGTTTGTGCCCGCCACCGTTGCGTTGGTAAATCGGTTTGCCAGCGCACAAGGCCGTGTGCTGGATCTCGGTTGTGCAGTAGGACGCGCGAGCTTCGAGCTGGCGCGCACGTTCCAGGAAGTGGTGGGGCTCGATTACAGTCAGGCCTTCATCGATGCCGCGAATACATTGAAGTCCGCCGGCAGGCTCGATTATGTGCGACACGACAGCGGTCGTTTCAATACCGCGTTATGTGCGGTAGTCAACGATCAGATCGCGCGGGATCGTGTAGAGTTTGTTCGAGGAGATGCGTCTGATCTGCACGCCGCTGAGTTGCGCGGCAAAATGCGTGGCTTCGATGCAGCATTGCTCAGCAACCTGCTCTGCCGCTTGCCTGATCCGGCCGCGTGCCTGCGTCAGTTCGTGGAGGACGACACTCTGCTCAACAGGAATGGTGTGCTGATTCTGTGTTCACCGAATAGCTGGATGGAACAGTACACGCCAGCAGAATACTTCATCGACGGTGACAGCAATGCTGCTGCGCTGGCAAAGATCGGCGCGATACTCGAAGGCTTCGAACTGATTCATGAGGAAGACCTGCCATTCATGATTCGCGAACACCGCCGAAAGTACGAATACATCGTCAGTCAAGTGTCGGTGTGGAGGAAGAAGTAAACACATGCCCATCTGGGACACGATACTGAACACCATCGCCAGCGAGTTCGCTGATGTCTCTGATGTTGAAATGGGCACGCGCATCACGCTGCGCTTGTTCCTGGCAGCATTGCTGGGAGGCATGCTTGGTTATGAACGCGAATCCCAGGGGCAGGCGGCTGGCGTGCGCACCCACATGCTTGTGGCGCTCGGCGCTGCGTTGTTTGTTGTCGTGCCCGAGCAGGCCGGTGTTGCAGAAGATGCGATGAGTCGCGTGACGCAAGGTGTCATCGCTGGCGTAGGCTTTCTCTGTGCTGGCACCATTCTCAAAGGCGAAGGAAGTCTCCAGATAAAAGGCCTTACCACCGCAGCCGGTCTATGGTTGACGGCAGCCATCGGCGTTGCCGTCGGAGTCGGTTATGAAACGACAGCTGCCCTCAGTGCATTGATGGTGTTGTTCGTGTTGAACGTCGTGCCGATGATTGTCGACAAGAAGCAGCCTCAGTAAGCCCCAACCTCGCTAACGGACCTCAGGTCCCCGCTAATATTGCCCAGTCCCAGTCTGTATCCATGGTTCGCTCGCTGTAGTGTCCGAACGGCCTATGGCTATTCCTTTCCCATGAACAAGCCAGAATGACGGGGTGGAGTTCGGGTGTGGATCGGTATAGTATCCAGTGACCTCGAAGTTGGTGGGAAATTATAAGGCCACATACCCGACGAAAAGCTCGGGAAACAATGGGGCGGAATTTTTTCTTTAGAATCAGGGGGATGCCGGAATGAAAATCGTCAGGCCAGAATTAAAAGGCCACCTCCTAAGATTTATTAGGAGGCCACAGGCCTCCTTAACGGACTGTTATGCATCTATCAGAGCAAGGTGACAGAATGGAAGAAGAAATCAGGGGCACACTCTTTACAAAATATGATGAACTAAATTTCTCAGATGGTGATGCCTATCCGAATGAGGAAGGCAACATCTGTGTAAAATTTGACGATAGGAGTTTCGTTGTCCTGACACCTATAATGGCTAAAAGACTAAACCGCCTTTTGGATGAAGCGATAAGATCCTCATTGGGTATGGTCCTGTCGGAAAAGTAAATTGTTCTTGCTGCCAAAAATTGAGGAACATCTATGTCGTTCATCGGAAAAACGGAAGAAAGGAAAATTACAACTAAGGGTAATACTTACAAAATATTTATTACCCAACAAACTGGCGGCTATTGGGTTGCAACAGTTTTGTACTCGAAGGTTGGCACTATCACTGCACAGAATGAAGTGGCAAGTACCAGGGAAGATGCCTATTGCAAGGCAGCAACATTTGCTCTGAACAAAATTGATGAAAATGCCACAATCGAGCCTCTATGAAAAGCACAAAAAATGCAGGAGTTCTCGCCTTTGGCAACCGAAGCTCGTTTCTTGGGCTGCGTTGCAAGGCTATATGTTTTCCAAGACCCAGTAGCTATCCATGAATGCCAAGAATGAAAAATATGAGCTCCTCTTCTTTCATGCGAAGTCGTCTTTCGATGCTGAGCTTGATCGATTTAAAAGTATAGAAGAGAAAGCTAGCAAGTTTATTTCTTTGCTCTCGATAGCGATAGCTGCATACGGCGGGGGATTAACCTATTTTATGGAGCAATATCTTCCTCCAGACTCGGTAACAGAATGGGTTTTCACAATTGTAGTTCTATTCGCTCTGCTTGCGCTGGCTTCCTCTTGGAGCTTGATATTCAGATCTCTATATTTCGTTGAAATGCCACGCTTACCTTTGGACGACGAGACTTTTAGGAACATAGAGGCGCATAACCTGGCAACAAACCATTATCTCTTGTCCAAAACCTGCCAAGAAGGAACGTTGTTAGCTAGGAAAGCGATAGATAAAAAGTTAGAACTTTTGCGTCTATCATATACGGACATAGCTTTGTCAGCATGGTTAATCTTGGCGTCATTTTTCGCGCTACTCTTCATTATCGCAATCTAATATACCAGGGGCATTCATGAGTACCAAAGACAGCGGAAACACCGAACAGGGAAGCTCCACTCAGTCACAAGGTCAAACTGAGCAGCCAAATCTTGATGCCACGCCTCAGAGAGTCGTAATGGTAACTAACGATTTTAAGCCCAAGCTTGATAAGAATGTAAAAATATTGAATGAAGACAAGTAGCCAAGAAGCATAACAATCGGTTGTGCGGCGATAAATTTGATGCCGCTTTGCGTCACCAAATTCGCGCGTGAACACGGGCGTTATGCATCGCGCCAGTTTCTACTTCAGGAGAGTATGATTTGGGTAGATTAAAAGACCATTTCATCGAATTGCAGAATCAAGCAGCGGAAGAATGGATTCAGGACAGACTTTCCGATAAGGATTTGGACGAAGACTCCGACGAGTGGAAGGGATTGCTTCAAGAGTTTTATGACTATCAAATTTACCTTTTGGAGGAAGAAGAGCATGAAGAAGAACTTCGTTGGCTGAAGGAAAACGGTTCTTCTAAAATACACAAGTTCTTTATCGATGAATTAAATGCTCTTGAAAGGATAATAGATGAAAGCCTGAAAAAAGAGAAAAAGCTTTCTTTCGTATTCAATTCACAACTTATTGCTAAAATGGCTTTTGCTCATTCTGTAGCACTTCTAGAAGCATTTTTAGGGGATACCTTAAAATCATTGCTAAATGAAAATGAAAAACTTCTTGAAAATGCAATTTCTAACATCGACGAATTGAAAAAGGCTAGATACTCTTTAAAGGATCTCGCTAAAACTAGTTCGGATACAAAAACCTTGGCGATTCGAAAAGTGTCGGACATTTTATTTCACAATATTCCTAAGGTAAAAATAATCTATGAACAGGTCCTAGGAAAAAAGCTAAATGTAGATATTTCCAAAGTAAGCAAAATAACAGATCTTAGGCATCACATTGTTCATAGAAATGGAAAAACAATAGATGGTGAATGTATAAATATTTCAAGTAGTGATTTATCGAACGCCATTTCTTCGATCAAGGAGTTTGCGAGTGAATTGCAGAAAGAGATAAATAAGGAAAATAATGCATAACAATCCGCTTCAGTGCGACCAAAGCATGCTTTCATGCCTTTTGCTTGCGCAAAAGGCACGCCAACATACTTTGGCGCCTGAGCAGGGGCGTTATCCAGAATGAGCCCAGACATGGATGAGTTGAAAAGTCTAATAACTAGATTACACCGGGAAAGATACCCAGATGCAGATGTAATATTCCTGGCTGGTTCTGTTGTGCGTGGCGAAGGCACCAAAACATCTGATCTGGATATCGTTGTGGCATACGAGTCTTTGCAAAATGCCTATCGAGATTCATACTTTTACGGTGGATGGCCAGTTGAAGCGTTTGTCCATGACCTTCAAACGTTAAAATACTTTATTCAGAAAGTTGATGCACCAACTGGAGTTCCATCACTAGCTGCTATGGTCTCGGAAGGAATTGAGTTGCCGTCGGCAACATCGTTAAGTCGTCGCCTAAAGGAAATAGCCAGTGATTCCCTGCAGGCAGGGCCAGCTCAATGGTCAGCCAAAGAAATTGATAGCTCACGCTACCTAATATCAGATCTCATTGAAGATGTGCGCGAGCCCAGGTCCAAAAGTGAAATGAATGCTGTGGCCATTCAGCTTTACAACGCAATTTCAAATCACTACTTTCGCAGTAAGGGGTTGTGGTCTGCTAAAGGCAAAACTATACCTCGGCGTCTGCACAGAATTGACACTGTATTTGCTGACAAGTTTGAGTTGGCCTTTGAGTCTGTGTTTACACAGGGCAAAACTGAGGACCTAATTGCACTGGCTGATGATGTTTTGTCAGCTCACGGGGGGTTCCTATTTGAGGGGCATCGGCTAGAGGCGCCAAAGGAATGGAAAACTGGATAACAAAGCCGTCAAGTCGCCCTTCGGGCTCGGACGGCAACTACGTTGCCGCCGCTTACGGCGGCGTTATGAGGCCAGGACGTACCACGAAATTGTAGCCTGTGGATAAATTCGGACAGAGGGCTGGTGCCAGTAGCAAGAAATTGGTAGCGTCAGGCTTTGGCACTTTCCAGTGCAGTTGATTGCGGTAGTTTTAGCAGCTTCGTTCAACGCCGCTGTTTAGTCGGCAAGCGTGGTGGGCAACAACAAGACAGATGGCTCCGTTCTCAGTGCCCCTTCAAGTCAGGGAGTGAACATGGATTCCGGCAGTTTCGTTCTAAGTAGCATTTACAAGTTCAGTGCGTACGTAAGCGCTGTCACACTTTTTCGTCGCTTCGTTTTGCCACTGGCTACGCTGTTGCTCCGCAATGTGCGCTGTATTGGGCACCGAGCGCTGGCCCATAACCAGTGGCACCACAGTGACCAATTTTCCACTGCTTCGCAGCTCCAAACTGGCACGTGTGCCAGGCGTTATGAGCTAGGAGGTTAAGTGCTACAGTTTATTTTGCCAGTGGTACTTTTTATGCTGGGTATTGCAGCGATCGTAACGCATGTGGCAGCGCGGCTTCCTGCGAAGAATCGGGTCAAATTTTGTACTGTGCTCTATACGTTGCTTTTAACTCCTTCATGGGCGCCAGCCACTATTGTCGCAATCCCAGTTCCTTTTGGTGCCATATTGGGAATGGGCTTAATCATTGGGGCCCCGCTTGAAGTACTAGATATATTGTTGTCGTCTTGGTGGTGGCATTTACCAGCATTCGTATTGACAAGTTTTATCTCTCATAAAGTAGCAACTAAATTTTTGGGAACTTCAAGTGTACCGTCAGCCCACTCATAACAATCCGCTCCAGAACTACCAAAGCATGCCGTCATGTCTTTTGCTGGCGCAAAAGTCACGCCAGCACACTTTGGCGCCTGAGCAGGAGCGTTAGGCAGCAAAAGGAGAGCGAGCGTTGAATTCTCAACCAAATTCTATTTGTAGGAAATGCGGAAATTTCAGCCAGAATTTTTCCAATAATTTATGTCTAAATCGCCGTGCAGATGGCTCAAGTTGTAGAGGTGTTTTATTCTCAATATTAGAAGGTGAATTAGAAAAGTGTACTGGTTGCAATGGATCAGGGTCTAAAAAAAATAACACATGCGATACATGTCAAGGCTATGGCGTTGAGTACGTAAGGAGAGCAGGCGCATAGCAGCAAGTCCAATAATAACCGTAGTAGGCACTGCACCCAATAATGTAGTAGCTTGCTCAGAACAAAAGAGGTAGCGTCTTGAAACTAATTGAACCACCCAAAAATAAATTTGAATTTCTATGGCCAGACGTTAGCACGGAATATGGCAGACGATTTGCCAGAAACGAAGGCATTTTTGCCCTAATATGTTTCTTTGGCCAATACATGGTTCGACTAGACGAGGTCTACCTGCAGATAGAAGCAGGAGCCACAGGATTAGATTTTAACAAAAATGTATACCTAATTACTTTGGCGATCCTTGTATTTTTTGCTTGGCGTGTTTACAAGTTTGGCATAATTAGTTCAGTGTTCGGGCTCCTCATCGCGATAGGCGAATTCACTACATTGTCCATGAACTATCCTTCAGAAACTGCCCTCCCTATCTGGAATGCGACAATGATACTTTTAGCTACCCAAGGGGTCCGAGCTAGCATTGCGCATCGTAGAACCAACAGAAACGCAAATGCAGCCTAACAATCAATTGCACGCGGCCCGCTTCGCAGGCGCGTGAATATGGGCGTTATCCAGAATGAGCCCGAGCATGGATGAATTGAGAAGTCTTATCTCCAGATTGCATATGGAGAAGTACCCAGACGCAGATGTCATATTTCTGGCCGGCTCAGTCGTGCGTGGTGAAGGAACGAAGACGTCTGATCTGGATATAGTCATAGTCCATGAAGCACTGCCAAATGCCTATAGAGATTCTTACTATTATGGTGGCTGGCCCATTGAAGCGTTCGTCCATGATCCTCAAACGCTTGAATATTTTTTCCAGAAAGTAGATGCACCAAGTGGTGTTCCATCATTAGCTGCCATGGTGTCAGAAGGAATAGAGCTGCCGTTGGTAACAGCGCTAAGTCAACGCCTAAAAGACATAGCAAATGGCTTCCTGCAAGCAGGGCCAGCCCGATGGTCAGCGAAAGAAATTGACAGTTCGCGTTACATAATCTCCGATCTTATTGAAGATCTGCGAGAGCCTCGCTCGCAAAGTGAAATGTATGCAATCGCCATTCAGCTTTACAATACAATTGCAAATCACTTCTTTCGCAGCAAAGGATTGTGGTCCGCCAAAGGTAAAACTATTCCCAGGCAGCTGCGCAGAATTGACGAAACATTTGCGGGCAAGTTTGAGTCGGCCTTTGAATCTGTATTTGCACGAGGCAAGGTTGGGGACCTAATTGCATTAGCCGACGATCTGTTGTCAGTTCACGGAGGTTTCCTGTTTGAGGGGCATCGACTGGAAGCGCCACAGGAATGGAAAGTTGGATAACAAAGTCCTACAGACGGACAAAATCATAGTGTCATGCCTTTTGCAAAAGGCGCAAAAGTCACGCCACTATGCTTTTGCCGCTGAGGAACGGCGTTATGCGCCATCGTGCGTCACTATGCCGGCTCGCAGGTCGGTTGGAGAGAAGAATGAAATTTAGCAACATCGTTCGATCTGAGGCGGAATTGCGGGAGTTAATGGGTAAACCAATTGCGCCTTCTGTTGTCGAGAAGGCGCTCTCTGCACTTGATCGGCATTGCCTCGCCTTTATTAGCCGCGCGCCGTTTGTGCTCGTTGCGTCAAGTGACCGAGAAGGCCGGATGGACATTTCCCCTAAGGGCGATGCTCCTGGTTTCGTAAGGGTATTGGACAGCACTACGCTTGTTATTCCAGACCGACCAGGAAACCAACGCTTCGACACCTTCAAGAATCTCTTCGAGTCGCCCCGACTAGGTTTGATCTTTCTGGTCCCAGGTAAGCGAGAAACACTTCGCATCAGCGGTAGAGCAGAGGTCGTACGTGATGCCGCGCTGCTCGAAAGCATGATCATCAATGGTAAGGTCCCTGCTCTGGCCATTGCCGTACATGTGGAGGAGGCGTTCTTCCACTGCGCAAAGTGCGTGATCCGATCGCATCTCTGGATGCCCGAGCACTGGCCGTCCCTTGAGGGGCTGCCGACTTTAGCCGAGACCATGAAGGACGCAGCCTCAATTCCAGCGCCACTGGAGGTAGTTGAAGCGATAATCAAGGACGACGAAGAGGCACGACTCTATTGAGGGGACCATGGACCGCAATTGCTATGTTTCCGCATAACAAGGTGCATCAGTTCGCGCCTGTCGGCGCCGGACGCAACCTTCGGTCGCGCCGCTGTGCACGGCGTTAGAACGCATATCCAAGTTCAGCGTGACGTCGAGCTAAATGGGCCCGAGAGCTGTGGGGCATCGGTTCAACATCGTGGTATCGGCATGAGCCAGATTCGGGGTAAACGTGAGTTTAGGGTATCGAGTTTTCATCGTTAACGACGGCCACCTTGTCAGAATTTCTCACAAGATGTTCGATGACTTCTATTCACGCAACCTTTGTGTCTTAACGAAGTACGCGAATCAGACGATTTCAGTGGTAATGGCCATCTACACCTTGAAGAATAGAAAACCGAGCGAGATCATTCGTCTTGACTCTATGAGGCTCAGAGTAAAGGCCGATGGATCAATTGATGAAAATCATCAGATGGAAGGAACTTCCCTGACTCTCGAAAAGGTTCATGGGGGGTTTGCCAGAAGCACTGTTGCTGTCTCAAACGGCGCCACGGTTATCGATGCTAAAGGAAAATTCAAGGAAAGGCAGTGGCAACAACGTCATCCCAAGTTGTCGCAAGCACTGGTAACGAAAATTTATGCAGCACTTTTTTCCTAATGCGTTCTAACAATCCGCTTCAGAGCGACCAAAGCATGTTGTCATGCCTTCTGCAAAAGGCGCAAAAGCCACGCCAACATACTTTCGCGCCAGATCAGGGGCGTTATGCGCCCCCTGCCGACAAGATCGAGGTAAGGATTGGAAGCCTTTCAAGAAAAAATTAAGCGCCTGGTTACCCAGCGCAAGGTTCGTATTTCGGAGCACGGCTATGACGAGCTGGCAGAAGATGGTCTGTCGGTCCGTGAGGTCTTGGCAGGAGTCCCAGCCGCGATTCTCATAGAGGAGTATCCAGACTTCGCCAAAGGCCCATGCGTCCTATTCCTGCAGCAAGACTCCAAAAGCGGACCTGTACATGTGGTCTGGGGCATTCCAAAGAGCTATGATGAACCCGTCGTTTTAGTCACTGCCTACCGCCCAGACCCTGGAAGGTGGGACCGAACGTATCGTATGAGGTTAAAGTCATGAGTCCGCGTCAGAAGATCAAGTTCGTGCATGAAGGACAGTATGTTGCCGAGGTGGCCATTGAGGTTACTGAGTCGGAGCAAGGCTGGTCGCCGACGATGAGCCTGGAAGATGCTTATAAATTGCATGATGTAAGGGAAGCATTGAAGGCTGGAGATCTGAAAGCAGCAGCACAATACGGACGTGTGTATGAGCTCAGGCCTGTCATCAGCGCGCAATAACGCGCGTAACAAACTGCTTCAATCGGACCAAAGCCCGCTGGCGTGGCTTTTGCGCAAGCAAAAGGCATGACAGCGGGCTTTGACCGTTGAGCAAGGGCGTTAGCGCTTGGTCATTGCCTGCGATGAGCGCTATTCACCTCGTCGGCGAGCCAGGCCTTGATAAGAGATTGATACGGCATGTCCCGTTTATTGGCCTCGATTTTGATTCGATCCAAAAGCGACTCGGGCAATCTGAGGGATATGGTTTTGGTAGAAGGCTTCAAGTTAGGGAACCTGGCGAGCTTTGCTTTGCTCCAGTCCACATACTCAGTGGAGTCGTGAGATAGCCAAAAATCGCGCTCTTCCGATTCGCTTTTGAATTCAGGTATTTTTTTCAATTTGCTCATAAACTCTTCTCTCTTTGCGATGCATATCTCGGGCAGAAACAATTCGCACAAGTGTCCCGTTCGAGCGAAAGGTAAAAGTTACATGCAGCAATCTCAGATCATCTGTAATACCAAGGGCGTGGTATCTGGTTTCCTTTTGGCTATGCTTTACATCATCCATTAACAAGAGAGGCTCGTTGAAAAACACTTGCTCTGCCTCAGACGGCAACACGTTGTGTTTGTTGATGATTTTCTCGGAATTGCTAGAATCCCAGTCAAAGCCGTCAACTTGTTGAATTAAATGAATCATGAGCGGTATATTATCACCATATACAGCGCTTTCAATATGCGCTAACAAGTTCGTGCAGTCGGATCAAAACCTGCTGTCATGCCTTTTGCTTGCGCAAATGTCACGCCATTATGCTTTGGCCGCTGAAGAAAGGCGTTATGCGCTAGTCAGCATCGAGTAAGCCCATGGAAAAATGGCTAATTGAAGTTCGCCACTCTCTAGACGAGGCAATCGCAAAAGCGACTGGTGGAAGTATTCCGCTTCAGAACCTTTATATGCTTGCGCCTATTATGTACTCCGAAGCGCATAAAATGAGAAACGAGAAGCTTCTTCAGGAAATGATCGACGCATCAGATGACCAGGTTGCCGCTGACGTGTCTCTCGACGCGAAATCTAAGGAGCAGTACAAGTTTCACTTTGTTTCCTCGTATTTGTTTTGCTTTGTAGTCGCTGGAAAAATCGAAGAAATGCAGTATGACCGAATCATGGATTATGTATGCGAGAGATTGGATCTTTTTGAGGATGACCACGATCATGATTAGCGTGCACAACTGATCCTACCCGTCAACGTTCAACACCAAAAATCCTGGATAAATATAGTTCACATTACGCTGTCACCAGTAGCTGTTCTAATGCACTGATGCGACGCAGGTGCTAGCATTCCGCCCCATGCCGCTTCTCAACTTTCCCGATCTCGACCAACGCCTGTCCGACCTCAAGGCTCTGCCCGTCCACCGTGGACGGGTCTTGCGCGCTTGGTTGAATGGCAAGGCGCTGGACGCAGGTCCAAGCCACCAGAAGCAGGAAAACTTCCTGCCGCTGTCGGTACGCAATGGCTTGCCTGCACTCAGCCAAGAGCTGGGAGCAGTTGCGCAGATTCATTCCCAACATCCGGGTGCTGATGATTCGATGCGCCTGTTGGTCAAGCTGGCCGACGGACAGATGATAGAAAGCGTGCTGCTGCCGCGCGACGGGCTCTGCGTTTCCACCCAGGTCGGTTGCGCCGTTGGTTGCCGCTTCTGCATGACCGGCAAGAGTGGCCTGATTCGGCAAGTGAGCAGTCTGGAAATCCTGGCGCAGGTCGTCCTCGCGCGCCGTCTGCGCCCGGTGAAGAAGGTCGTGTTCATGGGCATGGGCGAGTCGGCGCACAATCTCGATAACGTGCTGGAGGCCATCGATCTGCTCGGCACCGAAGGCGGCATCGGCCACAAGAATCTGGTGTTTTCCACCGTCGGCGACCGCCGTGTGTTCGAACTGCTGCCGCAGCAACGCGTGCGGCCTGCGCTGGCCTTGTCGCTGCACACCACCAAGGCCGAGCTGCGCGAACACCTGCTGCCGCGTGCGCCGAAAATCGCGCCGCAGGAACTGATGGAACTGGGCGAGGAGTACGCACGCGAGACCGGTTACCCGATTCAGTACCAGTGGACGCTCCTCAAGGGCATCAACGACGGGCAGGACGAACTCGACGAAATCCTGCGCCTGTTCAAGGACAAGTACGCGGTGCTGAACATCATTCCCTTCAACAGTCTCGAAGGCACGGGGCTGGATGCTGGCAACGGTGTGAGCTACGAACGCCCCGATGCCGAACGCATCCGCGAGATCGTCAAATACCTGCACAGTCGTTATGTGCTGACCAAGGTGCGTAACAGCGCCGGGCAAGATGTGGATGGCGGCTGCGGTCAGTTGCGCGCCCGCGCTGAGGGCGTCGCCCAGCGGGTGAGGATGTTCAGGGAATAAGTGCCGATGAAAGGAGGGAAATTTGCAATGAACCTATCAGTCCAGGAAATGCTTCCTCAAGAATTGGAGCTGGTCATCGACTATTTCCACGATGCTACACCGGAGCATCTGGAGATGTTGGGAGTCGATCCGACACGGCTGCCTTCAGCATCAGTCTGGAGAGAGCGATACGCGATGGAGTATTCCAGGCCAGTTGAGCAGCGCGCAGCACTGGTGCTCATCTGGAAGCTGGACAATGCTCCGATAGGGTTCTCTTCTGCCGACAAGATCAAGTTTGGAAGCCACGCAAACATGCACCTCCACATTTTGAAGTCAGAAGATAGAAGGTCGGGGTGCGGCACAGCATGTGTGGTGAAATCCGCACAGTTGTATTTCGCCATGCTCAAGCTCGAACGCCTTTTTTGTGAACCCAATGCATTCAACGTCGGACCTAATCGAACGCTGCAACGAGCGGGGTTCAAATATCTGAAGACACATAATACGGTACCTGGGCCGCTCAATTTTCATCAGGCGGTCACCAGGTGGGTTTTGGAGCGCGACAAATAACATGCAATCTACGGAACGGACCGCTACCGCAGTTTCGGATTGAGAGGCCAGCAAGACTGTAAAGCTACCTCCCCTCCTCCGCAATCCTCTGCTCCATCGCCGCGCGTCTCTCGGCAATCATCTCCGCCCACGGTTGTTGCTGTAGTAATGGGTGCGGTCTCACCTGCACGCGCATCAGATGTTCGATGTTGGCGAACGGTGCCTCGGGATGTCCGGTCAGATAAATGTCGGGCGTGAGTTTTGCGAGATTGTCGAAGCCGATCATCGTCTGCTCAGCGAGATCGGGAAAGCGCGGGTTGTTGGTGATCTGCACGCCTGCGTTGGGTCCGTTGCAACCGAAGATCGCCACATTCATTCTTTGGCCATCATCAATGGTATCGAGACTCCATGTCGTGCATCCAGGTGTGTGACCTGGCACCCACGTCGGGGTCATCGTTGTGTCGCCGAGCGTGATGCTCTCGCCATCCTGCAAACGGCGATCGACCTTCACTGGTTCCCAGCCTTCGAAACTGAGTGGCGAGAGATCCTTGCCAGCTTCCAACGCGTCGGCATCGGCGGCAAGCGCCATCACCTGTGCACCGGTCATGCGCTGCAAAACGGCGTGACCCTGCACGTGATCAAAGTGCGCGTGACTGGAGAGTAGTATCTTCACATCTTCAATCTTGAATCCCAGCTTTTCGACATTGGTGCGAATGCCAACGGGCATTTCGTTGACGCCGGAATCCACCAGGAAATGTCCTTCGGAAGTGGTGATCAGATACGACGACACATCTGCTGCACCGACATAATAGATATTGCCCAGAATGCGAAACGGCTCTATGACCTCTGCGGAATCGTCATGATACCCGGCGCCAGCGGCCACCTTCTCTTCGAGCGTCATGGTGTCGTAACGACCACCCTGAGCGTGTGCAAGCATTGGGAGAAATCCTGCCGTCCAGGTAGCGAGCCACATTACATTTTTCATTGTGTTTTCCTATAGTCAGTTGCTTTGAACTTTATCCTTTATCCTTTGATGCTTGCATCGTAAACTGCGGAGTTGGCCCCGCAAACCTCAGGATAGTGTACTTGTCACTCATGGCTCTGGATATACAGACATTGTTCTTCTCCGCCGTCACGGTGTCCTTCACTGCGGGCGTTGCCGCCATCTATTTTGGATCGCAGGACATGAGTTACCGGTCGGTGCGTGATTGGGGTGTGGCCACTGTTGTGATGTCGCTGGGTCTGGCGTTGGTGGCAGTGCGCAACAATACGGAAGCCATGGTTGGCGTTCTGATTGCCAGCACCCTGCTGGTGTACGGAATGGTGCTGATGTATCGCAGCTTACTTGTTTATCGGCATGAATCGACCCGGGATATGCCGGGTCTGATCCTCGTCGGAATAACGATTTTCACAGTGTTGCTGTGGCGGGTCGACATAGTCAGTCTTGGAACACGCACGGCCGTTGTCTCCGGTTCGGTAGGGATCATCATGTGGCGCTGTGCCTGGCTGATGGGCATCAGGGCATTACCTTCTGCGCGTTGCTCCCAGCGCTTCACTGGTGCTGTCTATGCTATCTACGCTCTGCTCCAAACCGTGCGTGTGATAGCCGTTGTGCTGGGCAGCAGCGAAGATGTGCTGGCCGGGGGCCTGCTTGACATCCTTTATATGCAGGGCATTACTGCATTGTGGGTGCTGGTGACGTTGGGTGTGATCTGGATGGTGGTGGAGCGGCAGCAGGAAGATCTGCTGCAGATGGCCATGAATGATCCTCTTACTGGTGCGCTTAACCGTAACGCCATGCTTTCTTCGTTCGAGCATGAACGCTCCCGATGTGGACGCAATCAAGGAAATTTCGCGGTCGTCATGTTCGATATCGATCATTTCAAGCGCTTCAACGACACTTATGGTCACCTGACTGGTGATGCGGTGCTGCAAGGCTTGGTGGTGACACTGCGCGAGGTGGTGCGCCAACACGACAGCGTGGGTCGCTTTGGCGGAGAAGAGTTCATGGTCATCATGCCGGATATTGCTGGCGAGGTGGCCACGCAGGTCGCCGAGCGCGCGCGTCAGGCAATTCAGGAACGCGGTTTCGTGGTGAAAGGCCAGCGTGTCGAATTGACGGTCAGCGCCGGTGTGGCAGTTTTTCCTGACAATGGCCAGGACTGGGATGAGTTGGTGAGTGCGGCCGACTCAGCTCTCTACAACGCCAAAGGATCGGGGCGAAACTGTGTTGTCCTCGCGTGATCTCCCCGCTTATATCGAAATTGATTTAGATGATATTTGATATAAGCTTTGATTCTATAGCTCTGGAACTGACGGTAAATTAAACAATTCAGCAATTGAATAGTGAAATTTGTTGCACTACACTCCAAAGCGTCTGATGCAAAACGGGCATTCCCGAATTGCTTCTGCAGTCGACATCCTGAATTGCCAATAGCCTTGAATACACGGATTTGTATTCGAGGAAGATGGCAAAAACAATAAGTACAACCAAGGGGGTCGCTATGAATCATGCCATTCCAGGCAGACGCAAGGCATTGTTTGTTGCAGTAATGCTCGCTGGAACTCCACTGTCTGTCATTGCCCAGCAAGACACCGACACTCCGGAAATCGAAGAAGTCATCGTAACCGGATCTCTCATCAGAGGCACACCACTCGACGCCGCTCTTCCTGTAGAAGTCTACACCGCAGAAGATATGGAACTGTCGGGAGCGCCTACTGCGTTGGAATTTGCCAAGAGTCTCAGTGTTTCTGGAGCGACGACAGGTGAATCCTATTACTTCGGCGGTGCAGGCAATACAGGTAGCGTGAGCTACAACCTGCGCGGTATCGGTGCCGACAAGACCCTCACCCTGTTCAATGGGCGAAGGGTGACAGAAAATACATCCGTCATTCCCTCTGCAGCGATTGCACGAGTGGAAATCCTCAAGGACGGTGCTGCCGTCACCTATGGTGCTGACGCTACCGGTGGCGTCGTGAACTTCATCACGCGCGATGCGTTCGAAGGGATCGAGATCTCCGGCGCCTACAAGGCCATCGATGGATCGGACGGCGATTACAACGGCAGCATTCTCGGCGGTTTCAGCACGGACAACACCGATGTGCTGATGACTGCGCAGTGGGAGCATCGTTCGCGTCTTGATGCCGTGGATCGCAGCTTCACCGATCTGCCTTACAGCGTTAACCCGGCACCGTGGTCGACGCTCACGAACCTCGCAGGCTGGTTGCCGAGGGGCGCTCTACCCGCTGTACCGAACAACACCGCCAATGGTGAGTGGGGTAATCCAGTCGCAGGTATTGTCTCTGACTATACACAGAGCTCCTGCGAAGCCGTTGGCGGCACTTACGTCAACTCCTTCACGTGTGCCTATAACTACATTCCGTACTACAACGTGGTGTCTGACAACGACATCTATCGCTTGTATGGGCAAGTAAATACGGAATTGTCCGAGAACCTGAACTTCTATCTGCGCGCAGCGTACTCGCTCGTGGATACTCCCTATCAGTACGGTTCGCCTTCACAGCCGGTGATCCGCGGTCCCGCGAGAGCCACGGGTGCCACGTATCAGTTGTATGTGCCAAAGACCAACCCCTATGTGGCTGACTTTGCGACGCGTACCGGCTTCGCGAATTCACCGGCCTATGCGGCGACTCAGGGCTTCACTCCGGTCACCTATCGTGCGTTTGCGCACGGCGGTCTGGATACCTTTGCAGAGAGCGGCAAGTACAGTACACCGAGTGATATCCGCAACAAGTTCACGCATGTCTCCACTGGCTTCAATGGCGACCTGACCGATGACATCAGTTTCGATTTTGGTTTGACTTACAACCAGTCTAATCTGTACTCGGACAGCCCCGACATGATGCTGGCGCGCATGCAGCAGGCACTGAATGGATTCGGCGGTGAAAGTTGCAATGTCCCCGATCTGGATCCGAACCGTTACGGTACGCAGAACCCCGGAATGGCAGGCAGCGCCGGTTGCAGCTGGTACAACCCGTTCGCCTCCAACTTTGCCAGTCAGCCTGTTCTCGGTCTGACGAATCCAAGCTACGTTCCTGGCGCCGAAAACTCTGATGAGTTGATCCGCTGGATGTTCAACGACCGCAAGAACGAGAGCGTGAATTGGAACGCAACGGTCGATATCGTGTTCAGTGGCGAGACTCCTCTGCAGCTGCCAGGCGGCGCGATTGGCTGGGGTGCCGGTGCACAGTGGCGCAAGACGGAAAACCGCGAAAGCATCGATGATCCACTCTACAACGGCAGCCAGCCATGTCAGTGGCCGAACGACTCCGGTCAGCTGCCTCTCGATCCTGCGGATCCTCGTTACACAGGCTGCACGCCTGATCGTCCCGGTCCGTTCCAGTTCTTTGGCACGAACGTGCCGGATAACACTTTCCAGGATCAGTCTTCATTCTTCGGTGAATTGAGTCTGCCAGTGCTGGATTCCCTGTATCTGTCTGCAGCCGTACGCTACGAAGAGTTCACTGGCGGTCTGGATGCCACGGTGTACAAGGTGTCGGGCAAGTGGGATGCGACAGAGAACCTGGCGTTCCGCGGGTCCTATGGCACCAACTACCAGGCGCCGGGTGCTGGCATCATACCGGGTGAAGTCAACAACGGGGTGAACAGCTATACCCGCGCAGGAGGCAACTGGAGAGGTGCACAGACAGTCACCAACTCGGGCATCGAGCCGGAGACCGCAGATGTCTGGGGCGCTGGCGTCATCTGGCAATCGGAAGGCTTCACCGATGGCAGCCGTTTCCGCCTGATCGTTGACTATTTCAACATCGAGACGGAGAAGGAGCTGGGTCTGCTGGCCTCTGCCAACGACATCGCCAACGCGGTGTTCAGCATCCCGGCGACTCCTGGTGGCTCAGTGTCCAACAATGGCACGGCGCTCGCGGACTGCTCTCACCCTCTGGCTCCGCGCGTGACATTCGACGGCGGCGGTTGTGTGCAGGGTGTGTCAACGGCGAACACCTTCTCGTCAATCCGCACGGACTTCGGTAACGGTCCTGGCCAGTTGACTGCTGGATACGACATCCAGTCCACGTACAGCTTCCCTGTTTATCGTGGCGATTTCAGTGTCGGCATCACAGCCACCAAGATCCAGAAGTTCGAGTTCACTGCCTTGAGTCTTGACGGATTCCAGCTGCGGGCAGGAGAGGATCGTCTGGGCGTACTGAACTTCGCCACCATTGCAAACGCGGCCTCCGAATGGCGCGGCAGCATGACAGCGAACTACACCCAGGGAGATCACAACTTCCGTCTGGTGATGAACTATGTCAGTGGCGTGAACGATGAGCGCTTCTTCAATGAAACGACCGGTGAACTGCTGGGTGCAGCCTCGCTGACTCCCGCTGGCCTCCAGCCTGGCACTACAACGCCGTTCGGTCCGAGCTACTTCGGCATCAAGGGCGAGGATTGGGTGTCCACGGACTTCCACTACACCGTGGATCTGCCATGGGCAACCCTGACGGCTTCGATCGTGAATATCGAAGACAGAGATCCGCCCGAGTCACGTCAGGAGATGGGTTATGATCCTCGGATCGGCAACCCGCTCGGACGTACATTCGAGCTAGGTCTGCGCAAGACATTCTAGGAACCTCTCCCTCCTGGAATGATGTGAGGCAGTGCGGGCGGCCCTTCGGGGCCGCCCGTTTTATTTTGTGAGTCCTCAATGTCCGCCGGCCGGACGTCACGAACTGAAACAAGATTTTCATCGACGAGAGTTCCCTCTCGGCGATATAGTGGTTCCCGATAATCATTCTCAAGTGGGCTCAATCATGACGCAGAACCAATGGCTGGCACTCCTCATTACCACTCTGGGGCTGGTTGCCTGCAGTCCCCAGGAAACCGGTTCCACCGAATCCACGGCCGCAGTCCCGGCAGCGACTGAGGAAGCAGCGGAAGCCTACGATGGCGCAGCCGGTGCCACGGCCGCGGCGCCAGCGCCTGTCGCTGCAGAAGGTCCTTTGTATGAGAGCGAACTGCTGCTCAATACCTATCAGCTCATTACAGAAGGCAAACGCTCTGGCGAGGGTTACTTCAGCGCCGACGGCAATCGCCTGATCTATCAGGCCGAACTGGAAGGCGACAATCCCTTCTATCAGATCTTCGTGCGCGATCTGCTGACTGGCGCGACCACTCAGGTTTCACCTGGCAGTGGCCTGACCACCTGCGCCTGGATTCATCCGATCGAAGACCGTGTGATCTTTGCCTCCACCCATGACGACCCGGATGCCATCGGCAAGCAGCAGCGTGAGATCGCCATGCGCGAGAGCGGCGTCGAGCGCGGCTACTCGTGGGACTACGACGAGCACTACGAGATCTATCAGGCCAACGGCGATGGCAGCGATCTGGTGAACCTCACGAATGCTCGTGGTTATGACGCAGAGGGTTCCTACTCCTCCGACGGTCAGACCATCATCTTTGCGTCCAATCGCGAGGCTTACAATCGACCGCTGAGCATGGCCGAGCAGCGTCTGTTCGAGGACGACGCTTCGTACTTCATGGATCTCTACATCATGAATGCCGATGGCAGCAATGTAAGACAGCTGACCCATTCGCCCGGTTACGACGGAGGCCCGTTCTTCAGCGCCGACGATCAGCAGGTGGTGTGGCGCCGTTTCAATCCGGATGGCAACAGTGCCGAGATCTGGACCATGAATGCCGACGGCAGCAACCAGCGTCAGCTCACCGACTCCGCGATGGTGTCATGGGGGCCGTACTTCCATCCAAGTGGCGACTACATTATCTATTCCAGCAACGTGCTCGGCCATGCGAACTTCGAACTGTTCATGGTCGATACACTGGGACAGAAAGATCCCATTCGTGTGACCAACACGGAAGGCACTGACATCCTGCCTGTGTTCACCCCACAGGGCGACAAGATGGCGTGGAGCAGCACGCGCACCGCAGACGGCACGTCACAGATCTTCATGGCCGATTGGAATCACGAGCGTGCGCTGGAGCTTCTGGGCCTGTAACAACCAATGCCTCTGTGTGGGAGCGGGCCTGCCCGCGATTCAAGTGCCAGGTTACAGTTCTATAGGGCGTTGGAATCGCGGGCAGGCCCGCTCCCACACAGAGGGAAGGCGGAGTTCAATCATGAATAGAGTAGTCATCCCTTTCGCATTGCTGCTCTGGAGTGCAACCACGCACGCCCAGCAATTGCTGCATCACGATCTTGATGTGACTCTTGACCCCGCGCAGAACTCCATCGCCGTCACCGACACGATTACCCTGGTGCCACAAACAGCGGGTCAGCGTGAATTCACTTTCAGTCTCAACGAGAGACTGCTCCTTGCCAGCCTGCAGGGCGACAACTACCGCATCGAAGAAGTGACGACCACTCTCGGTAACAGCGCCGCAGATGCAGGTCGCGAGATCGCGCCCAGCAAACAGTACCGGCTTATCCTGACTGATGATTCCACGCAAGTGACGCTGAACTACGAAGGCCAGGTCTACACTGACGCGGAGCAGCTGACTGCCGAGTACGCGCAGAG
>Ga0155965_1046_pt1 | contig 22519 bp, 19 predicted proteins | sample RifCSPlowO2_02_FD_107619 | JGI IMG/M metagenome (GOLD analysis project Ga0155965, IMG submission 107619) | Gammaproteobacteria bacterium RIFCSPLOWO2_02_FULL_57_10
CCAGCTTTTCTGCGACGTCACGAATATCATCATCATTCGGGACGTCGCAGAAAAGCTGGAAGAGGTCAGGGAGTTGCTCAGTCGCCTCGACGTGCCGGTTCGTCAGGTTCTGATTGAAGCGAGAATCGTCAACGTGTCTACCGATTTTGGACGAGATCTCGGCATTCGTTGGGGCGGTGCCGGCAGGACCGATTCAAGTGACGGCTTCCGTTACGGCGGCAGCCAGGCCGCGACCATAGAACAACAGAACAATCGCGTCGCGGAAAGCATCGCGATTCAAGAGGCGCTGGCCGCCGGTGAGGCCGCCAGAGTGGAAGCGCTGCAGAATGGGACTGATCCCAGCCTGATTGGTGCGATCGTCGCGCAGGCAATTGCCGCAATTCCCATCCCTGTGGGTACGACGAGTTTCCCTGATGCCCTGGCCATTGATCTGGGCGTGCAGGACGAAAGCGCCTCCTCGTTCTCGGTTGGCTTTACCAGCAACAGCGGGCTGATCGAACTGGAGCTTTCCGCGCTCGAGAGCAGCGGCAACGGTGAAGTCATTGCCCGTCCAAAGGTCACAACCCAGGACAAGGTTACTGCCACTATTTCTTCCGGTGTGCGCATTCCCTATCAGGCGCAGGCAGGTGGAACGGCGGGCGGATCGACCACGGAGTTTGTCGATGCGGTTCTGTCTCTGGAAGTGACTCCGCAGATCACACCGGATGGCAGGATCATCATGCAGTTGGACATCCATCAGGATTCGGTTGCACCTGGCACGAGCAACGTGCCCGCCATCAACACCAATTCGATTGAAACCAGTGTCTTGGTCGAGAATGGCGACACCATCGTGCTGGGCGGTGTCTTCAGAGAGGAGACCACGACCACAGAGACCAAGACCCCGGTACTCGGCGACGTTCCCTACCTCGGACGTCTCTTCAAGCGCACCAACAACAGCAACCGTCGTACTGAACTGCTGATCTTCATCACTCCGAGAATCCTTGCGGAGATCAATACGCGCTGAATCTGTGGGAGCGAGCCCTGCTCGCGAATATCTCTACACTTGCGATGGTGCAGAGATCGCGAGCAGGGCTCGCTCCCACAGATTGGAAGGTTCTGCGCATCAGCAGTGATTTTGCCCCTCCCGCAAGGTTACAATGGCAGCCTTTTCCGCATTGACGGCGGAAACCCTGGTAATGAGCTTTTCAGGACATCCTGCTGAGGAATGGGCTTCCATGCACACGTCGGACAATATCTTTCTCATTGGCCCCATGGGCGTCGGCAAGAGCACCATAGGTCGCTTGCTGGCCGCCCAGTTGAGCATGCCGTTCTTCGATTCCGATCGTGAGATCGAGTACGTCACGGGCGCAGACATTCCCTGGATCTTCGATGTGGAAGGCGAACAGGGCTTTCGCATTCGTGAAGCCCGAATGATCGATACATTGTCGCAGCGTGAAGGGATCATTCTTGCTACTGGAGGGGGCGCGATACTGGCTCCGGAGAGTCGCCGTAATCTGCACAGTCGCGGTATTGTGGTCTATCTGCGAGCCTCGGTGGCGCAGCAGCTGGAGCGCACCGGCAAGGACAAGAACCGGCCGCTGTTGCAGACTGATAATCCACTTGCCAAGATCAAGGAGCTCATCAAGATCCGTGAACCACTTTATCGCGAGACGGCCCACGTCACCGTCGATACCAGCCGTCGCAGTCCGCGCTCGGTCACGGCAGAAATCCTGCGGCAGATTGAAGAATACCGGGCAGCGGCCGGTGGCACAGCAATGGAATCAGCACAATGATCAAGGTTGAAGTCGATCTCGGAGAACGTACGTACCCCATTCTTATTGGCTCCAACCTGCTGGGTCAGGCGAGTCTGATCCGTCCTCACATTCACGGTAAACGCGCTCTGATCGTCACCAACGAAGTGGTGGCGCCGCTCTATCTCGAGAAACTGAAATCCGGGCTGAGCGACGTTCAATGTGACCACATCGTGCTTCCCGATGGTGAGCACACCAAGACATTGGCGACTCTCTCCAGTATTTACGACAAGCTGCTCGCGGATCGACACGAGCGCAGCACCACTCTGATTGCGCTGGGCGGGGGTGTGATCGGCGATTTCACCGGGTTTGCGGCGGCTACCTATCAGCGTGGCGTGAATTTTGTGCAGGTCCCAACAACATTGTTGGCGCAGGTGGATTCCTCCGTGGGTGGCAAGACCGGGGTGAATCACCCTCTGGGCAAGAACATGATCGGTGCGTTCTATCAGCCACAGTGCGTGCTGGCCGACACCGAAGTGCTGGGCTCGCTTCCGGACAAGGAGTTGAAAGCCGGAATCGCCGAAGTCATCAAGTACGGACTCATCGACAATCCGTCTTTCTTTGCATGGCTTGAGGACAATATCGACGGACTGGTTGCCGGTGACATGGCGTTGCTGGCCGAAGCAGTCAGGGTGAGCTGTGAAGAGAAGGCTCGCATTGTCGCTGCAGATGAGAAAGAAGGGGGTGTAAGGGCGTTGCTCAACCTGGGGCATACGTTCGGTCACGCCATCGAAACGGCCATGGGTTACGGAACATGGTTGCATGGCGAGGCCGTTGCAGCGGGGATGGTCATGGCTGCCGATCTGTCCTGTCGTCTGGGTTGGCTCTCGCCTGCCGAAGCACAGCGTGCGAAGGCACTGCTCAAGCGCGCCGGGCTGCCAGTTTCGCCACCACCAGCCATGACCACAGATGACTTCCTCCGTCTGATGGCCTTTGATAAAAAGGTGCTTGGCGGCAAGATACGCTTTATCCTGTTGCGAGGTCTCGGTCAGGCCGTGATAGAGAGTGGTATCGATGCAGCATTGCTGCAGCAGACACTGGAGGCGAAAGAAGGACTGTGCCAAGGGTAAATGAGACACTGGAAGCCCTGAATCTCTCGGCCGAGCCGTTTGCGGCGACGACGCCCATGGAAACTCTTTTTCCTGGTGCCATGCGCCGCGCGACACTTGACCAATTGTTGCACCTCTCGCGTGACACCAATGACATTATCGCACTCATGGGGCCTTCCGGCAGTGGCAAGTCCCTGCTTGGGGATTTCCTTGCGCGTCAGGCGGCCAGAGACCAGATTGTCGCGCGCGCTCGGGCCAGCCTTCTCACCACTCCATCGCAATTGCTGGAGGAGATGTTCAAGGCGTTCGTACTCGACTTCCCTCCCCAGGCCTCGCTCGCCGATCTCAAGTCTGCCCTGCTGGAGTATTTCGCCGCAGTGCACCGTCAGTCCCGCACGGTCGTATTGATCGTCGACGATGCGCACGAGCTGGGTGATGATGCCTTTGCCTTGCTGGCAAGGCTGGCGCTGACTGACAACGTGGATGGCACGTTTCATCTGATTCTTCTGGGAGAGCCGCAGCTCTTCGACATGCTGGATTACACCTGCCCGCTCAAGAATGGAGGCCAGCAGTTCCGCAGCCTGCACTTGTCTGCGCTGAGTCTGGAAGAGACGCGGGACTATCTGCGTTACCGCCTGAATTGTGTCGGATTCGGTCGCGCCGACCAGTCGCGACCACTGCCATTCAGCGCTCGACAGATCGACAGGATTCACAAGCAGTCGGATGGCCAGCCGGGTGCCATCAATGCCCTGGCGGCACAGATGTTGAGCGCTCCACAGAATGGTGCGGCTGTCCTCGCCCTGTTGAATGGGGTGCCGAAAAAGTACGCACTTGCCGTGATTGCCCTGCTGGCCGTGTTGATCATTGCCTTCTTTTCCGGTGGAGGAGAAGAGGGTGAGGTGCCGCAGAGCGCGCAACGCACCATCAATGTTCCGATTGCGTTGCCTGGTCAGAATCCCGACGCTGTGCAGATTGCTTCCGCAGGGGAGCCGGTGGTGGATAGTGCGGCGACGGCCGTGACGACTGCGAGTTCTGATTCAGTAGCCCCGGCAAGTTCAGTAACTCCAGTTACTCCCGCAGCTTCAGCAACCCCAGTCACTGCAGATAGCCCAGCGGTCCCGGTTGCAGCGAACGCAACAGCTGGCGCTGCCGCTCCGGCAGCTCCTGTGGAAACCCGGGTCGTTGCTCCGGAGCCGAACCGCCCCTCTGTCGCTAATCCGGCACCTGCCACCAATATGCCGACGACGCAGCGGGAGCGGATACTGGCGTTGCCTGCAACACAATTTACCCTGCAGGTGCTGGGCTCTTCCTCGCGCACCAATGTGGAAGAGTTTGTCGCCCGTCATGCCGCCAGTTCGCTAGCCTGGTATGAGACTCGCAACAACGGCAACCCCTGGTTCGTGATCATTCAGGGCGCCTATGCTTCCCGCAACGCCGCCCAGTCTGCGGTCGCCAACCTGCCCGCCGAGCTGCGCGATCTGCAGCCCTGGGTGCGCAGCGTGAGTGATGTGCAGAACGACATTCGCGCACAGAACTGAGTTTCCAGCAGGGTTCCCGGGCAGCTGTCCGGGGCAGTCCTCTCGGGTTTGTTCTCACTCTCACGGGTGTGTAGAATGGCCGGCCTTCTGATCCGGAGCTGCCGACATGCCGTAGTTCCTGCATCACCGAACACCATCTCTGATGAAGAATCAGCACCACTGAATGAGGAAATTGCTTTGGCAGCGTTGAAGAACGACAGATTTTTGCGGGCACTGATGGGTCAGGATGTCGACATGACTCCGGTGTGGATGATGCGACAGGCCGGACGTTATCTGCCCGAGTATCGTGCCACTCGCAAGCAGGCTGGCGACTTCATGAGTCTGTGCAAATCGCCGGAGCTCGCTTGTGAAGTCACGCTGCAACCACTGCGTCGTTATGCCATGGATGCGGCGATTCTGTTCTCTGACATCCTCACCATTCCCGACGCCATGGGGCAGGGACTCTACTTCACGGAAGGCGAGGGGCCACGCTTTCGCAAGGTAGTGCGTACCGAGAAGGACGTGGAGGATCTGCCCACTCTCAACGTGGCCAAGGACTTGAGCTACGTGGTCGACGCCGTGGCCACTATCCGTCGCGAACTCAATGGTTCCGTGCCACTGATTGGTTTCTCCGGCAGCCCCTGGACACTGGCCACCTACATGATCGAGGGCAGCGGCAGCAAGGATTTCCGCAACGCCAAGGCATTCATGTTCAACGAACCGCGCGCCATGCATATGTTGCTGGACAAGCTTGCCGTTGCCGTGACCAGTTACCTCAACGCGCAGATCGCGGCCGGTGCCCAGGCTGTGCAGATCTTCGATACCTGGGGCGGAGTGCTGACAACGCCCGCGTACCGCGAGTTTTCCCTGGCCTACATGAACAAGATCGTTGCCGGGTTGACCCGTGAGTCCGAGGGGCGCCCGGTGCCTGTCATCGTGTTCACCAAGAACGGTGGCCTGTGGCTGGAAGATATCGCCAGCGGCGGCGCCAATTGTGTCGGATTGGACTGGACCATCGATATCGGTCGCGCCCGTGCCCGGATCGGCGACAAGGTCTCTCTGCAGGGCAACATGGACCCGTCCATCCTCTATGCGTCTCCGGCAAGTATTCGCGCCGAGGTTGGCAGGATCCTCGCCGACTACGGCAACGGCCCTGGCCATGTGTTCAACCTGGGGCACGGCATCACGCCGGATGTGGACCCGGCCAACGTTGCGGTATTCATCGAGTCGGTACATGAACTCTCCCAGCAATATCATCAGCGGCACGATCGCTGAGCTGCCGCAGAACACGGGCATTCCCCTTGTGTTTGTCGGGCTGGGGTCAAATCTCGGCACGACTGATGAAACCTCAACCATGATTCTGTGCAGGGCGTTCGTCGCCCTGGCAGAGTTGAGTGAATTTCCTCTGATCGTCTCGTCCTTGTGGCGAACGGCGCCGGTGGATTGCCCTCCCGGTTCACCTGATTTCGTCAATGCAGTCGCCGCGCTTTTCCCCGCTTGTCGTCATGATTCGTCAGAGAAGGTTGCTGACGAGGTGCTTGCTCAACTGCAGCAGATCGAGAGGGAGTTCGGCAGGGTTCGCGGTGACGTGCAGAATGCAGCTCGCACACTCGATCTGGACTTGCTGATCTGCGGAGCGCTGCAACTGACGACGTCTGCGCTGACAGTGCCGCATCCCCGTCTGCAACAGCGTGCTTTCGTGCTTGCTCCCATGGCTGAGATCGCACCGGGATATATCGTGCCGGGTCAGAATCTGCCGGTCGAGATTCTGCTCAATGCCACGCAAATTGAGGGGCGACCGGAGCGTGATGTGCAGCGCATTAATATTTTTGCCCCCTCTGTCACTTTGTGATTCGGGGTGTATACTACGGCCAGATGCACCCCGCTGAAGCGGGACTGTCTTGCTTTGCAAAAGAAATAAAGAGACGGAAAACAGGCATCAAACAGATGCGGTATGTCGTTGCAGAACACGACAACCGACCATGCTGCAAGGGGCAGATTGTGATCGACTCGCAATTCAGATCGGCTTTTCTGAAAGGGCTGGCAGGACTGGCATACGGCTTGATTGTCGCCGTGCCCGCTGCTGCGCAGAGTCTGCCGCCCGTTCAGGTCCCCGCCCCATCGCTGCTCAGCACAGAAGACAATGGTTTCAATGTCACCCGCAATGCGGTGCAGACACCCTTTTCAAGCGAATACATCAGCAACCTGAACCTTGGGATGGTGTTCTCTCCCGTGAAAGGCCTGGATCTGCGCGCAGATGCCTGGCGGGTCGACGTTCAGGGGCAGATGCCCGCAGCGGCAGTGATGCCGGAAGCGCTGTTTTCCGCCTCCGCGCCTGGCCTCTTCATAGATGACTCCAATCTCTATGCCGGTATGCTGGAAACTCCTTCAGTCAAGAGCACTGTGACGCCGGGACAACAGGCCCACGGTATCGACCTCAGCGCGTCATACGTGTGGGAGTCGCCACGCTTCGGCCAGTTCATTGTCAGCACCAAATCGACCTACCTGTACGACACGGCAACCCCGGGCAGTGTGCTGGATGGTGCAATAGTCCCCGTTACCGAGAGCAACCTTCTGCCCAAGGGCACGGATCTGCAAAGCAGTCTGATGCTGACCTGGCAGATCGGTAATCACACGGCCAGTGCCGTGACTCACTACTTCGACTCCTTTGAAGAGCTCGGCAACATGAATCTCGAACAGCTCAACGAGCTGGTCGGCAACATGACCACCCTCGATCTGCAATACGGCTACAATCTCAAGGCTGGCAAGCAGGGGCAGGCAGTGTTCTCGCTGGGCGTCCGCAACCTGTTTGACTCCAGACCCGAGCAGATGCAGGAGCGCCGCGCCGGCGCCATCGAGCAAAGCGGCCGCGTCGCTTACGGTACGATCAAGTACCAGTTCTGATTTTCCCCGTCACGTTTACCACCGCACTCGTCAGCCGCGAGAGTTGTTCGCTGCCTATGACGTAGGGTGGCATTACATAGACGAGCTTCCCGAAAGGCCTGATCCAGACACCCTCGCTGACAAAGGCGGGTTGAATCTTCGCCATGTCGACCGGTTCAGTCAGCTCCACTACCCCAATCGCACCTAGAACTCGGACATCTGCCACTCCCGCGAATGCCTTGCAGGGGCTCAGCTCGCGCTGCAACTGGCTGGCGATGGCATTGATCCGGTCCTGCCACGGGGTGGACAACAGAAGATCCAGGCTGGCAGTGGCCACGGCACACGCCAATGGATTGGCCATGAACGTCGGGCCGTGCATGAAGACGCCGCCATCCCCGGAAATTCCTTCGGCAACCCTGTCGGTGGTGAGCGTGGCCGCCAGCGTCATGTAACCCCCGGTCAGTGCCTTGCCGATACACAGAATATCGGGGCTGATGCCCGCATGCTCGCAGGCGAAGAGCTTGCCGGTGCGCCCGAAGCCGGTAGCAATCTCGTCGGCGATCAGCAGCACGTCGAAGCGGTCACAGAGGCTTCTGGCCTCACGCAGAAAGGTCGGCGAATAGAAGAACATCCCGCCAGCGCCCTGCACGATTGGCTCGAGAATCACTGCCGCGATCTGCTCGCTGTGCAGTTCCAGCTGCTCACGCAGGCTGTCGATGTCGTTGGGGTCCCAAGTATCGCTGAAGCGACAGGTGGGAGCATTGGCGAAGAACTGGCGGTGCAGGCTGTTGCCAAAAAGACTGTGCATCCCGGTCACCGGATCGCAGACCGACATCGCGGCAAAGGTGTCGCCGTGATAGCCGCGGCGCAGGCTCAGCATCCTGCACTTGTTCTCCCTGCCTTGCGCCTGCCAGTACTGGACAGCCATCTTCATGGCCACTTCTACGGACACTGAACCCGAATCGCTGTAGAAGATCCTGCTCAGTCCGGATGGGCAGACGTCGAGCAGCCTGCGTCCGAGCTCGATGGCAGGCTCATGAGTCAAGCCGCCGAACATCACGTGTGACATTCTGCCGAGCTGTGCTGTCGCCGCCGCGTTCAACACGGGATGGTTGTAACCGTGTATGGCCGACCACCATGAACTCATGCCGTCGATAAGGGTGCGGCCATCGGCCAGATGAAGCTCTGCACCACGTGCCGATGTCACCAGTTGGTTGGGCAGCGGCGCTGTCATCGAGGCGTATGGATGCAGGATGTGTTCCCGGTCAAAGGCAAGAAGCTGAGTCGGGTGGAGGTGTTCGGACATGGAGATTACTCAAACCGGAAAAAATGAAAGCGGCGATGTTAACCGCCACCGCGCTTGCGTGGATAGCGCTGTTGTTGCCTCAGCTCACTCGTGCCAGGCAGATGACATCGATACGGCGATGTCCTGCACCGCGCAACAGGCGAGCGGCAGCACTGACAGTCGCCATGGTGGTGACGACATCATCGACAATGGCGACGTGATCCGGCAGAGCGGGCAGCGCGCCGGGGTTCAGAGCGAACGCATTGTGCAGATTCACCGCGCGTTCGTCAGCCGACAATCCCTTCTGGGAGCGTGTCGAGCGGGTGCGCTGACAATAACGGGTCACCACAGGAATTCGACACCGTCTGCCAATGGCGCGTGCCAGCTCCATGCTCTGGTTATAACCTCGCTCACGCAGTCGTTGCGGATGCAGCGGCACAGGCAGGAGGCAGCCTGGCCTGTCCTCTGGCCGATAAACGCTGGTGACGAATTCCGCCAGCAACTGCGCCAGTGCCTGTCCTTCTGCGAACCGGGCATTGAACTTGAAGCTGGCAATCAGCTCGCGCACCGGATACTCGTAACGGAACGGGGCGAAACAGCGATCGAAAGCGGGCGGGTCGCTGAGACAGCTGCCGCAGTGGCCGTGGTCCGGGGGCTGGAGGCCGAGCTCTATTCCGCAGCGATGACAAGGGTGCAACGGCCAAGGCAGTTCGTCCTGACAAGAGAGGCACAGGGAGGCCGGGCCAATCAGGTCCCCACCGCAAAGTACACACTGCTGGGGTAGCATATCCGATATGCTCATAAATTATCCATTGGTTGACTTAAATATAGTATCTGGTTGACAGATATCGAACCGTCCATAGAATATGGCCGCTTTCCAGTATAGCGGCTGGTCGCGGATCGCTGGGGATGTCAATCAATCAGAAGGAAGACACACATGTCAGTCGATAGCTCACCCGCCCTGATGGACTCACAACAACAAAGCAGGCTTCGTCACGACTGGTCCCGACTGGAGATCAAGGCCCTGTTCGATTTGCCATTCATGGACCTGGTCTTTCGCGCCCAGTCCGTCCACCGCGAACACTTCGATCCGAATCAAGTCCAGATGAGCACCCTGCTCTCGATCAAGACGGGAGCGTGTCCGGAAGACTGCAAGTACTGCCCGCAGAGTGGCCACTACAACACCGGTCTGGAAAAGGAAAAACTGCTCGCTCTGGAGAAGATTCTCGAGCAGGCGCGGCTGGCTCGCACCAATGGCGCGTCACGTTTCTGTATGGGCGCGGCGTGGAAGAATCCGTCCGCGAAGGACTTCCCTCACGTCCTGGAGATCGTCAGGCAGGTCAGGGCGCTGGGCATGGAAACCTGCATGACGCTCGGCGCGCTTGATCAGGACCAGTCCGATGCACTGGCCGAGGCGGGACTCGATTACTACAACCACAATCTGGATACTTCCCCGGAGTTCTACAACAGCATCATCACCACCCGCACCTTTCAGGATCGTCTCGACACACTTGAGCGGGTGCGCAGGTCCGGCATGAAAGTCTGCGCGGGAGGCATCGTCGGTATGGGCGAGAGCGCGGCCGACCGAGTAGGTCTGCTGCAACAGCTGGCGAACATGCCCTCTCATCCGGAGAGTGTGCCGATCAACATGCTGGTGAAGGTCAAGGGAACTCCGCTGGAGAATGTGGAAGATCTGGAACCTTTCGAGTTTGTTCGCACGATTGCAGTGGCCAGAATCCTGATGCCTCAGTCCTATGTCCGTCTCTCTGCAGGACGTCAGTCCATGAATGAGCAGATGCAGGCCCTGTGCTTCCTGGCCGGTGCCAACTCGATTTTCTATGGTGAGAAACTGCTGACGACTCCGTTGCCGGAAGAGAGTGCTGACCTGGCACTGTTTGCCAAACTGGGTTTGAAGGCGGAGACTTTGGATGCAGGGAATTCAAAACAGGAAAGCTTGCACGCGGAGCGCGAATTGGAGAATCGAGAGCCTCTTTTCTATTCCGCTGACCAGTACACATCGCGACATGCTGCACCGTCCGGTGCGGTGAATTGAGCATTCTGCTTCCGCATCTGCAGGAGAGACTGCGTACCCGCGAACGAGAAGGATTGATGCGCACACGTGTTGCTCGCAAGGGGCAGCAGACGCCAGAGCAGGAAATTGCCGGACAGCACTTTGTATCGTTCTGCAGCAATGACTATCTCGGGCTGGCAAGTCATCCTCAGGTAAGAGAAGCCTTCAAGTCCGCTGTCGATCGCTATGGGCTCGGCAGCGGAGGCTCACACATGGTCACCGGCCACTGTGCTGCGCATCAGTTGCTGGAAGAAGAGCTGGCCGATTTCATGGGGCGCGATCGAGCGCTACTGTTCTCTACCGGTTACATGGCCAACGTCGGCATCATCAATGCACTGACTGATACCGGAGGGTTGGTCCTTCAGGATTCACTCAACCACGCCTCATTGCTCGACGGTGGCTGGTTGAGCAAGGCCGAGTCGCGTCGCTATCCTCACAATGACATGAGCGTATTGCAGCAGATGCTGAGCGACAGCAATGCCTCGCATCATCTGATCGTCAGCGATGGTGTTTTCAGCATGGACGGAGACCTGGCGCCTTTGCCGGAATTGATTGAACTGGCGCGACAGCATCGCGCCTGGCTGATGATTGATGACGCTCACGGCATCGGCTGTCTGGGTGATTCCGGTCGCGGTATTGTCGAGGCATTTTCCTCGGCAGGTTGCGACCCGACGCAAGCCGATCTGCCGGTTCTTGTAGGCACGCTTGGCAAGGCCTTCGGCAGCACTGGCGCTTTTGCCGTTGGTGACAGCGAGATGATCGAGTATCTGATTCAGTTCGCCAGACCCTACATCTACAGCACGGCCATGCCACCGGCCGTGGCAGAAGCCACCCGCACCAGTCTGCGATTGCTCAGAGAAGAGCCCTGGCGGCGGGCTCGCGTGCAAGAGCTGGTGACACGCTTTCGCGATCGAGCAGCAGGGTTGAATCTGCAGTTGAGTCATTCCACTTCACCCATTCAAGCTGTGATACTGGGGGATGTGGAGAGCGCGATGCGAGCGAGCAGGACACTGGCGCAGGAAGGCGTTCATGTCTCAGCCATACGTCCACCGACCGTGCCAGCTGGCACATCCCGATTGCGCATCACGTTCAGTGCCGCGCATACTGATGCGCATCTGGATCGATTGATCAATGCCCTGGAAAGAGTGAGTGCCGATGTCAGCAGTGAAACCCAGAACCTTCTTCGTTACCGGTACTGATACCGGTGTTGGCAAGACCCTCGTGTCCGCCGCGATTCTCTGCGCGGCGCAGCGTCATGGATTGACGACAGTCGGACTGAAACCGGTTGCCGCCGGCTGCGAAGGAACTCCCGCAGGACTGCGCAATGACGATGCATTGTTGCTGCAGAAATACACATCGTTGCCATTGCTCTACGAGCAGATCAATCCGGTGAGCCTGCGTCTGGCGGTAGCGCCTCACATTGCTGCCGAGCAGGAAGGCAAGCGTCTTGATCTTTCTCGTCTGGAGGGAATCTGTCGCGCGTCGATGATGCAGCGTGCAGGCCTCACAGTCATCGAGGGGGCGGGGGGATGGCGAGTCCCGCTCAATGCCCGCCACTTTCTCTCCGACCTCGCGTTGGCACTCAAGGTGCCCGTGATTCTTGTGGTCGGCATCCGGCTCGGTTGCATCAATCATGCGCTGCTGACCGCGCAGACAATTCACGGTGATGGCGTCCCGCTGGCGGGTTGGGTGGCCAACGTGCTGGAACCGGAGATGGCATTCGTCGACGAGAATATTGCCGCGATCGAATCGCGAATTGGTGCGCCTTGCCTGGCGCGCATACCTCACCAGGGTGATATGACTGACAGGGTGGGGGATGTGATCGAGAGTATCGCGGGTCAGATTGACGTCGAGAGTTTTCTGCCTGGTTGAACTTCCTCATCGCGAGCAGGGCTCGCTCCCACAACTGGCAATTGACCTGGTTGCGGTCGATCGGTAACTTGGCTCTTCGAGACAAGTAAAAGGGGATCGTGCAGTGACTACATACAAGGCTCCCATCAGAGACATGCGTTTCATTCTCCACGAAGTGATGGGAGCTGAGGCGCTTTTCGCAACCATGCCTGGCACGGCGGAAGTCACGGCAGATCTCATGGATGCGATTCTGGAAAGTGCGGCGGCCATTGCCGAGGAGGTGCTCGCCCCTTTGAATCGCAGTGGAGACGAGGAAGGGTGCCGCTTCGATAACGGTCACGTGATAACCCCCAAGGGATTCATCGAGGCGTATCGGGCTTTTGCGGAAGGCGGCTGGATAGGCCTGTCAGGAGATGTCGAGCACGGTGGTCAGGGCATGCCGAAGATGCTGGCGGTCCTCTTCGAAGAAATGATCATGGGCGCCAACAGCTCGTTCGCGCTGTACCCCATTCTCAGCGCAGGAGCGACGCTTGCCATTGCACGTCACGCCACACCGGAGCTGAAGGCACTGTATCTCCCGAAGCTGTACAGCGGTGAGTGGTCGGGCACCATGTGTCTGACTGAGTCGCATGCCGGTACAGACCTCGGCATCATCAAGACCCGCGCACTTCCACAATCCGACGGCAGCTACCTGATTTCCGGCACCAAGATCTTCATCACCGGTGGCGAGCACGACCTCACTCGTAACATCATTCATCTGGTGCTGGCGAAGTTGCCGGATTCTCCTCCTGGCCCAAAAGGGATATCCCTGTTTCTGGTGCCTCGTGAACTTCCCGACGGTCAGGGTGGAGTTGGTCGAGCCAACGGCGTTTCCTGTGGCAGCATCGAACACAAGATGGGCATCAAGGCTTCCGCGACCTGTGTCATCAACTTCGACGGAGCGCGTGGTTATCTGGTCGGTGAGGTCAACAAGGGTCTCTCGTGCATGTTCACCATGATGAACTATGAGCGCCTGTCCATTGGTCTGCAGGGGCTGGGCTTGAGTGAAAGTTCCTATCAGATTGCAGCCGCCTACGCGCGTGACCGTATACAGGGTCGCGCTGCCAATGGGCCAGTGAATCCGCAGAGCGCAGCAGACCCCATCATCGTGCACCCTGACGTCAGGCGCATGCTCCTGACGGTGCGCGCCAACATCGAAGCGGGCAGGGCGCTGGCGCTGTACGTTGCCAGCCAGCTCGATCTTGCGCACTTTCACGAGGATTCGTCAGTGCGTGCCGATGCGGCCAAGCGTGTTGCTCTGCTGACGCCAGTGGCCAAGGCTGCGTTCTCCGACCGTGGATTCGAGGACTGCGTGCTGGCACAACAGGTGCTGGGCGGTCACGGTTATGTCCGCGAGTGGGGGTTGGAGCAGAACGTCCGTGATGCCCGGATCGCCCAGATCTATGAGGGGACGAATGGCATTCAGGCGCTCGACCTTGCTGGTCGCAAGATTGTCAGGGACAGCGATGGGTTATTGGAAGGACTGGCCGACGAGATCAGTGCATTCATCAAGGAGCAGAGTTCGCAGGCACGTATGCAGGAGTTTGTCGTCCCGTTGACTGTAGCGCTGGACGCTCTGCTCGACGTCACGCGCTGGTTGAAGGAGGTGTCTGCTCGAGAGCCGGACGAGGTTGGTGCCGCCTCCGTCCCTTATCTGCGGCTGATGACTCTGGTGCTCTACAGCTATGTGTGGGCGCGCATGGCAAAGGCGGCTCTGGCGGGTCTGCAAACCGGTTCGAGCGATTCCCGTTACTATGATGCCAAGCTCAAGACAGGGCGATTCTTCCTGGCTCGCATTCTGCCGGGCTACAAGTCTCTGGTGGAGGAGATACGTGGCGGGAGTGCGGTGCTGATGGCGCTGGAAGCGGATCAGTTCTGATCCGCGTCTGGCATGGTGGTCAGATGACCCACTCGAAGGCATCGGTGATGAGTGCCTCGTAGGTCTCCAGCGGCTCTTCCTTTTCCCCGACGATGATGAGATTGCCTACTCCCAACGGAATGATCTTGCCCGCGAAGCGTGGATCATTGACGTCGAACTTGGTGGTCACCGGAGAGTTGTTGATGATGATCACCGAGACCGAGCCCTTGGTTCCCTCCAGGACGATGTGTGCGCCTCTGGTGGCAGGCACGATGTTGCAGTCGTTGGCGAACTTGATGTGCAGGGTCTTGATGCGTTCATCTTCGCGCAGATGGCCACCGGCCTCTGCCACCACCTGGTTGATCTGTTGCCAGCTGACGTCTTCCAGATCGCTGCGGTAGCGCGGCGCTTCGCGATAGACATGGTTCAGAACATCGTCGTGAAACTTCAGATCGGCGGCACTCGGGTTGGCGCTCTGCAGTCCCACCGACAGGGTCACACCCACGGCGATGATGAGACTGGCGACCAACGCGTAATAGCGGCTGAACACCGTGGGAGTCTTTGCTGCAGTGGCCTTCGGTTCACGGGACTTCAGTCTCTGGGCAAGACCCGTCGGGATCGGTACTGACTGCACGATCTCCTTGAGTTTGCTGTCCAGAGCCTTGAGCTCCTGCACCAGCTGCTGGCGGGAAGCCGATGAGGCAGTGGCAGCAACGAAGTCCGCATCGGTGTCGTGCGGATTTTCCAGTGCGCGTTTTCTGAATTCTAGATCATCCATCTTCATTGGACCCTTGTTGGGGTTGTCTTGCGATTATTGTCTTGCCGTTACGATCTCGCCATTTTCTGTTCGGGCATGCCATGACGCACGGCTTCAGTCCTGATCCTCTGCGACATCTCCCTCAGGAACTTCATCGCCGGACTCACTGCCCGGTACAAAGATGTGCTTCAACTTGCTGCGCGCCCTGAACAGGCGCGTCATGACAGTATTGTTGTTGAGATCAAGAATCTCGGCGATTTCCTTGCCACTGAATCCTCCAATGACCTGCAACAGCAAGGGTTCCCTGTAGTCTTTTTCAAGCTTGGCGATTGCCTCATGAAGCAATCGTCGATCAAGGCGCTGATCCGGTTCGTTCTCGTCGGAGTCGGCGATGCTTTGATCTTCGATATCGACGATATCGGGTCGGTAGCGTTCGTAAAGCCTGGCGTTCTCGCGCCTCAGAATGGTGAAAAGCCAGGCCTTTGCCGCCTTGTCATTCTGCAGACTGTCCAAAGACCGCCATGCACGCAAAAAAGTTTCCTGAACAAGATCTTCGGCCAGAGCACTGTTCTTGCAGAGCCAATAGGCATAGCGATACACGTCTTGATACAACGCGTCGACCAGCGCTTCATAGCGCTCCTTCTTGAGTCTATCGTCCAAGACCGGGGTATCGCTCATTTCTTTTCGGGGTACCAGATGACAATGGCTGGTGGATTTTCTGGCAGCGCAACATCTGGAAAGGATTGAAATTTCCTGGGGGTGCCAGTCGAGAGAGGAGTTTGCCCAATTAACCCATGGGCGGCAAGCGATTTACAAGTTCCCCATGGCGTGGTCAGGCACCCACGGCCATGCCTGCAATCTGCCGAAAACAGACACTTTTACTTTGGCCGGGACGGGTGACGAGGGCTATAATTCCGCCCCCCGAGACATGAGTTGAGACAGACGATGACAAGAATTGCGATTGCCGGTGCAGCGGGACGAATGGGCAAGACCCTCGTCGAGGCTGTAGTGCAGAGTGATAGCGGACTGCAGGTGACGGTTGGTACCGTGTTGGCGGAGGATCCTGCGCTGGGTGTTGACCTCGGTCTGCTCGCAGGCGTGCAGGCCTTGGGCACCAGCGCTGTGGCAGATATCTCCGCTCATATCGCGGACTTCGATGTGCTTATCGATTTCACCTCCCGTCCAGCCTCGCTCGCTCACCTGGAAATGTGTCGACGCCATGGCAAGGCAATTGTGATTGGTACCACCGGATTCAGCGATGAGGAGAAACAGCAGATTGCGGCAGCGGGCAAGGACATCCCCATCGTGTTTGCTCCCAACATGAGCGTGGGTGTGAATCTCTGTCTCAAGTTGCTTGATATGGCCGCGCGAGTGCTGGGTGATGAAGTGGATATCGAGATCGTCGAGGCGCACCACCGTTTCAAGAAGGACTCTCCATCGGGAACTGCTCTGCGCATGGGCGAGGTTGTTGCCGGAGCGCTGGGCCGCAACTTGAGTGAAGTCGCCGTGTACGGCCGGGAAGGCATGAGTGAGGAGCGCGACCGCAAGACCATTGGTTTTGCCACTGTGCGGGCAGGCGATATTGTCGGTGATCACACGGTCATCTTTGCCGGACTTGGTGAGAGGATCGAGATTACCCACAAGGCCAGCAGTCGCATGACCTTCGCCAAGGGAGCTGTGCGTGCGGCCGCGTGGTTGCAGGGAAAACCGGCGGGTCTGTACTCAATTGATGATGTCTTGTTCGGCGATTGACCCGCATTGAACAAAACCCTTCGTAGACACGAGTTGGGCCAATCCCGTACAATGCGGCCTCAGTATGTTAAACACTGAGCACATAACGGGATTCACAGAAGGGCGGAATGAAGCGGCAGTTTCATTCCGCTTTTTTTCACCCGGATTTTGCGTTTTATCGGGAGATTGCATTGATTAATCCAGCTGTACTGGCATTGGAAGATGGCAGTATATTCCGCGGTGTGGCCATCGGAGCCCACGGTATTTCCAGTGGCGAGGTTGTGTTCAATACCTCCATGACCGGATACCAGGAAATACTGACAGACCCTTCGTACGCCAGACAAATCGTCACACTGACCTATCCACACATCGGCAATACCGGCACCACCTCCCAGGACAACGAGTCCGACAATGTGTGGGCCTCGGGCCTGGTGATCCGCGATCTTTCGCGCATGGCGAGCAGCTGGCGCAATGAGCGCACCCTCGATGAATTCCTCAAGGCGCACAACGTTGTGGCCATTGCCGAGATCGATACTCGCCGTCTGACCCGTCTGCTGCGAGACAAGGGGCCATTGAATGGCTGCCTGCTCACCGGCGACGCGCTGGTGAAGCACGGTGAAGAGAAGGCAATTGCCGAAGCCAGGAATTTCCCCGGTTTGAAGGGCATGGATCTGGCGAAGGAAGTGACGGTAAGCGAGAGCTACGAATGGAATGAAGGTGTCTGGGATCGCGAGGCAGGGCATCGCGAGAATCTGCAGGACAAGGCCTTCCATGTGGTGGCCTATGATTTCGGTGTGAAGCGCAACATTCTGCGCATGCTTGTCGAGCGCAACTGTCGTGTGACTGTGGTGCCCGCTCAGACGCCTGCCCATGATGTGCTTGCCCTGAATCCCGACGGTGTCTTTCTTTCCAACGGCCCCGGTGATCCCGCGCCATGCGATTATGCGATTGCAGCGACACGTGAATTTCTTGCCACCGACCTGCCGATCTTCGGGATATGTTTAGGTTGTCAGATTCTTGCGCTGGCCTGCGGTGCCAACACAGTGAAGATGAAGCTGGGCCATCATGGCGCCAACCATCCCGTGCAGCGTATCAGCGATGGTGCCGTGTTCATTACCAGTCAGAACCACGGCTTCGCCGTCGATGAGGCCTCGCTGCCTGCCAACCTCAAGGCGACGCACCGTTCGCTGTTTGATGGTTCGCTGCAGGGAATCGAACGGACGGACAAGCCTGCGTTTGCCTTCCAGGGTCATCCGGAAGCGAGCCCGGGTCCGCACGATATCACTTCACTCTTTGATCATTTCGTCGACCTGATGAAAGCAAGAGTCAGTCGCTAGAACCAAGCCATGTCCGGAGCCGCAGGGGCTTCCGGATTGCGAAAACTAAACCAGCTGCCTGCTCAGTCTGACTGCGCGGGCAACGACTAGACCTACGGTTTGCATATGCCAAAAAGATCAGACATAAAAAGCATCCTCATCCTTGGAGCGGGCCCGATCGTGATCGGTCAGGCCTGCGAGTTTGACTACTCCGGAGAACAGGCCTGTCAGGCGCTGCGCGAGGAAGGTTATCGCGTCATCCTCGTGAACTCGAACCCCGCCACCCTCATGACGGACCCGGCGATGGCCGATGCGACTTACATCGAGCCGGTCACCTGGGAGATTGTCGAGAAGATCATTGCCAAGGAGAGACCTGATGCCATTCTGCCCACCATGGGTGGACAGACTGCGTTGAACTGCGCTCTTGATCTGAACAGGAATGGCGTACTGGCCAAGTACAACGTGGAACTGATCGGCGCGAGCTGCGATGCCATCGACATGGCCGAGAATCGCGAGCTGTTCGACAATGCGATGAAGAGAATCGGTCTCGAGACTCCTGCCCATGGGATGGCTCACAACATGGACGAGGCCTTCGAGGCGCTCGAAAAAGTTGGCTTCCCCTGCATCATCCGCCCCTCGTTCACACTCGGGGGCAGCGGCGGCGGCATCGCCTACAACAAGGAAGAGTTCATCGAGATATGCACACGCGGGATGGAGCTTTCTCCCATCAGTGAATTGTTGATCGATGAGTCACTCATTGGTTGGAAGGAATACGAACTTGAGGTGGTGCGCGATCGCAATGACAACTGCATCATCGTCTGTACCATCGAGAACTTTGATGCCATGGGCGTGCACACAGGCGACTCGATCACCGTGGCGCCGTCTCAGACGTTGACCGACAAGGAATATCAGGTACTGCGTAATGCAGCGATTGCCGTACTGCGTGAGATTGGCGTTGAGACTGGTGGGTCGAACGTGCAGTTCGGCATGAACCCGAAAGATGGTCGCATCGTCATCATCGAGATGAATCCACGCGTGTCGCGTTCGTCTGCACTTGCTTCCAAGGCTACCGGTTTCCCGATTGCGCGCGTCGCCGCAAAACTCGCCGTCGGCTACACGCTTGACGAACTGCGCAACGAAATCACCGGTGGCGCCACACCGGCATCGTTCGAGCCGACGATTGATTACGTCGTTACCAAGATTCCACGCTTCACGTTCGAAAAATTCCCCGAGACCAATGATCGAATCACCACGCAGATGAAATCCGTGGGTGAGGTGATGGCGATTGGTCGCACGTTCCAGGAGTCGATGCAGAAAGCACTGCGCGGACTTGAAGTGGGTGTGTCCGGTTTCGATCCGATCCTCGATACAGGTCTCAGCGATGCGATGGATCTGCTCAAGCGTGAACTGATGGATGCTGGTGGCGACCGCATCTGGTACATCGGTGATGCGTTCCGTCAGGGCTGGACAGTGCAGACTGTCAGCGAGCTCACTGGAATCGATCCCTGGTTTCTGGTCCAGATTGAAGATCTGATTCAGGAAGAGCAGCGCGTAAGTGCAATGAAGCTCGAAGATCTCGACAAGTCCACGCTGTTCAAACTGAAGCAGAAGGGCTTCTCTGATTCGCGTCTGGCCAAGTTGTTGAACTTGCCCGAGCTGACTGTGCAGAAGCATCGTCATGCGCTGGGCATCAGGCCCGTATACAAACGCGTTGACACTTGCGCCGCCGAGTTTGTTTCCGCAACAGCCTACATGTATTCGACGTATGAAGAAGAGTGCGAGGCGCTCCCTTCTGATCGTCGCAAGATCATGGTGCTGGGTGGTGGTCCGAACCGTATCGGTCAGGGCATCGAATTCGATTATTGTTGCGTGCACGCGGCACTGGCGATGCGTGAAGATGGCTACGAAACCATCATGGTCAACTGCAACCCGGAAACCGTGTCCACCGATTACAATATTTCCGATCGTCTCTATTTCGAGCCGGTGACCTTTGAAGACGTCATCGAGATCGTGGCGCTGGAGAAGCCCCTTGGCGTGATCGTGCAGTTCGGTGGCCAGACGCCATTGAATCTAGCCACGCGCCTTGAGGCCGCAGGTGTCCCTCTCATTGGAACTTCTGCTGATGCGATTGATCGCGCCGAAGATCGTGAGCGGTTCCAGCAATTGATACAGAAGCTGGATTTGAAGCAGCCTCCGAACTGCATCGTCAAGAGCTTTGAAGAGAGTATCGCGGCAGCAGAAAGAATCACGTATCCATTGGTCGTGCGCCCATCCTATGTGTTGGGTGGTCGTTCCATGGAGATTGTCTACAACGAAGAAGAGCTGCGTCGCTACATGCGCAACTCTGTCAAGGTGGGCAACGAGAGCCCGGTGCTGCTGGATTATTTCCTGAACGCCGCCATCGAGATCGACGTCGACCTGGTCAGTGATGGCAAGCAGGTTGTCGTTGGCGCGATCATGCAGCACATCGAACAGGCTGGTGTACATTCCGGAGACTCCGCGTGCTCGCTGCCTCCGTACAATCTCCCGGCCGATGTGCAGGACAGGATTCGCGAGCAGGTCGCAAAGATGGCAGTGGAGCTTGGCGTGATCGGCTTGATGAACACGCAGCTGGCCTATCAGGACGGTGAAATCTACGTGATCGAGGTGAACCCGCGCGCCTCCCGTACGGTGCCATTTGTCTCCAAATGCATCGGCGTGTCCCTGGCCAAGGTGGCAGCACGCTGCATGGTTGGACAATCGCTCAAGGAGCAGGGCTTCGAGAAAGAAATCGTGCCGAAGAATTTCGCGGTCAAGGAAGCGGTATTCCCGTTCAACAAGTTCCCGGGTGTCGATCCAATCCTTGGGCCAGAGATGAAATCCACTGGCGAAGTCATGGGCGTGGGCAGAACCTTTGCCGAAGCCTTTGCGAAATCCCAATTGGGCGCGGGAGAGGAGATCAAATCCGGTGGCACCGTGTTCATCAGCGTTCGTGATGCCGACAAGCCTCACGTCGGTGAAGTCGCACGCAAGCTGCACAACCTCGGATTCACCATGATTGCCACGCAGGGAACTGCCGCGATGATCATGAAAGCGGGGCTGCCGGTCACCACGGTGAACAAGGTCAACGAGGGCAGGCCGCACATTGTCGACATGATCAAGAACGAGCAGGTGCAATTGATCGTCAACACCACAGAAGGCAAGCAGGCGATTGCCGACTCTTCAATCATCCGTCGCACTGCGCTGCGCCACGATGTTTCCTGCACCACAACGATTGCTGGCGCGCTTGCGGTCTGCGAGGCGCTGCTCTTCGGTGATAACCTGTCCGTCTATACGATTCAGGAGTTGCACGCAGAGCTATGAGAAAAGTCCCCATGACGGTGGCAGGCGCGGAGCGTCTGCGTGCCGAGTTGAACGAACTGAAAACCGAGCGTCGGCCCAGGATCATCCAGGCGATCGCCGAGGCGCGTGCGCATGGCGACCTCAAGGAGAACGCCGAGTACCACGCGGCGCGCGAGCAGCAAAGTTTCTGCGAAGGACGCATCAATGAAATCGAAGGCAAGCTGGCTGACGCCGAGGTCATCGATATCAAGGCGATCCCGTCCACCGGTCGGGTGATATTCGGGACTACCGTGACTCTGGTGAATCTGGAGACGGACAAGAAGGTGGTCTATCAGATCGTTGGTGAGGATGAGGCTGATGTGAAGGCTGGCCGAATTTCTGTCGGTTCACCCATTGCCCGGGCCATCATGGGCAAGGAAGTGGGCGAGGAGATAGTGGTCAAGGCACCTGCGGGCGATATCGATTACGAAATCGAGGCGGTGGAGCACCTGTAACGGGTGCCTCAACTCCCACATGTGGGAGCGGGCCTCGCCCGCGATCCGTCTCAGCCTGCTTTATGACGGAGAATATTGGACAGCCGCGGATTCGGATTCTCTGCCGCCCTGAAGATCACCGCCACGTTGCCAATGCTCTGGATCAGGTCGGCCTTTGCGGTCTCGCAGATCTGCAGCGTAAGGTCTCTTCTGGACTCTCTGTCCGCGGCAAATATCTTGATCTTGATCAGTTCGTGCTCGCTCAGGGCTCTTTCGATTTCTTCGTTGACACTCTCTGTCAGTCCCTTCTGGGCAATGGTCACCACGGGGGACAGATTGTGGGCGATAGTGCGGAAGTGTTTCTTGTCTTGAGTTGCCAATTTCATGATGATTTGTCAGGTAGTCAGGTCGTTTGATAAGCATCCCTGACGGAGTGCTGTCAGCAGCATGCCAGATTTGCGGGAGGCGACATTGTAGCCTAGCGCGAGAAATACACAACACGAAGGAATTTTGTGGGAGCGGGCCCTGCCTGCGATCAAGTGCCTCACGGCGGTTCAGCAGGGCACTGAATCGCGGGC
>Ga0155965_1048_pt4 | contig 22379 bp, 20 predicted proteins | sample RifCSPlowO2_02_FD_107619 | JGI IMG/M metagenome (GOLD analysis project Ga0155965, IMG submission 107619) | Gammaproteobacteria bacterium RIFCSPLOWO2_02_FULL_57_10
AGCGTCGATCGTCAACGCAATGGCAAGAGTTCCGAGCATACCGAGCGAGCCGATGGCTACGCCGTACATGCCACCGAGTTCCCAGGAAATGAAGATCGCAATTGCAATCGCGATGTAGGGCAGCACGGTGCTCTTGTAACCAAGTGCCAGTCCGTAAATGATGTTGGTCGCGGCACCCGTCTCACAAGACTTCGCCACTTCCTGCACGGGCTTGAATGAACCCGAGGTGTAATAACCAGTCAACAGACCTACCACCAGACCTGCGATCAGACCGGAGAGGAAGCACCAGTAGATACCCATGCTGGTATAGGAGACATCGCGCAACACGAAGTCTGCCGGAATCACCGCGCGGGTCACAAAGAACATCGCCACCGCCATCAGGACGCTGGAGATGATCAGCAATTTCATGAGAGCCGGAGAAACATCATCTTCGGTTTTCACTTTCACGAAGAACATGGTCAGCAGGCTGATGGGGATACCCACCGCACTGATCAGGATCGGATACAGAAGGGCATCGATATTGCCCTGGAACACGATGGCACTGATCACCATCGCCGCACAGGTACTTTCCGCACAGGAACCGAACAGGTCAGCACCCATACCGGCCACGTCACCCACGTTGTCACCCACGTTGTCGGCGATCACGGCAGGGTTGCGGGGATCGTCTTCAGGGATACCCTTCTCCACCTTGCCCACGAGGTCTGCACCGACGTCAGCCGCCTTGGTGAAGATACCGCCACCGACACGAGCGAACAGTGCAATCGTTGAACCGCCGAGACCGAAGCCCGCGATGATTTCCATCAGCACATAGTTGGGAAGATCAGCTGGCAACCAGGCCTTCATCACGACGTACACGATCACCAGACCGAGCACGGCGAGACTGACCAGTGCAAAACCCATCACGGCACCAGAATTCAGCGCCACCTTGAACGCGTCTCCGATGTTGTCCTTGGCAGACACAGTGGTGCGGGCATTGCCCTGGGTCGCGATCATCATGCCGATGTAACCCGAAGCGATGGAGATGATGCCTCCGAACAGGAAGGCGACTGCGGTGTATAACCCCTCACGAGTATCGGGGGTGTGATTGTCGTCGATCAGCACCGCGATGATTGCGGCGAATACCAACATGAAAATAGCGAGAAACTTGTACTCCTGCTTCAGGAACGCCATGGCACCCTGGGCGATTGCACCGTGAATGAATTTCAAGCGGGTTTTCTGCTCGCCCTCAAGACCGAGATCAAGTGGAACGCTCATCACCTGGCGCATATAAAAGTACGCCACGCCCAAACCGAAAAGTGAAAGCAATATCGATATTGTAATTGTCATGCCTGGCATCTTGCGGTATCCCCTTATATTGTAATTTTACGGACCGGGGGCACTGTAGCATAACGATCAGGACAAACAAAGCAGACAGGAAGAGCCCTGCAACCCTGCGGGAAAACTGCATCGACGACGACTTTAAGCGTGACTCGGAACGGAAAAAACAGACGACTCATGTTGTCGCGAGCTGGAGGTTTTCGCAGGATGCAATGAGGCTTAGCGGGGCGGATTCTTGTGCTTCTTCTTGCGGGATGACGAGGAGGAACCGGAACGCGTCTTCTTCGCCGCCTTGGCTTCCAGACGGGCGGCACGAAAGGCCTCCTTCAAGACCTTCAGACGATTCTCCTTCTGCTGAAATTTTCGCTCTTCCAGCGCTCCGGAAATATCGATGACGTCCGCACTCATTGCTGAGTCAACGCCTGCGCTTCCTGCTTGAGACTGTCCTTGCGCGCCTCAAGGTCGGCGATCAGCTCTTTCTGCAAAGGCTCTACCGGTTCGCCTGCTGCATTGGTATTCCCATACTTCAGCTGCTCGGCATTGAGGACTTCCAGCAACTCCTCTGCTGCCGCAATGGCTTCTTCCAGCTTGCCATTCGCGGTCGCCACTGTTCCGGTGCTGGCTCGTGCTGCGGCTATCTCCGCTTCCAGCTCGGCAATGCGGGCCACCTGCGCGGCTTCTGCCTGACGCTGGCGCTGTTCGGCAGCCGCCTGCGCACGTGCTGCCGCTTCGCGCTCGGCCTGAGCCTGAGCTGCAGCCTCGGCCTGTGCTCGTTGTTCCGCCTGCTGTCGTGCGGCAGCCGCCTGACGCTCGCGCTCTGCCTCAGCCGCAGCAATGCGCGCCCTCTCTTCGGCAGCTCGTGCAGCGGCGGCGGCCTCGGCGATGCGTTGGGCTTCGATCACAGTACCCTGTTCGGGAGCTCCCTGCTCACTGCCGGACGACGCGCAACCTGCAAGCATCAGAGCCGCTGCAAGCAGCAGCACCCGACGGTATTGGGAGTTGAGGCGGTACAAGTTCATCATCATGAATTGATCCTTGGGCGGCATTCGGCACTTGGAAGTCATTCTTCTAACCGGCGCGATTGCGTCACTGCAAGGCTGCAGACGCTAATCAGGCTGGCGATTTATCGCTTGACGCCACCATAATCAGTCAATGATAGTACCGTCAAGCCTCAGGCAGGCCAGGCGGCTGTCGCCACATCCTGGCCGGGCTCTCGAAACGCGACCTTTATAACCGTAATCGACGGATTTGTCAGCAAATTATGCTGAAACCCCATGACGACTCGCTCTACCAGAAAGCCAATCCTGAAACGACTGCTCCTTGCACTGGTGATTTCGGTGCCGGTGGTGGCGCTGCTGCTCGCCGTCCAGTTGACGCCGTCGGTAGCCCCCGGGCATACGCTCAATAACATTGATATTCACACCATCGAGCAGCTGATAGTGGACAACGCCCCCGAGCAAATGAGCAGAGCGGGCGAGCGAACGCTGCATCTGGATCGCGAGGAGCTGAATCTGCTCGCAGCTTTCGCACTGCAGACGGTGCCGGGACTGCACGAAATGGCAGCAGCAGTGAATCTCGAGAACGGCAGCGCCACAGTGGACCTGGCGATCCCATGGCATACCCCACTGCGGACCTTCTATCTGAACCTGCACGCGCGAGTCAGGCAGAGCGCCGACCTGCTGGAACTCCACGCCGTGCGTGCCGGATACCTGCCAATTCCCACACAACTGGTTCGCTCAGCCATCAGCGCCGCACAGGACAGCATGGCCAGCACTTACGTGAACTATCAGGAGTTCTCCGATCTGCAACAGAGTATTCGTCAGGTCGCCTTCGCCGAGGAAGCCGTACTGATCACACTGGATTGGGAGCCCCGCTTGATTACGAGAGTCCAGGAGCAGGCCGAGCAGTTGTTTCTCAGCGCGGAAGACAAGGATCGCATTCTGGAATATTACCGGCAGATCGGTACCATCGTTGCTGCCCTGCCCGAGGAATCAGACAGAATGTCGCTGAGCGACCTGATGTTTCCATTGTTCCGCTCGGCCCACGCACGCGTTATCAATGGCGCTGATGCAGTCACAGAGAATCGCACCTTGTTGCAGGCTCTTTCTCTTTATGTGAATGGCACCGACATCAGCACGCTTGCGGGCGCAGACTCGGATGCGGAAAACCTCGTCGTGCGCAAGGTCACCGTCACCATCCAGCGCAGGGACGATCTCGCGCAGCATTTCACTATCTCCGCTGCCATCACCGCGTCGGCAGGAGCGGGCGTGGCGGGCATTCTGTCCAACAGCAAGGAGGCTCACGACGCGCGCTATCGCTCCGGGTTCAGTTTCAGTGACATTACTGCGAACATCGCCGGCGTGGCGCTGGGCACTGCAGCCACCAGCAATCCTGCTGACGCGCACACGCTGCAGCAGCGTCTGGCAGCAGCTACTCTGGAAACCGATTACATGCCCCTGGTCACAATGGATTACGCGGGGGCCATGATGGAAGAGGAGTTTTCCCGGCAATATCAGGACCGCACCAGTCAGGCTTATCTGGACAGGATCGCAGCCATCGACGAGGAAATTGCCGCCCTGCCCATCTACAGCGGTTCTCACTAGACGGCGTTCACGAGCCGGTGTTCACTGAAGCCAGCGCGTTATATACTGCCGCGCTTCCAGTTAACCCGACTTGCCAATAATCCCGATTGGCAATTGACCGGCAGGTCCATCAGCATGAGCAAGAAAGGTTTCGACACGAACAACCTGCACTCGGATCGCAGCGATCATCCGGAGCATGGCAGTCTGCACAAACCCATCCACACCTCGATTGCATTCGAGTATGAAGACGCACGCGATCTTGCTGCGGTGTTTCAGGGCAAGAAGAGCGGCTACAACTACGGCCGTCAGCAGAACCCGACCATCACTGCGTTGCAGAATCGCATCAACCGTATGGAGCAAGGGTTGACCACGGTCGCCTTCTCGACGGGGATGGCCGCGATTGGTTCCGTGCTGTTCTCCTTGTTGCGTCAGGGCGATCATGTGATTGCCAGTGCCTTCCTGTTCGGCAACACCAACAGCCTGTTCAACACGTTCACGAATTTCGGTGTCGAGGTAAGCTTCGTCGACGCGACGGATGCCGCGCAGGTGCAGGCTGCGGTGAAGGGCAATACCAAGCTGGTTTTCGTCGAGACAATCGCCAACCCGGTGACCCAGGTGGCCGATCTGGAGCGTATCGGCGAGCTGTGCACGAAGCACAAACTCATCTACGTGGTGGACAATACCATCACGACACCGTGGCTGTTCTCACCGAAGAGTGTTGGCGCCTCCTTCATCATCAATTCACTGTCGAAATATTTTGGCGGGCACGGTGCCGCACTGGGGGGGTCCGTCACCGATACGGGTCTCTACGACTGGACGAATTACCCGCACTTGTACGACAACTACAAGACCGGTCCAGCCTCGCAGTGGGGCATCACACAAGTGAAGAAAAAAGGACTGCGTGACTTTGGCGCCACGCTGGCACCGGAAGCGGCGCATACCCTTGCGCTTGGCTCGGAAACCATGTCACTGCGCGTCGAGCGAGCGTGTCGCAATGCCCAGGCACTCGCGGAATTCTGCGAGCAGCATCCGCGCGTACGCAAGGTGAACTATCCAGGACTGCCGAGTCATCCTCAGCACGCAAGAGCGGCAAAACTCTTCAAACACTTCGGCGCACTGATGAGCATCGAACTCGTGGACGAACTCGACTGTTTCGATTTTCTCAATCGTCTCGAGTGCGTGGTCTCTTCCAGCAACCTTGGAGATACCCGTACGCTGGCGATTCCCGTTGCGCATACGATCTTCTTCGAAATGGGCGCAGCACGCAGGGCATCAATGGGCGTGGCGGATTCCATGATCCGTCTGGCAGTAGGTATCGAGGATATCGACGACCTGTTGGCAGACTTTGCTCAGGCGCTTGCCCAATAAGCATCGGCACGAAAAGGGTTGCATGAACATGATCACGCTGTGTCACACGAATGATGTGGAAGAAGGAACATCGAAGGGCTTCGAGATCGGCAGCAAGTATGTCTTCGTCGTGAAGAAGGACGATCAGATGTATCTGTATTACAACTACTGCCCGCACCTCGGCACTCCGCTCGAGTGGCAGGAGGATCGCTTCCTCGACAGTGATGGTGCGCTGATCCAGTGTTCGACACACGGCGCACTGTTTCTGATCGAGAGCGGTCAGTGCATCCTCGGCCCTTGCAAGGGCAAGAGCCTGCGCGCGATTCCCTTCGTGATGGGCAACGGCTTCATGATGGTCGATGAGGAATACGTGGCACGTCTCGGCCGAATCTGATCAGGGATATTGCACCGGCAGTTGACGTCGCAGTGTCATGCTGTCTTCGCCGAACTCCGTCCCAAAGGCAACCACTTCCACTCCGGCGTCACGCGCCGCACGCAGCAACTTTCCGTACTCGGGATCGATGTGGTCTGCGGGCAGGACGCGTTCAATACCACTGTGCTGCACGCAGAACAACAGTACTGCACGATGCCCTTCCGCGCGCATCGCCATCAGTTCGCGCAGGTGTTTCTGTCCCCGTGCGGTGACCGCATCGGGAAAGGCACCCACACCATCCCCAAGCCCGAGAGTCACACTCTTGACCTCCACGTAGCACAACCGCTCATCCTCGGCGTGACCGGAAAGCAGAAAGTCGACCCTGCTCCTCTCGCTGCCGTATACCACTTCGCTCTGCACACCGGCATAACCGCCAAGCATGTGGATCACACCATCGCGCAATGCTTCCCGCACGAGTGCATTTGCCCTGCCGGTATTGATACCCACCTTGTGGCGATGTTCCACCTCGACAATTTCCCAGGTGAACGGATACTTGCGCGCGGCGTTCTGCGCGACGGAGTACCAGACACGACTGCCGGGTTCCGCACAGTTGAGCATCGAGCCAGTGTTAGGACAATGCAGTGTGGTGACACTGCCATCGGGCAACTCCACATCGGCAAGAAAGCGTTTGTAGCGCTTGATGAGTACTGCTTGCTGCAGGGGGCTTGCGAACCTCATCGACTCAGCCGTCCTGAATGCACGGCTTCTCGCAGCCTGTCGTCGGCAATCTGCAACTGATCCATGCCGGTGGTGAATGCGAAGCGCACATGGCGCCTGTTGTCGTGATCGCCGAAATCGGTGCCAGGTGTCACGGCAACACCGAAATGCTCCAGCAGCGCGTGACAGAAGTGTTCACTGTCATCGGAAAATTTCTCGATTCCCGCGTAGATGTAGAACGCACCCTGCGTTGGAACAGGCACGGAAAAGCCCAACTCCACGAGCACACTACTCAGGAAATCGCGACGCTGCGCGAACTCCGCTCTGCGTTGCTCGAAGATCTCCACGGCATCTGCATCGAAGGCACGCAAGGCAGCATACTGCGCTACAGTAGAGGCGGCGATGAAGAGGTTCTGCGCGAGGATGTTGCTGGCAGCCACCAACTGATCCGGCACGACAAACCAACCCAGCCTCCACCCGGTCATGCCAAAGTATTTGGAGAAACTGTTCACCACCAGTGCATTCGGCGACACTTCAAGCGCGGACGGCAGACCGCCCACGTAGTCAAGACCATGGTAGATTTCATCGACAAGCAGATGGGCATCGTGCTCGTCGCACCAATGACTCAGCGACAGCAATTCTTCGGCACTCAGGATCGTGCCAGTCGGGTTACCCGGCGACGCCACCCACACTCCACGCGTGTTGGGTTTGCTGTGCTCCTCGAGCAGTGCACGCGTCAGTTGAAAGTTGCTCTGCGCGTTCACCGGAACCAGTTGCGCTTCGGCTCCGGCAAGCCGGACGAAGTTGCGATTGCACGGATAGCCAGGGTCCATCATCAACACACCATCCCCCGGGTTCAACAGCATCTGCGCCAGCAGCATCAGGGCGCCACTGGCACCCGGCGTTACAAAAATTCGCTCGGGTGTCACAGTCACGTCATGACAATCGGCATAATACGCTGCAATTCGTTCGCGCAATTGCGGAAGTCCCGCGGCTGGCGTATAGCCCGTATGTCCCTGCGCCAGTGCGGCACGACCCGCCTCGAGAACGGGTGCGGCCGTGACGAAATCAGGCTCCCCGACTTCCAGGTGCACAATGCTGCGACCCTGCGCTTCCAGGGTGCGGGCGCGCTCCAGAACGGTCATGACCCGGAAGGGACTGATATCGCGCAATCGCGCGGCAGTCTTGAATCGGGTTTCTGTTGCGCCTGACATATGCGGGACTCCGGGAGACAGTAGAATTGACGCGGCATTATACAGAGGTTCGGATCGCACCCAGAACCGGCCCGGGCTCGGTGTTACAGCCTGTTACTTTCCTGTGGCGCGATGTGGAATATTCTGGTAGCTTACCGGCCTTTCTCAAATTGGACACAGTGCTGGCATCACGTAGTTTATGATTGCGAGTTATTAATCTGGACAAGCCCTCCTCGGGCTACGAGGCATAGCGAACCATGTCTAAACAGCAAGCCCCTGCTTCTGCTGCACCTGTTCTCAAGAACTTTACCCCCTACAAGGAAAAGAAAGGGGAAGAGTACATGAACGAGAATCAGAAGGAACACTTCAAGTCTATCCTGCGCAACTGGCGCAACCAGCTCATGGAAGAGGTGGACAGAACTGTACACCACATGCAGGACGAAGCGGCGAACTATCCTGACCCGGCTGATCGTGCCACTCAGGAAGAAGAGTTCAGTCTCGAACTTCGTACGCGTGACCGCGAGCGCAAACTGATCAAGAAGATCGACAGCACGATCGAGAAGATTGCGCAGGATGACTACGGCTACTGCGAGTCCTGCGGTATCGAGATCGGCATCCGTCGTCTGGAAGCACGTCCTACTGCCAACAAGTGCATCGACTGCAAGACGCTCGACGAGATCAAGGAAAAGCAGTGGGGGGCCTGATCGGGCACCCCTCTCGCTGAATCTGCCACGTTCCCTTCCGCATTGAATGCAATGCAGCTCCGGCACTCATGACTCTCAAAGCAGACTACATCGGTCGCTTTGCCCCCTCACCCAGCGGCCCTCTGCATTTCGGCTCGCTGGTTGCCGCCCTCGCCGGTTATCTTGATGCTCGCGCCAACAATGGCCTCTGGCTGGTGCGCATGGAAGATCTCGATCCCGCCCGGGAGCCTCCTGGCGCTGCAGATGAAATACTCTCCACCCTCGAACACTTCGGCCTGCACTGGGACGGCAGCGTGCTTTACCAGAGCCAGCGGCTGGATGCCTATCAGGAAGCTCTGCAAACTTTACAAGACAAGGGGCTGATCTACGCCTGCGATTGTTCACGGTCACAGATTCAGGAGATCGGCGGAGTCTATGACAACCGCTGCCGCACCCGCGCGTTGAGTGTCGCCCCATCGGGACCGTCGGCAGCGCTGCGTGTCAAGGTGGCAGACGAGATCATCCGTTTCGAAGACGCCGTGCAGGGACCACAGCAGCAGGATCTCATGCGCGACTGCGGCGACTTCGTACTCCTGCGCAAGGACGGCCTGTTCGCGTACCAGTTGGCCGTCGTCGTCGATGATGCCTTCCAGCACATCACCGACATTGTGCGCGGTCACGATCTGCTCGACTCGGCACCACGGCAGATCTATCTGCAGCGCCTGCTGGGGTATCCGACCCCACGTTACGCGCACATTCCGGTGGCGGTGAACGAGCTCGGTCAGAAACTGAGCAAGCAACATTTTGCAGCACCGGTCAGCCCGGAATCTCCGAGCACACAGATCACGGCCGCATTGCGCTTTCTGGGGATGAATCCCGACGCCGATCTGGCAGGCGCTCCGCCCGTCGCATTGCTTGAATGGGCTACAGGACACTGGCATATACAGGCAGTGCCGAAGTTAGCTAATATCCGGCTCGACCACATTTCGTAACTGCCCTGCTCGTTGCAGGGCTGCAGATCACGCGGGAATTCCCTTGTACATCACACGCTCAACACTGCTGCTGCTCCTGTTCGGCTACCTGCTCTTCCTGCTGAGCGTGGATTGGGTGTCGCAGCCCGAAGGTGCCTGGTACCGTCCCTTCATCATCGGTTTTCTCGTGATCGCCGTTGCCGCCTTCTGCCACCGGGAACAGAACGCCGATGACCTTTGATCTGAGCACCCTGTTCATCCTTGGCATCGTCTACCTGATGATGCTGTTCGGTATCGCCCTGGCAACAGAAAGAGGCTGGATTCCCCAGCGCGTCACCCGACACCCGATTGTCTACGTGCTGGCACTGGGCGTGTTCGCCAGCGTGTGGTCGTACTACGCGGCCACCGGCAATGCCTTTCGCGATGGCTTCGGTTATCTCGCGCCCTTCATCGGCATCTCGCTGGCGTTCCTGTTCTCTCCTGTCATGCTCAGACCCCTTCTGGACATCACCAAGAGCTATCAGCTCAGCTCACTGGCAGACCTGCTGGCGTTCCGTTACCGCAGTCCACTCGCTGGAACGCTGACGACCATCGTCATGCTGATTGGCGTCACGCCCTTGTTGTCACTGCAGATTCAGGCGGTGGCCAACAGTGTCGCCATCCTCGCGCCGGAAGCCTCACAGACGACACTCGCCATCGTGTTCTGCGTCCTGATTACCCTGTTCGCGATTTTCTTCGGCACGGGTCGCGGTGCCGGTCGAGAGAAGCACGAAGGCCTCGTGATGGCGATCGCCTTCGAATCGGTGGTGAAGCTGCTGGCGATGCTGACCATCGGCTGGTTTGCTGTGTACGAAGGTTTCGGTGGGTTCAGGGAGCTTGATGCCTGGCTGCAGACACAGCCGGAGCTGCTGGCCAGCATCAAGTCGCCGGACGCACCGGGCTCATTCCATGTCACTGCCATCCTGTTCTTCACGGCGGCCGTCGCCACCCCTCACATGTTCTACATGATCTTCAACGAGAACAACGACCCCAAGGCGCTTACCCTGGCGAGCTGGGCGCTGCCCCTGTACTTCCTGCTGCTCAGCCTGCCGGTGTTTCCGGTGTTGTGGGCGGGGCTGAAGGTCGGCTCCAGCACCCCTCTGGAATACTATCCGGTAACCCTTGGCATCGATCACGGTTCGGAGATCATCACATTGATCGGGTTTCTCGGCGGTCTGTCGGCTGCCAGCGGACTCATCATCGTGATCACCCTGGCGCTCTCCAACATGTGCCTGAATCATCTGATCCTGCCAATCTATCAACCGACTGCCAGAAACGACATCTATCGCTGGCTGCTCTGGAAACGCCGCACCCTGATTGCCGCGTTGATCTGGATCGGCTTCCTGTTCTACTACATTCCGGATGACAAACTCAGCGTCCGCGCCATTGGCAACGTGTCGTACATTGCGAGCCTGCAGTTCCTGCCGAGCATCATTGCCCTGCTCTACTGGCCCAGGGGTAACAAGAACGGTTTCGTGGCGGGACTGCTGCTCGGTGTTGCCATCTGGTTCCTGTTCCTGATGCTGCCAGTCGCGACCGGTACCAACCTGCTTGCCTTCAGCGGCATCAACACTCGCGAGATCATCGCGCTCTCTCTGGTGTGCAACATCCTGATCTTCATTGCCGTCTCCCTGTGGACCCGCACTTCGGCAGAGGAGCGGGCATCCGCCGATATCTGCGCGCTGGACACGATTCGACGCCGCAACCGCACCGGCCTTGTCGCCAAGTCACCCGATGACTTCATCGCCAAACTGACCAAACCACTGGGGGAGCGCACCGCAACACGCGAAGTGCTGCAGGCCATGCGCGATCTGAAGATCGACAAACAGGAGAAGCGTCCGCACGCCATGCGCCTGTTGCGCGGAAGACTGGAGGCCAACCTCTCCGGCCTGCTTGGCCCTTCCATCGCACATGACCTCATTGATCGCTTCCTCCCCTACACCATCGAATCGGAGCACGGTTCCACCGACGTGGACGTGATCGAGAGTCGCATCGAGGCTTACCGCAGCAATCTGTCAGGCATGGCGGAAGATCTCGACAATCTGCGCCGCTATCATCGTCAGGTGCTGCTGGAGTTGCCTCTGGGCGTCTGCTCCCTCGGCGAGCAGAACCAGATCGTGATGTGGAACCAGACGATGGAGAAACTGACTGGCACGCCCGCGCAGGAGGTGCTTGGATCGCAACTCAACGAGATCGGCGAACCCTGGTCTTCCCTGATACACGACTTCACCATCGGTGACGCTGCTCATGCACACAAACGCGTGGTGCAGGTGAAGAACCATCGCCGCTTCATCAGCCTGCACAAGGCCATCATCGAGAAGTCCGCGGCGCACAAGATCAAGCAGGACGGCGTTGTCATTCTGCTGGAAGATCTTACGGAAACCGAACTGCTGGAAGAGGAATTGACGCACAGCGAACGACTCGCCTCGATCGGGCGGCTGGCCGCAGGCGTGGCCCACGAGATCGGCAACCCGATCACCGGCATTGCGTGTCTGGCACAGAACATCCGTGATGAAACCGACGATGATGAATTGCGCTCGATGGCCCGACAGATCATCGAACAGACTGACCGCACATCGCGCATAGTGCAGTCTCTGGTGAATTTCGCGCACAGTGGCAGCAACAAACTCGACCACAACAGTGAAGTGGTGACAGTCGAAGAGTGCATACGTGAGGCCATCGCGCTGATCTCTCTCGACAAGAAGCGCAAGGAGATCAACTATGTGGTCAACTGCAAGCCCGGCCTGCAGATTCTCGGCGATTCCCAGCGGCTCTTGCAGGTCATGGTGAATCTGCTCAACAACGCCCATGATGCCAGCCCGGCAAACAGCAAGATCACCCTCGCGTCAAAGCTCGTCTCGGGGTCAGTGCAGATATCCGTCACGGATGAAGGAACGGGGATTCCCGAGTCGATCAGGGACCGGATATTCGATCCATTCTTCACCACCAAGGAACCCGGGGAAGGCACCGGACTGGGGCTTTCCTTGGTCTACAGTATTGTTGAAAACCTCGATGGTCACATTGATATAATCAGCGCGTCGAGCCGCAAGGAGAATCCCGGAACGCGAGTAATTCTGACTTTTCCCTGCTATGATGGCGCGGCCGCAGCAACCGGAATGCCCGCAGAAGCACATTGATCTGTTTGACAATCTGTTGAATTAGTTATCATTTTTTTTGAGTAACACGATGGCAGCACAGAGCAAAGTATTAGTTGTTGAAGATGAGCAAGTCATTCGCACCGCCCTGAGGCGCCTGCTGGAAAGACACGATTATCTGGTCGAGGAAGCAGGCAGCGTCAAGGAAGCCATCGAGCAACACAAGATGGACAACTTCGATATCGTTGTGAGCGACCTGCGCCTTCCTGGCGCTCCGGGTACCGATCTCATCAAGGCCACAAAGACTCCTGTTCTGATCATGACCAGCTACTCAAGTCTGCGCTCTGCGATCGACTCGATGAAGATGGGAGCAGTGGACTACATCTCCAAACCGTTCGAGCACGAAGAGATGCTCGAGACTGTCGCACGTATCATCAAGGAAAGTGCAAACCGCAATACCGTCGTTGAAAAGGCCGCCCCACCACCCGAACCTCCCGTCTACGGCATGATCGGCAGCTGTCCGCAGATGATGGAGTTGTTCCGCCGCATCAGAAAGGTGGCACAGACCAGCTCCACCGTTCTGATCAACGGAGAGTCCGGCACGGGCAAGGAACTGGTCGCACGCGCCATTCACAAGCTCAGCGATCGCAAGGATCAGGAGATGATCTCCGTGAACTGCGCAGCGATCCCCGAGAACCTCATCGAATCCGAGTTGTTTGGCCATGAGAAAGGCGCCTTCACAGGGGCGACCGCCAATCGCACTGGATTGGTCGAGGCTGCGAGCGGCAGCACGCTCTTCCTCGACGAGATCGGCGAACTCCCTCTCGAAGCCCAGGCACGACTGTTACGCGTGTTGCAGGAAAATGAAATTCGCAAGGTAGGTTCGGTGCAGTCCAAGAAAGTCGACGTACGACTGGTCGTGGCGACTCACCGCGATCTCAAGCAGCTGGTCATCGACGGCGACTTCCGTGAAGACCTGTACTACCGCATCAATGTGATGACTCTTGTCATTCCCCCGCTGCACGAACGCGGCAACGACATTCTCGAGCTGGCGGATGCCATTCTCGAGCGCACCTGCAAGCGCCTCAAGTCCCCGATGCTGAAGTTCAGTCCTGAAGCCACCCAGGCCATCGCGTCCTACTCGTGGCCCGGCAATGTGCGGGAGCTGGAGAATGCCATCGAGCGTGCCGTTGTACTGGCAGAGTCTGAGTACATCGGCGCTGAATTGCTCGCCATCGACATGGGCGCCAGATTGCAGCCCCGCTCGCTCGCCGAGCGCACTGCCTCCATCACCTCCGTCGCGCATGACGACGCCGTGGAAGAGCTGTCCCTGGAAGACTACTTCCAACGTTTCGTCCTCGAACACCAGGACCAGATGAACGAGACCCAGTTGGCCAGGAAGCTTGGCATCAGCCGCAAATGTCTCTGGGAAAGAAGGCAGCGTTTCGGCCTCCCGAGAAAGAAGAAACAGGCCTGACTGCTGGTCCGGCAATCCCAACCCCAACCAGTTCGGTTCGTGAAGCAGCGCTCGTCAGAGGGCTCACAAGCGCCTTTTATCCTGTCTTTTTACATCTTTTGTGACTGGAGTCACAAACCCCGGCACGCCTGCAACAATTTGTTACTGATACACATCTACTCAAACTATCAGAGGTTATAGGTAACACAGTACCACAAAAAATAACCAATATTTGCCTGAAAAATTTGTAACTAATTGTTTTAAAAGAAAATCACTTATCTGGCACAGTTCATGCTCTATATACGGCACAATAACAATAAATAATAACAACGACCGTCAATAATAAGAAAAATCGCATTACTGTGTTTGGTGCAGTGCATAACAAGAAAAAAGAAGTAGGTTTTCGGTTTTTTAGACAGCATTTGTTGCCTGACTGAAGATACTGTTTCAAAAATGCTTTGCGGTGCTGTATTTGGTGCCTGATTAGTACAATAAAAATAACAAAACTAAATTACCTTCCTTGCGGGGGGGTGTACTCGCCCCCCAGAGCATTTCCCCTGCTAATTTCCCGTATTTCAGTGTATTATCCAGCCCCATTCGCTTGCCCCCTTCGATGCGAACCCCTGCGTGCTCTTCCGATGTGCCAGTCAGTGTCATCCACCAAGGCAGGTTTGCACCGGCAAATGGGTCCTGAAACCAGATGTTAAGAAAGCTAACCAGAGTTCTGTTCGGTAAACGCTCCAAAGCCAAACATCCTGCCGAGCCTGCGCCAGAGGTTGCCTCTTCCAGAGGGGATCGACCGCACGACCGCAGCGGTGCTGATGCAAGGGCCAGTCTCGACGATCTGGATCTCTCCGGAGCGAAGATCATCGAACGGGAAGATCACAACATCTCCCGCAAGAGCATTTCTCCCAACGCAGTCAAAGTCCTCTACCGCCTCAATGACGCGGGCTATCATGCTTTCCTGGTAGGCGGAGGTGTCCGCGATCTGCTGCTCGGCGACACTCCCAAGGACTTCGACATTTCCACCAATGCCACGCCGGAAGAAATTCGCCAGCTGTTCCGCAATGCCATGATCATCGGCAGACGTTTCAAGATCGTCCATCTGCGTTACGGGCGAGAGATCATCGAAGTGACGACGTTCCGTGCTCACCACGAACCCGAGAACGAAATCCAGGGCGACACCTCAAACCGCAGCATCAAGGGGCTCGATTCCGCCCATTCGAGCGCGGGCATGATCCTGCGTGACAATGTCTACGGGAACATCAATGAAGATGCGTTGCGCCGCGACTTCACCGCGAATGCGCTCTACTACACCATCGATGGCTTCCGCATTCTCGACTTTGCCAACGGCCTGCAGGATATCGACAACCGTCTGCTGCGCATCATTGGCGATCCGGCCACGCGCTACCGCGAAGACCCGGTGCGGCTGCTGCGAGCGATCCGCTTTGCCGCCAAGCTGGGCTTCAAGATTGAAGACAAGACGCGCGCGCCCATCAACGAGCTGGCCCATTTGCTGGAGTCGATCTCCCCGGCACGCATCTTCGACGAAACATTGAAGCTTTTCACCGGCGGGCACGCGGAGAAGACCTTTGCCCTTCTGCGCCAGTTCAAGGTAGGTGACTTCCTGTTCAAGGGCACCATGGCCTGCACGAAGGACCCGGAGTCCCCGGCCAGTCGCCTGCTCGTGCTGGCACTGCGCAATACCGATACTCGCCTGGCAGAAGGCAAGACCGTCACCCCCGCATTCCTCTATGCCGCATTGTTGTGGCCGCCCCTGCAGCACGAACTGGAACGCATGCTGGATGGCAAGCCGGTCACCCTGTTGGCACAACAGGATGCTGCGAGCAAAGTCATCGGCAGACAGATCCAGATCACCGCCATTCCCAAGCGTTTCACCATCGCCATGCGGGAAATCTGGGAGTTGCAGTTGCGGCTCGCCACACGCAGCCGTCGGGCGGCGGAATCCATCTATCAACATCCGAAGTTCCGTGCAGGTTATGACTTTCTGCTGCTCAGAGAAGAGGCCGGCGAAGATCTCGGCGGGTTGGGTCAGTGGTGGACGGATTTCCAGAACGGTGATAAAACGGATCAGGAAACCATGCTGGAAGCCCTGGGCAAGGGCAGCACCGGACCGCGTCGACGCCGACGCAAACCCTCACGAAAGCCAGCCAATGGAGCAGGTGGTAACGCGTGACAGACAGCCTGAAATTGGGCCAGAAAAGCGGCCAGACAGTCGGCAGGAAGCCACCCCGCTTCATCGCGGTGGAAGGCCCCATCGGCGTTGGCAAGACGAGCCTCGCCAAGCGTCTGGCCGAGACCTTCAACTATGAAATCCTGCTGGAGAAGCCCGAGGAGAATCCGTTCCTTGAGCGCTTCTATCACAACCCTCAGCAGAACGCTCTCGCGACCCAGTTGTTCTTTCTGTTCCAGCGCGCACGACAGATCCAGGACCTGCGTCAGGACGATCTGTTTGAACCCGTTCGCGTAGCAGACTTCCTCATCGACAAGGATCAGCTCTTCGCCCGCCAGAATCTCGATCAGGACGAATACGCGCTGTATCAGCAGGTCTACGAACATCTGACCATTGATGCTCCGATACCCGATCTCGTCGTCTATCTGCAGGCGCCGGCCTCCGTGCTGCTGCACCGGATACAGAAGCGCGGCATTGATGCCGAGCAGAACATCCAGCGCGACTATCTGGAGAATCTCAATGCCGCTTACACCAGTTTCTTTCACTACTACGACAGAAGCCCGTTGTTGATCGTCAACAGCGCCGAGATTGACCTGGTGGACAATGAGGCCGATTATCAACAACTCGTTGCCCAGATACTGGCAGGTCCGAACGGGACTCACTATTTCAACCCCACCCCCAGCCTGCTGTGATTGTTACAGTCTGAATCGGTCAAACTCCTATGAGCTCACAAGCCTCCTCCACAGCCCCATCCAGCGGCAGAGCGCCAATCACCCTCAGCACGCTGATCAAGCTCAAGCAGAAGGGCGAGAAGTTCACCTGCATGACGGCGTATGACGCCTGTTTCGCCCAGTTGGAGAGCGAGGCCGGTGTCGAGGTCATCCTGATCGGCGATTCACTGGGAATGGTTCTGCAGGGCCACGACAGCACGCTGCCGGTGACAATGGATGACATGGTCTACCACATCAGCTGCGTGAAGCGCGGCAACCGTGGCGCCTTCCTGATCGGCGACATGCCGTTCATGAGCTATGCGTCGGAAACCCAGACTCTCGAGAACGCCGCCACTCTGATGCGCGCAGGCGCGCAGATGATCAAGATCGAAGGCGGCGCGTGGATCGCCCACTCGACTCATCTGCTGGCCGAGCGCGGCATTCCCGTATGCGCGCACATGGGCCTGACTCCCCAATCGATCAACCGCATCGGTGGCTATCATGTGCAGGGCCGCGATCCGCGCCAGGCAGAGAGCATGCTGGCCGAGGCAAAACTGCTGGAGGAATCCGGCGCCAGCATTCTGTTGCTGGAGTGTGTGCCGCAGACTCTGGCACGTACCATCAGTGAAGCGCTCAGCATTCCGGTCATCGGCATCGGCGCAGGCCCGGACACGGATGCGCAGGTGATGGTCGTGCATGATGTGCTCGGCATCTCTCCCATCACGCCCAAGTTCGTGAAGAATTTTCTCAAGGATTCGACCGATGGCATCCCCGGCGCTCTGCGCGCCTATGTCGCCGACGTGAAAGCAAAACGCTTTCCCGGTCCCGAACACTGCTTCAACTGATCGCCTGTATTCCGGACTGCCCAACCGCCATGGAACTCATCCACCGCATCAAGGATCTTCGCCACTTCGTGCAGAGCCACCGCTCTGCAGGCAAGCGCATCGCACTGGTGCCAACAATGGGCAATCTGCATGCCGGTCACATTCGCCTTGTGGAAGAAGCACGCAGGCACGGCGACATCGTTGTCTGCACGATTTTCGTTAATCCCATGCAGTTTGGCCCGAACGAAGATCTGGATGCCTACCCCCGCACGCTGGATGCCGACATGACAAAGCTGCGCAAGGCCGGTTGTGATTGTGTCTTCGCGCCAACTGTCGCGGAGGTCTACCCGCACGGCCTGCACCAGCAGACTGTGGTGTCCGTGCCTGGCATATCGGCGCGGCACTGCGGTGCCAGTCGTCCGGGGCACTTCGATGGCGTGGCCACTGTCGTGAGCAAGTTGTTCAACATGGTGGAGCCCGATACCGCCCTGTTCGGTCTCAAGGACTACCAGCAATTCATGGTGATCACCAGGATGGTGGCGGATCTGTGCATACCGGTGCAGTTGGTGGGCGTGGAGACCCAGCGCGAAGAGAGCGGCCTGGCGCTGAGCTCCCGCAACGGCTATCTCAGTGCAGATGAGAAGCAACGGGCATCGACGCTCTTTCAGGTCCTGCAACACAGTGCGGAACAACTCCTCGCCGGTGATGCCAATGCCGACGTTGAAGCGAAAGCGCTGACCGCCTTGCAGGCTGTTGGCTTCAGACCAGACTATTTCACGGTATGTCACGCACAGACGCTGGAACCCGCATCGCACTCCGATCATGATCTCGTGATCCTCGCCGCCGCATGGATGGGCAAGACGCGCCTGATCGACAACATTCGCGTGCAACGCAACGACTGAGGTGGCACGGCCACTCTGCAACACCCCTCGCGCGTTTTACTCGACTGGCAAAACCTGCTAAAACTCCGGCTCGCACTGGCCACATTTCGTAGAAGAATCAGCAAGGAATATTTCGATGTCTGACAGCCGTCTCTATCCCGTCTCCGAGGAACTTGCCGCACGCAGCCTGATCAACAAAGAGCTTTACCAACGCATGTATCAGGACTCCATTCATTCTCCGGATACCTTCTGGGCCGAGCAGGCCAAACAATTCATCGACTGGTATCAACCCTGGGCAAACCTGCACCACAGCGACTTCACCAAGGGCGAGGCGCGCTGGTTCGAAGGCGGCAAACTGAACGTCAGTGTCAACTGCATCGATCGTCATCTGGCCACGCGCGGCGAGCAGACGGCGATACTGTGGGAAGGAGACAATCCTGCAGACAGCCGTCACGTCACCTATAGAGAAATGTACGAACAGGTGTGCCGTCTGGCCAACGCCTTGCGCGAACGGGGTGTGCGCAAGGGGGATCGCGTCAGCATCTACATGCCCATGATCCCTGAAGCGGCCTACGCGATGCTGGCCTGTGCTCGCGTTGGTGCCGTTCACTCCGTCGTCTTTGGAGGTTTCTCTCCGGAAGCGATCAAGGACCGCATACTCGACTCCGATTGCCAAGTTGTCATCACGGCGGACCAAGGGCTGCGCGGTGGCAAGACCATTCCGCTGAAACACAACGTGGACAAGGCACTGGAACACTGCCCGAATGTGCACACGGTCATCACCGTGAAACACACCGGTGCAGACATTACCTGGCATGCAGAACGGGACGTGTGGTACCACGACATCACAGCTGCGATGGATGCTATCTGCGAACCCGAAATCATGGACGCCGAAGATCCACTGTTCATCCTCTACACTTCCGGCTCCACCGGCAAACCCAAGGGCGTGCTGCATACCACGGCGGGTTATCTGCTGGGTGCCGCCATGACACATCGCTATGTGTTCGACTATCGCGACGGCGACATCTACTGGTGCACGGCAGACGTGGGATGGGTCACGGGTCACAGCTACATCGTCTACGGCCCCCTGGCCAATGGCGCCACGACACTTATTTTCGAGGGCGTGCCCACTTACCCGGATGCGTCACGCTTCTGGCAGGTTATCGACAAGCACAAGGTCAACATCTTCTACACGGCCCCCACGGCGATTCGCGCATTGATGTCGGCAGGCAACGGCCCTGTCGAGAAAACGTCACGAGCCTCGCTGCGCCTGCTGGGTTCCGTGGGCGAGCCCATCAATCCTGAGGCATGGCAGTGGTACTACGACATCGTTGGTGATGGTCGCTGCCCCATCGTCGATACATGGTGGCAGACCGAGACCGGCGCCATCATGATCACGCCATTGCCAGGCGTGACTGATCTGAAGCCGGGTTCGGCCACTCTGCCATTCTTCGGTGTCAAACCGGCTCTGCTTGATGCAGATGGCAACGAACTCAAGGGCGCCGCAACGGGCAACCTGGTGCTCAGCAGCAGCTGGCCCAGTCAGTTACGCACAGTGTTCGGCGATCACCAGCGCTGTATCGATACCTATTTCAAGGCCTATCCCGGCTACTACTTCACGGGAGACAGTGCGCGACGCGACGAGGATGGCTACTACTGGGTCACCGGCCGCGTCGACGATGTCATCAACGTATCCGGTCATCGTCTGGGCACAGCAGAGATCGAGAGTGCACTGGTGTTGCATCCGAAAGTGGCGGAAGCTGCGGTGGTCGGTTATCCGCACGACATCAAGGGGCAGGCAATCTACGCGTATGTGACGCTGATGCACGGCGTGCCCGAGTCGCCTGAGTTGCTGAAGCAGCTGATCGCATTTGTCGCTGAAGAAATCGGTGCATTTGCGCGACCAGAGATCATTCAATTTGCACCGGGACTGCCCAAGACTCGCTCCGGCAAGATCATGAGACGTATCCTGCGCAAGATTGCAGCGAACGAGCTTGAGAACATGGGTGACACAACCACGCTGGCGGATCCCTCCGTGGTGGAACAGCTGATCAACAATAGAATCAATCGCTGACGAACTCTGAGGCAAAGACCGGAGCACGGTGCTCATAGCCGTGACACGCCGTAAATCCATCCATGGAGGCTCGGCCTCGGCATCCATGCCTCGGACGGTCACGTCTATGAGCACCGCACTCCGGTCTTTCATGCGCAGTGGAATGGTTCACAAACCCATACTTTGGAAGGTGATTTATGCAGGATGTATTTATCGTTGCTGCTGGTCGCAGCGCGATTGGGACGTTTCAGGGAGCGCTGGCGGAGTTGTCCGCAGTAGAGCTTGGCAGCCAGGTTATTCGGCAGTTGCTGGAGAAACATCTTGTTGATCCCGCGCTCGTGGATGAAGTCATTCTCGGCCATGTGCTGACTGCAGGGTGCGGACAGAACACAGCGCGGCAGGCGAGCATCAGGGCGGGGATTGGCATCGAGACACCGGCGCTGACGGTGAACAAGGTCTGTGGGTCAGGCTTGAAGGCCGTGCATCTGGGAGCGCAGGCGATTGCCCTCGGCGATGCGCGGCTGATCGTGGCTGGCGGCATGGAGAGCATGAGCCAGTCGGCGCATGTCCTGCCCCACTCTCGCACAGGACAGAAGATGGGCCATTGGCAGGCCATCGATACCATGCTGCACGACGGTTTGTGGGATGCATTCAACGATTATCACATGGGCATCACCGCCGAAAACCTCGCACAGAAGTATGGAATTACCCGCGAGCAACAGGACGAGTTTGCAATGTCATCCCAGCACAAGGCGGTGGCCGCCATGACATCGGGCCGCTTTGCCAATGAGATCCTTCCGATCACCATTTCCCAGCGCAAGGGCGATCCCGTGATCGTCGATCAGGATCAGGGGCCGCGACCTGACACCCGCGCGGACGTGCTGGCCAGACTGCGCCCGGCATTCAAGAGCGATGGCACCGTGACCGCGGGCAATGCCTCCGGCATCAACGATGGCGCGGCGGCCGTTATCCTGTGTGATGGTGCGACTCTGCGGCAGCTCGGCCTCGCACCGCTGGCGCGCATTCGCGCCTGTGCCAACGCCGCGGTCGATCCTGCCATCATGGGCATCGGCCCCGTGTCCGCCACGCGGCGTTGCCTGGAGAAGGCAGGGTGGTCAATCGCGGAACTGGATCTGATCGAAGCCAACGAGGCATTCGCGGTGCAATCTCTCGCCGTCACGAAGGAACTGCAATGGGATACCAGCAAGCTGAACGTGAATGGCGGCGCCATTGCGCTGGGTCATCCGATCGGGGCATCAGGATGTCGTGTACTGGTCACGCTGCTGCACGAGATGGTGAAGCGTGATGCACACAAGGGACTGGCGACATTGTGCATAGGCGGTGGTCAAGGCGTCGCGATTGCCGTCGAACGCTGAAACATGGTGACGATGTTCCGCGAAGGGAGCATGACGCTTTCTATTTCCTGAAAGCCGAGCGCGAGATGCAGAGCTCGCGCCGCCGGGTTCGGCGGCCGGTCGTGTATCTGACAGACGATGCGGGCAATGCCGTGCTGACGACACCAGTGCAGCGCATCGTCATACAGTGAAGTCGCAACGCCGGTGCGATGAAAATCCTGATCGACGACAACGCGATCAACGAACAGAAAGTCGTCAAACCGTGCCAGGAACCACTGATACCCGAAGTTATCCGCGCCCTTACCCGCGCTGATCCCGAGCATGAATCCCTGCAGCGAATCATTCTCGCGCCGCTCCGCCACGAAATCGCAACCCTGCACCAACTCCGCAAAATCCAGTTTCGGAAGCGCAAGCACCTCGGATTGCTGATTCATTTTCCAATACTGTTCTGCCACAGTGCTTCTGATCATGGTGCTCTCAACGTTATGTGGTACAGGCATGGGTCAGGGATGTGCAGCGCAGACACGCCGTAAACCCATCCATGGGGGCTCGGCAGCCGCCATCCAGGCGGCTGACGGTCTGCGCCGCA
>Ga0155965_1016_pt13 | contig 22372 bp, 14 predicted proteins | sample RifCSPlowO2_02_FD_107619 | JGI IMG/M metagenome (GOLD analysis project Ga0155965, IMG submission 107619) | Gammaproteobacteria bacterium RIFCSPLOWO2_02_FULL_57_10
GATGACTCCAACTTCGACGCACGGGTGTGGGACGTGTCCTCGTTTGCATCCGTCGGCACCATCAGCACGGACGCGACAGGGCAATCCTATCTGCCCGCAGTCGTGGTGCCTATTCCGCTGATCGCGCGAGTGGAGGCAAATGCCTGCAACAGCCTCGCGGTGCAACTGCAGCAGTTTGTGAATGGTGACTAGTGACCCCTTGTGTGCGGTCAGGGCAGGGTAGACATGAGTGGCTCGTACAACAGAATTCCTTCCACGCTCTGCAGGCTGATCCTGTTGGTGCCTGCCTGTCTGTTTCTGCTGTCCTCCTGCGCCGTTAACCCGGCCACCGGTCAGGGCAACATCGTCATGACCTCCGAGCGTCGCGAGATCGAGATCGGCAAGGAAGAACACGAAAAGGTCATGCAGAGCATGGCCGTGATGACCGACGAGCAGATCAACGCCTATGTCAACGAAGTCGGTCAACGCCTCGCTGCAGTCAGCCATCGGCCCGACCTCACCTTCACGTTCACCGTGATCGACAGTCCCGAGATCAACGCGTTTGCCTTGCCCGGTGGTTATGTCTACATCAATCGCGGTCTCATGGCCTACCTGAATTCCGAAGCCGAACTGGCTGCCGTCCTTGGTCACGAAATCGGCCACATCACGGCACGCCACGCTGTGCAGCAACAATCGAGTGGCAATCTCGCGCGCATCGCAGCAGGCATCGGCGGTGTGGTGGCAGCGGTGGCCACCGGCAGCGGTTATATCGGTTCGCAGATCATGGACGTCGGTTCCATCTGGGCACAGGCGGGCCTGAGCGGTTTCGGCCGTGAACATGAACTGGAGGCCGACAGCCTGGGTGCCGAGTATCTTCTGAAAGCAGGCTATGATCCGCAGGCCGTCATTCGCGTCGTCACCGTGCTCAAGAATCAGGAAGACTTCAACACCAAGGTTGCGAATCAACAGCCCAGCTATCACGGCTTGTTCGCCACGCACCCGCGCAACGACACGCGACTGCAGCAAGCTGTTGCCAGTGTCGGCGCGTTGCCCGCGAGTGAAGCGACGTTGGTGGATAATCAGAAATTCCGCGATCAGATGGACGGCCTGATCGTCGGCGAGAGCCAGGCCATCACCGGCAGCGAAGCGCGCAATCGCTACTATCAGGAACTGCTCGGCTACACGATGGTATTCCCGAACGACTGGACCATCACCGAAACTCCCACCACCGTCTCTGCCGCGAACGCAGAAGGTACCAGCAGCCTGCGAGTGGAAGTGCAGCGCATGCAGGAAAGCATCGAGCCACGCCTGTTCATTCGCGACACGCTCGGCATCACCAATTTGCAGGAATCCGAACAACTCACGCAGTTCCGTCTGACCGGTTACACAGGAGTGGTCAGCGAGGGAGGCATGAGCAAGCGCATCGCGGTGATCTACCTGGGGCCACGAGTCTTTATTTTCACCGGCGAGATGAAGGACGCGGCGAGCGAGGAAGAACTGGACGCGCAGCTGCTGGCGTCAATTCGCACATTCAGAGCGATACAGGCGAACGAAAGATTCTCCGGTAACGAAAGCAGGATTCGTTACGTGCAGGTGGGCGATGGCTTCACTTGGCCAGCGCTGGCGCGCATGAGTCCGATTGCGAATTATCCTGAGGAGACTCTGCGTTTGCTGAATGGGTATTACCCTACCGGGAATCCGCAGGTGGGGGAGTGGATCAAGATTGTGGAGTGAACCTACCTGTGGGAGCGAGCCTTGCTCGCGAAAAGTCTGCCCGCCAACACAGCAGACAGGAAATAATCTCCGCCAACGATTTGCTAATGCGGTCAACATCAATCGCGCCTCCAGCAAGCCATGCGATCAGAAAAGTGTAGTGGTCAACTAATCCCAGGCGCTCCGCGCGCTGTGTCTGAATCAATCCCTTGTGAGTACGCCACGCGGCGATCAGGCTGAGACCTTCTATGCAAAGCCCCATTACGTCGTGTGGGATATAGATTTCGTCGGCGTTACTTATGCCGATGAGTTCCAGATATTGATTGTAACCGTGCAGACGATATTGGTACTGGTGAGGTCAAGTATGAGTCGTTGATTTGCGCCAATCAACGAACACCTTTATTGAATCGACAATCGGTTGTAACGCTCTGAAAAATGCAGATATTCTCTCGCATAATCAGCATGATAGGACTATAATATGTATAAATAGACAGTGTCCTGTCATTGCAAAAATTCCATGGAGGAATCGTTCCATGTCTCATCTCTCCCCGCTACCAACTGCGCCTTTCAACTCACTCCTCATCCCCGCAGACAACGCCACACTAAGCAACGAAATCACTCGCCTCGCTGGCCACATCAACGCGGCGCAGCATCGCTTCCTGACACTGCTCGCTGCGCTGATCGAGCGCAATGCGTGGGAGGGAGATGGAATCAAATCGCCCGCGCATTGGCTGAACTATTATTGTGGCATTGATCTCGGCGCCGCGCGCGAGAAAGTGCGCGTGGCGAAGTGCTTGCAGAATCTGCCTGGCATCGACGAGGCGTTTCGCAGCGGTGTGATCAGTTACTCCAAAGTGCGCGCCATGACCCGCTCGGCTATGCCGCAGAATGAGGCGATGTTGTTGCAGGTGGCGCTGCATGGCACAGCGCAACATGTGGAGCAATTGGTGCGCAAGTATCATCGCGCCGAGAAGCTGAGCGACAGGAAGAGCGATGCTTCGAACTATGACGCACGCGAGCTGACCTGTTTCTTCGATGAAGATGGCATGCTGGTGATTCGCGGTCGTTTGGCACCGGAGGATGGCGCGGTGTTCATGGGTTCGTTGAATGCCATGCTGTCGGCGTTGAATCCACCAGTGCCGAAGTGTGAGCTGTCGGAAGAGTTCGAGCAAAAGACGTTTCCGCAGAAACGCGCCGATGCGTTGCTGGCGATGGCAGAGCAGGCCGTGCGTACGATGGACAATGGATTGCAGCCAGTGTCATCGGCGGAGAAGTTCCAGGTGGTGGTGCATGTAGGAGCGAGCTTGCTCGCGAATCCGCTCGGCCGCGAGAGTATTGCGCTGGAAGATACCGTTGTGCCCGCGACAGATGTGCAGCCCAGCGAAGACCATCATCGCTGTTCGATTGAATGTGGTGACTCGCATTTTCCTTTGTCTGCCGCTACCGCTCGACGTTTGTGTTGCGATGCCTCGATGGTGATGGTTCAGGAGGATTCTCGCGGAAATGTTCTCAACGTGGGACGCAGGACACGCACTGTGCCACCTTCGACTCGTCGAGCGTTGCAAGTGCGTGACGGAGGCTGCCGTTTTCCTGGCTGCTGCGAGTCGCGGTATGTCGATGCACATCATGTGCAGCACTGGTGTGATGGCGGCGAGACGAAGCTGGATAATCTGGTGCTGCTGTGTCGTCACCATCACCGGCTGTTGCATCAGGAAGGGTATGAGATTGTGCGCAATGGCGACGGTGCATTCCTGTTTGTGACACCGCAGGGACGCGCGATGGCACGGGCGATCACGCCGCAGTTTGACTGCGTGGACGAGGCATTGATGGAAACGCTGGCCATCGAAAGGGAGCACGACAGCGCGGGCCTGGAAGTCAATTCACATACTGCTGTGACGCGATGGCAGGGGGGGCGGATGGATTACGATCTGGCAGTGGGCGCCATGCTCAGCCAGAAGGGACATCTGCCTGGATTCAATGCGCTGAGTCCAAAAATGAGTTGAACGAAAACCTGTATGGTAATCCGCACATCAAAAGCGCGGAAGTGGATTACAGTGCTCGTGTCAGAGTCAAAGGGTCAGAGTACTTCGACGTCTCCCTTGATCGAGTGACGTTTCAATTTAGGGCGTGGAGGTCAATAAGGGTTGGAGATAGTGTGAAGATGGAGTTACATTGGCCCGGAATCGAAGGGTATGGGACATCTTTGTGATACGAATAATTGCGTCATTCCTGCTCTGCGTTCTCAGCCTGACTGGCTGCCTGAACTCCAGTCCCGGTCTGGAAGCCCGTGATGATGTCTATGTGCTTGAAGGAATAGGGACCCCCGAAGCCTGCTTGGTTTCTGACACCCAATGTCTGGAGAGCAAATTCTATGTCGAGTGCGATCCTGATTCTGCCACAGTAGTTGATATCTGCCTGAAATGGCTTGCTGAGTTGGAGGGCTTGCCAAAACATGGGCATGCTCACATCAAGTTGCTAATGGCATCGACTTATTATCGACTGTCCGAGTTAAAGCGCTGGACAAGTCTTCCTGCCTTTCCGCACTTGAACGCACAAGGAGAAAAACTGCTCAGTTCTGAACATTATCTACTGAAGGTGCGAGAACTGGGCCAGGAAGTCTATGACGAAGACAATAACAATATCGAAGCCATGCGGACACTATCACTGACGTCAGAGAGTGATGAGGAACGTTTGCAGTGGCAAAGACTCGTAGTGAGAACTGAAACGCCCGATTATCTGACCTGCCGACTACTGCAAGGAGCCTTGAGTCGTGTCTATGACACGCCCGGAGACAGAAGTCGTGCCTATTCGGAAGCGGCCCGATGTTATATGACAAGCTACCGTGAATCGGAAGCACAGCTTGGTAAGTGGAACATGGCAGGAGAGGTGATCAATAGTTTGGAGAGTGCTGGTCAGACCCTCAGAAAAAATCGATTCTTGTCAGAGGTGAAAGAAGACATTGATCCTGAGCGAAGAGTTCAGGAATTGGCAAACATGAGGAGGCTTTCTCTGGATGAAGCTGAGTTTACACTGCAGACGCTGTGTCTGGGATCAGTGCGGGAAATGCTGGGAATAGAATATTGTTCGATGGCTATCGAGGATGCGTTACGTTCCATTTCAAGTTTGGCGTCTGAAACTTCGGTGTCGTATACAGAGGCAATCATGGAGGGAATCAACACCCGACTGCAACCAGCCGGAATGGTCCAGACAGAGGATCTGAATCCATTCAAGAAAGAAATTTCTCTTCTGGTCGAGCAAGAAGTCATTGCCAAAGGGGTGACTTCGGGAAAGATCTATTCCACTTATTCCTTTTTGGTGAATAACGATCTTGAGAAAAGTGTTGATGCTCAGCTCAAAGCAGTAGAGCTCGAACCGGAAAACGGCGATTATCGGGTCACTCTCGGCCATCTCCATTATCAACGTGGGGAACTGGAATTGGCAAAGCAGCAATATCAACAGGGTCTGGACCTTCTGCCAGACTACCGAAAAGCGTCCTTGATCCGTATTCTGGGTAGTATGAATATTGAGCTGGATTGAATTCTACGGGCGGCAGCGACTGCTACTCATCATTGATCGTGCGCAGACGATCTGAAAGCGTCCTGCGATTACTGGCGTCGTCATTGCGGACAACCTCGATGCTCTCGGAACTTGTCAGAACCAATCCGATCAGCAGCGTTCAGAGCAACTCCTCCCACCGGGTGAAGACCACGTCCAGTTGCGATTGCAAATTTTCAAGTTCCGACAATGTCGCGTCGATCGCACCCTGCGGTTGAGAATAGAATCCCTCTGCAGAGATTGCTTGCTCGAGAGTGGATATCATTTTTTCCAGTTTCTCGATCTCCTTCGGTAGTTGATCCAGCTCGCGCTGCTCTTTGTAGGACAACTTCCTGTTTTGAGGGACTGGTTCTGGTGCTGCAATTTTCGCAGGAGATGATACCGCCGGCGACGATTTTTCTGCCTTCCCCTGATCCGCGAACGACACCAGCTTGCCGCCCTGGTTTACCCAGTCCTGGTAACCACCGACATATTCCTTCACCACACCATTGCCTTCGAACACGATGCTGCTGGTCACGACGTTGTCGAGGAAGCGGCGGTCGTGGCTGACAAGCAGAATGGTGCCGGAGAATTCGAGCAGAATTTCTTCGAGCAGTTCCAGCGTTTCCATATCCAGATCGTTGGTCGGTTCGTCGAGCACGATGAGATTAGCGGGCTTGCTGAACAGCTTCGCGAGAATGAGGCGGTTCTGTTCTCCGCCAGAGAGTGACTTCACTGGTTGACGCATGCGCGCCGGGACGAAAAGGAAGTCCTGCAGATAGGAGATGACGTGGCGCTGTTTGCCGTTGATCTCGATGAACTCACGTCCCTCGCACAGATTGTCGATGATCGACTTGTCGAGCTCCAACTGGTTGCGCAACTGATCGAAGTAAAGCAGTTCGAGATTGGTGCCGATCTTCACCTCGCCCTGATCGGGTTGCAGATTGCCGAGCAATATTTTCAGCAATGTGGTCTTGCCGCAGCCATTCGCGCCGATGAAACCGATGCGATCTCCGCGCAGAATTTTTGTGGAAAAATTCTTGATGAGAGGTTCGCCGCCGAAACTGTGTGTGATCTTTGTGGCTTCGATGACAATCTTTCCTGAAGAAGACGACTGTTCCAGTTCGAACTTCGCCTTGCCGGTCAATTCGCGTCGCTGCTGCCGTTCGTAGCGCATTTGTTCGAGTGCTCGAACGCGTCCTTCATTGCGGGTGCGGCGGGCCTTGATGCCGGTGCGAATCCATTTTTCTTCTTCTGCGAGTTTCTTGTCGAACTCGCTGTTGAATTTTTCTTCCGCATCGAGCTGCTGATCGCGGAAGACGAGAAAACTCTCGTAATCGTAATCCCAGCAGCGCAGCTTGCCGCGATCCACTTCGATGATGCGATTGGTGATGCGCTGGAGAAACTGTCTGTCGTGACTGATCACGAGCACGGCGCCATTGAAGGAGTTGAGGTGTTTCTCCAACCACTCGATGGTGGGAATGTCGAGATGGTTGGTGGGCTCATCGAGTAGCAGCATGTCCGGATCGCACACGAGTGCGCGTCCGAGAGCAGCGCGACGACGGCTGCCGCCGGAGAGATTGCGCATCAGCGAGTCGGCGGGTAGCTTCAAGCTATCGACGATACTGTCGATGCGATGCTGAAATGCCCAGCCGTCCCGTGCCTCGATCTGCTTCTGCAGATGGGCCATGAGATCGAGCTGCTTCGGATCGCTCCAGTCGATGGTGTCGGCATCGGTGTGCGTCATCGCGTGATAGCGACGGAGCAGGTCGCCCAGTTCAGCCAGGCCGCTCGCAACGTAGTCATACACGGTCTCATTGCTGAGTTCGGGAAGATTCTGATCGAGATACGCAACGCGTACCTCGCCAGCACGCCACAGCTCTCCGCTGTCGGGCAGGGCCTGACCGCACAGCAGTTTCATGAACGTGGACTTGCCCGCACCGTTCTGGCCGAGTATGCCGATACGCTCGCCCTTGTGAATGGTGAGGTCCACCTTGTCGAGCAGGGGGCGGTCGCCATAAGCGAGTGACAAGTTCGAAAGTCTGTAAAGCAGCATAAAAATTTTCCAGCAAAACTTGTGTGTACGAACGTTTGTATTCTCGTGCTTCGATCGCCGAGCAGCAATGCCCGTCCCCCTCATGCCAGACACGCCGTGAACCCATCCATGGGGGCTCGGCATCCGCCGTCCAGGCGGATGACGGTCTGTCATGAGGGGGACGGGCACCGCTGCTCTAGCTTCTGTGCGGCATGAAGATCGCAATTTCTACGTTGAATTCACTACCTTAGGCAGATGTATGCTGCGGTGGGTGAGGGGCAACATCATTCGCGAGCAAAGCTTGCTCTTGCATGGTCAGGGTTACCACTGAAAGTAGAGCTGCGGTGTGAGGTGAGGTTATGACGGACCGTCATCCGCCTGGACGGCGGATGCCGAGCCCCCATGGATGGGTTCACGGCGTGTCCGGCATGGCCTCAGCTCATACCGTAGATCGGCAATCGAAGTGTTGAGCCTGTATCTGCATAGCCTTTGTTATTAATGGCGCGCAGTATAAACTTGTCGGCACCTACATGACAGCAAAGAACCGATGATGGCAAGCCTTTATGCTTGAGACAAAGAGTTTACCGGCGTCAGTCAAGTCCATTGTCGATCTTTACTGGGAGAGACTGCTCGATCTCGAGAAAAACCAGGAAGGAACGCAGGAAAAGCTGAGTGCGCTCGTGGCGGCCGATACCGGGTTTGCCGACGAGCTGTGCCGTGTGTGGGTGGCCAGTGATTATGCTGCCAACCTCTGCATCACTCAGCCTGACATGATTGTCGCACTCAAGCGCAGCGGTGAGCTGGAGCGGTGTGACAAGCAGGATTTCTCCGCAGAGCTGGCCGGGCGACTCGCCTCTCTTGCCGATGTGCCCGAGTCCGAGCAGGACGCACAACTCAAACAGATTCTGCGCATCAATCATCAGCGTCAGATGTTGCGCATCATCTGGCGCGACGTCTGCGACAAGGCTGACGTTGCAGAGATCTGTGCGGACATCTCCGCTCTCGCCGATGCGGCGCTGGATAACAGTCTTGATACTCTGCATTCCTGGTGCGTCAGAAAATGGGGCCAGCCTCTCGGTGCCGGTAATCAGAAGCCGCAGCGTCTGGTCGTCATCGGCATGGGCAAGCTCGGCGCGCACGAACTCAATCTATCGTCCGACATCGATCTGATCTTTGCCTATCCCGACGCGGGTGACACGCAACCAGCAGAGGGCGAGCCGCTCTCGAATCAGCAATTCTTCATGCGTCTTGGCCAGCGTCTCATCGACGTGCTCGACACTGTCACCAGCGATGGTTTCGTGTTCCGCGTTGACATGCGTCTGCGTCCTTACGGCAGCGAAGGCGCACTGGTCTGCAGCTTCGACGCGATGGAAAACTATTATCAGAATCAGGGGCGTGACTGGGAACGCTACGCGCTGATCAAGGCACGCATCGTGGCCGGTGATCAGATGGCGGGTAAGGAGTTGCTCAAGCGTTTGCGTCCCTTCATCTATCGTCGCTATCTGGATTTCTCTGCCTTCGAAGCGCTGCGCAGCATGAAGATGCAGATCAACAAGCAGGTGCGACGCAAGGGTCTGAGTCAGGATATCAAGCTGGGGCCAGGTGGCATTCGTGAAGTGGAATTCATCGTGCAGGCCCTGCAGCTGGTGCACGGCGGTCGTGACCTGCGTCTGCAGGAACCTTCTCTGTACAAGGCGATGAAGGTGCTGGCACAGAATGATTATCTGCCGGGCTGGACGATCGATGAACTGCGCGAGGCCTACGATTTTCTGCGTAGACTGGAACACAAGCTGCAAGGGCTGGCCAACAAGCAGACGCAGATGCTGGTCACGAACGAGATCGAGCGACAGCGTGTCGCGCTGGCGATGAATCTCCCCGATTGGGAATCACTTGTCGAACAACTGGATCAGCATCGCAGAGTGGTGCGACAACATTTCTCGGCGGTGATCAAGACGGAAGATGAGGAACAATCCTCTGCTCCCTCTCTGGAAGAGAGTGATTGGGGAGCGTTGTGGCGCCAGGAAATGACCATCGATGCCGCAATCAAGTTTCTTGGCGATCACGGCTTCGAGGATCCTGCACAGACAGCAAAATTGATTGACGATTTCCGCAAGGACAGAACCTTCGTCGTACTGCAGGGCGAGAGCCGCCAGCGCATCGACAAGTTCATGCCGGTCCTGCTCCATGCGGTAGCGGATTCGGAGCAACCGAGTCTTGGTTTCGCTCGCGTGTTGACGCTGATCGGTGCGGTGAGTCGTCGCACGGCCTATGTGGTGCTCTTGCTGGAGAATCCGGCTGCACTGCAGCAGGTGATTCACTTGTGCACCGCGAGTCCGTTCGTCACGGAGTTTCTCAGCAAGCATCCGGTGCTGCTGGATGAGCTTCTTGGCGGCATCGACGAACCTCCGGTGAAGGCCGTGTTGCAGGAGGAGCTCGCGCAACAGATTCTACGTATCGATCCCGACAACTTTGAAGAGCAGATGGAGACGCTGCGCTATTTCAAGCAGTCGCACACTCTGCAGGTGGCCGCGGCGCAGATCACCGGCAGATTGACCGTGATGAAGGTGAGCGATTATCTGACCTTCACTGCGGAGGCCGTGCTGGAACAGGTGCTGGGTCTGTGCTGGAATTTTCTGATTCGCAAGCATGGCTATCCGGTCAACACGGAAGGCGGTCATGGCCAGATGGATTTTGTGGTGATCGGTTATGGAAAACTCGGTGGCATCGAGCTCAGTTACATTTCCGATCTCGATCTGGTGTTCCTGCACAGTGGCGCGCTTGATACGGATACCGTTGTTGGTGAAGGTCAGCGCAGCATCAACAGTCGTGAGTTCTACACGAGACTGGCGCAACGCGTCATCATGATGCTCGGCACGTATACGGTGTCGGGAAAACTCTATGAGGTGGACATGCGTTTGCGTCCGTCGGGTGAATCCGGATTGCTGGTGAGTTCGATGGAAGCATTCGCCACCTATCAACGCGCCGAGGCATGGACGTGGGAGCATCAGGCGCTGGTGCGCGCGCGCGCGGTGGCGGGCAGCAAGGAGTTGCAGCGCGCTTTCGATCAGTTGCGCGCCACTACTCTGGGAACGCGCCGTGATCTGCAGAAATTGCGCGAAGACGTCACCGCAATGCGACAGCGCATGCGTGACGAGTTCGCGAAGAAGCCAGCGAGTGAGCGCGACAAGCTTTCGTTCATCATCAAGCAGGGTCGTGGTGGCATCGTCGATATCGAATTCATTGTGCAGTTTCTGGTATTGGCGCACGGCGCCGACAATGCCGCGCTGCTGACGTATCCCGACAACGTGCGCATTCTCGAGGCCGCGCGTGACGGTGGACTGCTGACCAGCGATCAGTTCCGACAACTCACCGATGCCTATCTCGGCCTGCGTTCCGCGCTGCATCATTTTGCGCTGGCGCAACAGGACGTGGCGGATGCGAGCGACGAACTGGACGCGCATCAATTGGCAGTCAGCCATGTCTGGGATGCGGTGTTTTCATGACAGAGGTTTCTTCGGGCGCGAGCAAAAAGATTCTGATCGTCGGGCCCTCCTGGGTGGGCGACATGGTGATGGCGCAGGCGCTCTTCATCACGTTGCAGGCGCAGGCAGCAGCGGCGGGCGGTACGGCGATCATCGATGTGTTGGCCCCGGCGTGGAGTCGTCCGCTGCTGGTGCGAATGCCCCAGGTGCGTCACGCCATCGATCTGCCATTTGCTCACGGCGAACTCAATCTCGCAGGGCGTTATCGTCTCGGGCACTCCCTGCGCAAGGAGCGTTACGATCAGGTCATCGTGCTGCCCAACTCTTTCAAGTCGGCGCTGCTGACCTTGTTCACTCGCAGCAGGAAGCGCACCGGTTGGCGCGGCGAGGCACGGGGGATACTCCTGAATGATGTGCGGCAGCTGGACCCGCAGGCGCTGCCGCTGATGGTGCAGCGCTTCGTGGCACTGGGCCTGCCCGAGGGTGCCTCCTTGCCGGACCCGTTGCCCAGACCCCAACTGATCACCGATCCCGCGAGCGTCGCGCTGGCCCTTGCGGATCTGCAGCTGCAGACCACTCGACCGGTGCTGGTCATCTGCCCGGGTGCCGAGTTCGGCGACGCCAAGCAGTGGCCCGCGGAGCACTTCGCCAGCCTGAGCGCCAGGAAGATCGAGGATGGCTGGCAGGTGTGGATACTCGGCTCGGCCAAGGACAATCACGTTGCCACGACCATCAAAGACCTGCTATCCACAGTAGCGCGGGCGGAGTGCCAAGACCTGACTGGCAGGACATCGCTTGCCCAAGCCATCGACCTCATGTCATTGGCGAGAGCGGTCGTCAGCAACGACTCCGGGCTCATGCACGTCGCCGCCGCGCTGGCGCGTCCCATTGTGGCGCTGTACGGCTCCACTTCCGCCGACTTCACCCCTCCGCTGGCAGATAACGTACAATTGCTCGCAACCGATATCGGCTGCCGCCCCTGCTTCGAGCGCACCTGCCCCCTGCAGCACAAGCGTTGCCTCGTGGATCTCTCGCCGCAGCTGGCGCTGGGGGCACTGGAGGCGGTTCTGAACCGGGCCGGGTCGCCAACACAAACAGATGGGGAGCAACGCTAGTTGCGAGTTCTAATAGTCAAAGTGTCGTCCCTGGGGGACGTGATTCACACACTGCCTGCCGTGACGGATGCGAAGAGCGCCAACCGGCACCTGCAGTTCGACTGGGTTGTGGAAGAGAACTTTGCCGAGGTACCGTCCTGGCATCCGGCCATAGATCGAGTCATTCCCGTTGCGTTCCGGCGCTGGCGCAAGAGCATTGTCAAAACCCTGCGTGGCGGCGAGTTCGGTGCCTTCAGGCAGAACCTCAAGCAGACTCACTACGATCTCGTGATCGATGCCCAGGGCCTCATCAAGAGCGGCATCATCAGCAGAATGTCACGCGGGCTCACCGTCGGGTTGAGCAACAGCACCATCAAGGAGCCACTCGCGACGCTGTTCTACAACAAGATGTTCTCCGTGCCCAGAGATGAACACGCCGTGCAGCGGGTGCGCGAATTGTTTTCGCGCGCGCTGAATTATCCACTGCTGCCTGCCGACCTGGAGCGCATCGACTACGGACTGGATCTTGCCCGCCTCGGTCTGACAGAAAAGTTGCAGGACAGCGGCGTGCTGGTGTTTTTGCACGGCACCACGTGGCAGTCGAAGCACTGGCCCGAGCCTTACTGGCGCGAACTCGCGAAGCTGGCAACCGCAAGAGGTTATACCGTGAAACTGCCCTGGGGCAGTGAGCCTGAATTCAAGCGCGCTCATGCGATTGCCGATGGCATCGCCGGGGTCTCCGTTCTGGAAAGACAGACGCTCACCGGCATGGCGCAACAGATCGCCATGGCCGACGGGGTGATCGGTGTCGACACCGGTCTGGGTCATCTTGCGGCGGCATTGGCGACTCCTACACTTACTCTCTATGGTCCGACGAATCCCGGGCTGGCCGGCACGTTCGGATTACATCAGGCACGATTGTCCTCGACGCTCCCCTGCGCCCCCTGCATGAGCAAGACCTGCCACTACGAAGGTGCCGCGATCACCGACACGGCTGATGGCAGTGTGTTCACGGTGACGCCACCGTGTTTCAGTTCGCATCCTCCCCGCCAGGCGCTCGCGGCATTGGAGTCCCTCACCGCCCAGCGCAAGAGGAGCGTGCAGATCGCATGACACTCGCCTTCCTCATCTACTCCTACTTTCCTTACGGCGGCCAGCAGCGCGATTTCCTGCGCGTGGTTCGGGAGTGTGCTGCGCGTGGGCACGACATCACGGTGTACACGATGAAGTGGCAGGGCGAGCAACCCGAAGGCATCAGGATCGTCATCGTGCCGATCAGGGGTTGGAGCAGTCATGTGCGCTACCAGCGCTTCTCTGCGGCGGTTGCTGATCTGCTGCGGATACATCCCGTCGATGGCGTCATCGGTTTCAACAAGATGCCGGGGCTCGATGTGTATTTTGCCGCAGACCCCTGTTTTGCCGAACGGGCTCTGAAGGAGAGAGGTGGCTACTATCGCTTCACCCCACGCTATCGACATTTCAGTCAGTACGAGCGGGCGGTGTTCGGAGAGTCCTCTTCCGCGCATGCGCTGCTGCTGTCGCCCTTGCAGAGGCGCCAGTTCGCACAGCATTATCCCGGCTGCGAGCCGCGTCTTCATGACATCCCGCCCGGTATCAGCCGCGACCGCCAACCGCCTGCGAATGTGAAGGAGATTCGCGCCCAGTTTCGTGCCGAATTCGGTTTGCGCGACGACGATCATGCCGTGTTGCAGGTCGGTTCCGGTTTCGTGGTGAAAGGCGTGGACCGGTCGCTGCGTGCGCTGGCCGCGCTGCCGGATGAAGTACGCAACAAGACACGGTATCTGCTGGTGGGACAGGACAAGCCGGGCAAGTTCAAGCGGCTTGCGCGCAGTCTCGGCATTGCTGAGAACTGCACATTCTTCTCCGGACGCGACGATGTGCCGCGCTTTCTGTTTGGCTGCGATCTGCTGCTGCATCCTGCGTACAGCGAGAGTGCCGGTTACGCGCTGCTGGAAGCCACCATCGCAGGATTGCCTGTGCTGACTACCGACACCTGTGGCTACGCGTTTCACATCACGCGGGCCGGTGCGGGTGAAGTATGCGCGTCACCGTTCTCCCAGAATGATCTGAATCGTCGCCTGTTACAGATGCTGCTGTCGGATCAGCGCAGTCAGTGGCGGGCCAATGGCATTCGTTATGGACAGACGGCAGACCTGTACAGTATGCCGACAACGGTTGCGGGTCTGATCGAGACTCTTGTCTCGGCGAAGCACAGGGCGCGCGAAGAGGTGACAGCATGAAAGCCACTCTGCTCCTGAAAAACACCCTGTGGGAGCTTGCCTGCAGGCGATCGACACGGAGTTTGCCATGATCGTCAACCTGCGCGAAGAGTTTGCGAAAGCCTGGGAAGGCAGTGACCCTTTCGAGCGAGTCGATGCTCTCGAGGGCGTGGTCTATCGCAACGTCAAGGGCCGGCGCACTTTGCAGTTCTCTCATCAGGGCAGAAATTATTTCGCGAAGATTCATCGCGGCGTGGGCTGGGCCGAGATCATCAAGAATCTGCTGACGCTGAAGATGCCGATCCTTGGCGCAGAGAATGAATGGTGTGCCATCGCGCGTCTGCAGGAACTCGGTGTGGCGACCATGACGGCTGCAGGCTACGGACGCAGAGGCATGAATCCGGCAACACGGCATTCATTCATCATCACGGAAGCGCTGGAGAACACCGTCAGCCTCGAGGATTACTGCGCGCCGTGGGCGCACAAGAGCCCACCGTTTATCATCAAGCTGCGACTGCTCAGAGAGCTTGCCAGCATCAGCCGTACACTGCACGGCAACGGCATCTGTCATCGTGATTATTATCTGTGCCACTTTCTTCTGCATGACGCGGAGAAATTCAGCGCAGGAGAAATTTCTCAGCCACGACTGTCCCTGATCGATCTGCATCGTGCCTTGATTCGTCGCAATCTTGCCCAGCGCTGGATCATCAAGGATGTGGCAGGTTTGTATTTCTCGGCCCTGCATGTCGGACTCAACCGTCATGACTTCCTGCGCTTCGTCAAACTCTATAGTGGCAAGTCGCTGCGCGCCGCGCTTCAGGAAGACGGAAAATTCTGGCAACAGGTACACAACAAGGCGATGCAACTGGACAGGAAACTAACCCTGTAGGAGCCTGCTTGCAGGCGAAAGAATTTTCACCCAAAACTGCAACCTGAAACCCATGCAACCACTCGACACCAGAACATTGCTCTCAAGCGGACGTGCGCTGCCACTGCCCGCCGTGCTGCAATGGCAATCGGACAGTGGCACATCAGAGACCCTCGAGGTGCTCAGTGTCTTCCGTGTGTTGCCGGAGAAGAGGATCGTGGCGCTGGCGAACTGGAATGGGCAGCTGGTGGTTGCCAAACTGTTCTTTGTGCGTGGCCGCTGGGCGCAGCATCTGGAGCGCGAGACGCAAGGGATCGCGACCATCATGGCAGCAGACATTGCCACACCCAGGCTCCTCGCCACAGGGGTGAGCACGGACGATGGCACGGGTGTGCTGCTGCTGCAATATATCGACAACAGCGTGAGTGTCGGACAACGCTGGCAGAATGCGGCGGAGCCCGAACGCGACCTCCTGCTGCACAAGGTAGTTGCCCTGATTGCCGAGTGTCACAACAAGGGCCTCCTGCAAAAGGACATTCATCTCGACAACTTCCTGATGCGCGGGGACGATCTTTATCTATTGGATGCGGCCGCGATCGAACGGCAGAGTGTGGAGGCCGATGGTGTCGGTGTGGATTCCGTCCGTTCACTGCAGAATCTGGCGCTATTCCTTGCGCAGTTTCCCGTGAGCAACGACACCAGCGTGCAATCACTCCATGCTTTCTACCGTGCCCGGCGACCAGAGGCAGACATCAGCGCAGACACCGGGATGTTTGCCGCATTGCTGCGCCAGAATCGTCTGGCTCGCCTCAAGGTCGTGCTCGCCAAACTCTATCGCGAGACCAGCGCACACATCTGTGTCCGGCAATGGGACAAGTTCGTGGTGTATCGGCGGGAGATGGATTCTGCCGCCATGCGTGAGTTCATCGCCGACCCCGATTCCGCGATCGCGGAGGGACGCCTGCTCAAGAAGGGCAATTCCTCCACTGTCGCCCTGATACGAATTGCCGGGCGTCATTACGTTCTCAAGCGTTACAATATCAAGAACGTCTGGCACGGGCTGAGCCGTCTGCTGCGTCCGAGTCGAGCGTGGGTGAGTTGGCGCAATGCGCACATGCTGGAGATGCTGGGTATCGCAACGCCAACCCCTCTGCTGATGATGGAGCGGCGTCTCGGGATGCTGCGCCGCGAGGCGTACTTTCTGTGCGACCATGTACCTGGCGAGGACGCCTTGCATTTGCTGGGCAAAGAGCCTATAAACTCGCCGGCCTGGAGTCGGGCGCTGGAACAGTTCGATGCGCTGTTCCAGATCATGTGCGACTACGGCATCGTGCACGGTGACATGAAGGCAACGAATTTCATCAGCAACGAAACGGCGCTGGTGGTGCTGGACCTGGACGCGATGCGACAGGAACAGGACGGGAGACGCTTCGTTATGGCGTTTCGCAAGGATCTGCAGCGTTTCGCTGCAAACTGGCAGAATCAACCCGAGCTCGCACAAGGTGTCGCGTCGCTCATTGCCAGGATTGACAGGACGCTCGAACAGGACAGTCGGAACAATACACTTTAGAACGTCGATGAAAGGATTATAAAAGGGTCACAATGTCTCTCATTACTCTGGGCCTCTCGGGTGCCCTAGGTCACGATGCCGCCGCCGCATTGTTTGTCGATGGCGATCTCGTTGCAGCGGTGGAAGAGGAGCGACTGGTCAGGCGCAAACACGCCAAGGACTGCATGCCGCGCGAGTCCGCCAAGTTCTGCATCCGCTCCGCGAAGATCAAGCCGCGTGACATCAACAACGTGGCGATCTCCTACGCTCCCATTTCGCTTTTCAGCCCCGCACGCTGGCATCATGCGGCGCGCTATTGGTACGCGCCGGATCGCGGCATAGACGCCATCTTCAACGGTAATCGCCGTTACCGACGCTACATGCACGAAGTGAAGGCGCTCATGGATGAGTTGAAGATTCCCTGGCACAAGATTCGTTTCGTACCGGTGCAGCATCAGTTGGCACATGCCAGCAGTGCGTATCACATGAGCGGATTCGCGGAGAAGACTGCCATCCTCACTATCGACATGAAGGGTGAGTATGCGTCGATGTTTCTTGGCTACGGCGAGAATGGCCAGATCCGCAAGATCAAGGAATTCTACGACCCCGATTCGCTGGCCGGAATGTTTGGCGCCATCACCGATTATCTCGGCTTCGACATGCTCGACGGTGATGCGAAGGTGATGGGCATGGCCACCTACGGCGATCCCGACAAGTACGATCTGTCCAATCTCGCGAGTTATGACGGCAAGAATTTCCGCGTCAACACCCAGCTGATCGGCACGGTGGGTCTGCGTCGCTTCAAGGATAAATCCCGAGGCCATTTCTTCAGTCAGAAACTGATCGATCAGCTCGGGCCGCGTCGTGCCGGTGATCTCATTCAGGACCCCTATGTGCACTACGCCGCGAGCATTCAGAAAATCTATGAGGAGGCAGCGGTAGCGCTTGTCACACATTATCTCTCCGATATCTTGAGGCAGACCGGCAAGCTGGTATTCGCGGGCACAGGCGCACTGAACGTGAAGCTGAATCAGCGGCTCGCGTCTCTGCCATTCGTGAAGGAGCTGTATGTGCCTCCTGCTCCGGGCGATGCGGGTACGGCAATCGGTGCGGCGGCCTACACGCTCTCGCGACAGAATGTGAAGGTGCACGGACATACCAACGCGTACCTCGGACCCCGCTATACGACTGATCGTTGCATTCGCGCATGCGAGCGGCACCGCGAGAGACCACAGTGGCAAGTGCTGGAAAGTCCTGCTGCGAAGGCGGCGGAACTGTTGGGGCAGGGACATCTGGTGGGCTGGTTCCAGAGCCGAATGGAGTTCGGGCCGCGCTCGCTCGGCAATCGCAGCATTCTCGGCAATCCATCTACAGCGGGCATGGTCGAGAGCATCAACAAGAAGATCAAGTTCCGGGAGAACTGGCGCTCTTTCTCGCCGAGTGTCATCGACACGATGGCGGAAGAAGTGTTGCAGTCAACGCACCCCGCGCACTACATGAGCAGAACGTTTGATGTGTCGGAGAAGTGGAAGCAACTGCTGCCCGCAGTGGTGTACAAGGATGGCACGTCGCGTGCGCATGTGGTGACGAAGACGGCGAATCCGCGTTTCCACAAACTGCTGAAGGAGTTCCAGAAGATCAGTGGCTACGGCATCGTGCTGAACACGTCACTGAACCGTCCTGGTGAGGCGATGATCTGTTCGCCGGAGGATGCATTGAACCTGTTTTTTGGTTCTGATCTGGAATATCTGATCATGCAGGACATTCTCGTCACCAAGCGGCCGGAGCCGGATTGGGACATGGGCTGATCCTGACTTGTGAGGAGCTGAAATGAACATGTGGGAGCGAGCCTGCTCGCGATTGCTTTCTTGCCGAGCTACCCTCTACCCACAATCACAGCTCTACCTTTGTGCCACTTCTGCGGTGATGTTCTTCTTCAAGGCAAAAACCCCGTGCGGCGATATATCACAAACTCGGGCTCGCCGTCCGCGGGGAACTGCGCGACGAGTTCCACTTGCTGGAAGGCGCGGCTGGCTTCGAGCAGTTCGCTCACGTTGCGGTCCAGGCTCAGGGCGAGGAGGGTGCCGAATCCCGCGTAGGTGATGGTGTTCTCGTCCACGTAGCGGGAGATGTTGTCGTAGTCCTTCACGCGTCCGCTATGAAAGGCCACATAGTGACTGTTGGTGATCAGCGTGATGTTCTCCGGCGTGTTCGCCACGATCCAGTCGCTGGCCTCCTGCATCGCGTCCTTCGACGCGCCGAAACTGATGTGCGCATCGATCGCGCAGAACAGCACGACGAAACCCAGCACCCCTCGCATGATTTTCATGGCAGATTCTCCACGCACCTGATTCAGCGCGTTATCGATGACCAGCGGAACCATCAGGACCAACACCGTGCAGAACAACAATGTGTAACGCGTTGACATGAAACGCGTCAGCAACAGAAATCCGAGCATGATCACGAAGGCAATCAGCGCGTAGCAGAACACCGCACGCCAGGCGGGGTGATGCAATTCGCAGAAGCGATTCTTCAGACCGTAAAGCAGAACAAGCAGCGGCGGCACGCCGAACCCGGTGATGAGTTTCAACGCCAGAATGGCTCCAAGCCCCGCCGTCATGAACAGCACGATGTATTGCCCGGAATAATCAGCAGCATATTCGCCGAACACGGCATCAGTCAGTGGTGAAGAGGCTGCGCTCAGTGCCGCCCAGGAGTCTCTCAGGAATGGGACGTAGACAGAGATGATGCTGCGCAGGATGCGCAATACATCGACGTCCATCATCATCAGCACCGCTGCGCCAAGAAGCGCGAGCACGAATTGCACTGCGATCATCTTCAGCAGCGCCATGAATCGTGCACGCCACGCGAATTGCGAATTGCACAGCAACACCAGGGGCCCGGCAACCAGATAGGCCAATGCCTCGCTGCGAAACAATGCGGCGATGGCGGTCGTCGCGCAGAACAGCACGATCTCGAGCCAGCGTTGCGCCTTGCTGTAGCGAATCAGAAACAACAATCCCAGCAATGCAAATCCGAGAAAGCCGATGTCGCGAATCAGGAAATAGCGATACTCGTTCAGCTGGGGGTAGATCAGTACGGTGATGGCGGCAATGATCGCAAGGCGCCGGGTGTCGCGAATTTCCAGTGCCAGTGAGATGAACGAGTACACCACCAGCGCGTAGAACAGAGAGTTCAATACCTGACCGGCCGCGAACAGATCGAGCCCGGTGATCTGGTGCAATAGACCGACGAGAACAGAATAGGCCGCAGAAGGATACCAGGCGTAGGCCGCCGCGACGCCCTCGTTGAGATAGACCTCGGCGGTGCGGACGTAGCCGAAGGCATCGGCATTCGGAATGGGATTGAGCAGGGCGTGCAGCACCGACAGCAGCAGGCTGACGGCGATGGCGTAGTAACGGATGTCGAGGTGGCGCCACTCGGGTTTCATTTCGCTCGCTCTGCTTTCCTGTAGGGACTCGCCGCCTTGCCATCGGGCTGCGTCTTGAAGCGCTTGTGCAGCCACAGATACTGCTCGGGATGCTGTCGTATGGCTTCCTCCAGCACGCTGTTGATGCGGCTGGCATCGGTCACATCATCGCCGCTCGGATAGTTTTCCAGGGGCAGACTGAAGTCCAGATGATAGCCCGAGTTATCGGCGGTGCGGTAATGAGTGAAGATGATCACGGCCGAGTCGTTGAACGATGCGAAGCGACTGGTGGCGGTGATCGTCGCGGCCTTCACGCCGAAGAAGGCGACATACACCGAATGCCTGGGACCGTAGTCCTGGTCCGGCGCGTACCAGACCGTGTGTCCCTGCTGCAGGGAGCGCAACGCCTGACGCACATCGCCGCGCTCGATCACGGCGCCATACAGACGTTTGCGCGCGCGGAACATGAGAGTCTCGAACAGAGGATTCTTGTGGGGACGGTACGTCACATCCATCTTGTGGAAGAGACTCAGCAGGCTGCCCGCGAACTCCAGCGTGGTGAAGTGGGCGCACACCAGCAGTACTCCCTTGCCAGCCTCGGAGGCTGCCTTCAGATTGTCGAGCCCACTGACCGTGACGCGCTGACGAAAGTGCGCCGGATGACGGCACCAGGCCATTGCCACCTCCATGACGCCGATGCCGTTGGAGATGAATGTGGCCTTGACCAGCTTCTCCTGCTCCTTTGGAGTCATTTCCGGAAAGCACAGGGCGATGTTGATCCGGCAGATCCGTCGTCGCTCCTTGGCGAAGTGATAGCTGAGCCAGCCCAGCAGTTGTCCGAAGCGGATCTGCAGCGCGAATGGCCATTGGGCTGCCAGCCAGATGATGGCGAAACCGATCCACGTGGGCCAGTAGCGTGGCGCGAGGAAGTCGGTGAGGTTGTCGGATTTTCTGGATTTCTTGCTCACGGGTTGCCAGGGCCGAAGGCTGCGAAGCCTGATGAATTTCTTGTTGTCATGCCCGTATTGTGGCGCGATACGGGCTGTTTCGCCATCAAAAGCTTTGCCCGGCAGGATCCCGGGCTCAAGCCCCGCTGGCCTCCTGTGGTATTATCGCCGCCTCTTTCAGGACTTTCGGAACCTCGTCAATGAAACTGGATATGCCCCCTTTTCAGCAGGCCCGCGTGCTTGTGGTTGGTGATGTGATGCTGGACCGCTACTGGCACGGCAAGGCGCTGCGGATATCTCCGGAGGCCCCGGTCCCGGTGGTGCGCGTGGGCAATCGCGAAGATCGTCCCGGCGGTGCGGGCAACGTGGCACTGAACGTCGCCGCCCTGGGGGCTGCTGCATCGCTCGTGGGCATCATCGGTGACGATGAGGCTGGCGAGGAATTGCAGTCCCGTCTCAAGGCTGCCGGAGTGCTGTGCGATTTCGCCGTATCCGAGGTTGCTCCCACCATCACGAAGCTTCGTGTGGTAGCCCAGCATCAGCAGCTTATCCGCGTGGACTTCGAGCAGGATTTCGAGAGTGGCGTGGTCGATTCGCTGCAGGCGAAAACCGAAGCCCTTCTTGCAGGTACACAGGTGCTGGTGCTCTCCGATTACAACAAGGGCGCATTGCAGAACACGCAACCGCTGATCGCCGCCGCCCGCGCGCGCGGCATTCCCGTCGTCGTCGACCCCAAGGGTTCTGATTTCAGCAAGTACCACGGTGCGACGATCATCACGCCGAATCTCAACGAATTCGAAACCATCGTCGGCAAGTGTCGCAGCGAGGAAGAACTGTCTGCGCGCGGCCTGAAACTGATGAGCGAGCTCGGCCTCGATGCGCTGCTGATCACCCGTGGTGAACACGGCATGACATTGCTGCGTCCCGGCGTGCCGGAACTGCACATGCCGGCGCGGGCTCGCGAAGTGTTCGACGTGACGGGCGCAGGCGACACAGTGGTTGCCGTGCTCGCGGCTTCGCTTGCCGCAGGTCACTCACTCGACGATGGCACGGCCCTGGCGAATCTCGCCGCAGGGCTGGCGGTTGGCAAACTCGGCACGGCTGCCATCAGCGGGCCGGAGTTGCGTCGCGCCATTCAGCGCGAGGAAGGCACCGGGCGCGGTGTCATGTCTGCCGAGCAATTGCTGCTGGCAGTGGAGGACGCGCGCGCTCACGGTGAGAAGGTGGTCTTCACCAATGGCTGCTTCGACATCATTCATGCGGGCCACGTCGGCTATCTGGCCGAGGCACGCAAACTGGGTCAGCGCCTGATTGTCGCCATCAACGATGATGCATCGGTGAAGCGACTGAAGGGGCCGGGTCGCCCCATCAATCCGGTGGAACGCCGCATGGCTGTGCTCGCGGGATTGGAAGCGGTGGACTGGGTGGTTTCCTACGCGGATGATACGCCGGAGCCGCTCCTGAAAATGCTCAAGCCGGAAGTGCTGGTGAAGGGCGGTGA
>Ga0155965_1015_pt2 | contig 22146 bp, 12 predicted proteins | sample RifCSPlowO2_02_FD_107619 | JGI IMG/M metagenome (GOLD analysis project Ga0155965, IMG submission 107619) | Gammaproteobacteria bacterium RIFCSPLOWO2_02_FULL_57_10
GATATTGATATGCATCAGCCTTTGTCGGGATTGCACGGACCTAGCGTGTCAGTTGAATGCGTTCCATCTCGGTCATCTGACTGTAGCTCGACGTGATCACGCGTTCGCCCGGTTCAAGACCCTCGGTGACTTCGACGAAGCGATTGTTGCGTCGTCCCACACGGATGTCTCTGCGCGTCGCATATTCGCCACTGGCATCGACCACGAATACCCAATTGCCGCCGGTGTCCTGCAGGAAACCACCAAGGGGCAGCAGCAGTGATTCAACGGGATTGCCCAGCGTGAGATCGAGTTGCAGCGTCTGACCACGCCGCAGATTGTCCGGAGCCACACCCTCGAACACGAGATCCACCTCGAAAGTGCCCTCGGTGATTTCCGGATAGACCTTGATGACGCGCGCCTCGTACTGCTGGCCAGCCAGCGTGAAGCGGGCCGACTGGTCGGGGGTCACACGGGTCACGTAGTACTCATCGACCTGCGCGACAATCTTGTACTGTTCGACCACATCGATCTGGCCAAGACGCTGACCGCGGATCTTGTTCTCTCCCACTTCCACCGGCAGCGACGTGAGCTGACCGGAGATCGGCGCACGCACCAGCAGATTCTCGAAACTGCTTTGTGAGAGTTCGAGATTTTCCTCGAGCTTGCCGACCTGCAATGCGATCTGTGCGAGACGATCTTCGCGGATGCGATCCTCCAGCGCTTGTCGCGCCTTGGTGTTGGCCAGCACCTTGCGCTGATACGCCAGTTCATCCGCAATGGTGTCGTACTGCTCCTTCGAGACGAGGTTGTCGTTGGCCAGTTGCATCTGGCGCCTTTCCTGACGCTCCAGTACCTGAATGCGATACTCCACATCGATCACCTGGCGCTCGGTGCTCAGCTTTGTCGTCTCCAGACTGTTGGAAATGTTGGAGAGATTGTTGAGCTGCTCGGTGATCGATGTGTCGTTGCGTGCGACGTTCAGGCGCAGATCGGTGTTGCTCAGCTGCAACAGAGGCTGACCGGCCCCGACGAAGCTGCCTTCCTCCACCAGCACCGCTTCCACCACGCCACCATCCACAGCGTCGAGAAAGACGCTGTTGAAGGGCTGGATGGTGCCACGAATCGGTGTGACATCCTCGAACGCACCGAACTGCACGCTGGCGATGGTGGTCTGTTCCTGTGGCAGACGGTAGGTGCGAATCGAGGCATCAGCGAGCATGCCATAGACGAACCACAGCACTGTCGCCGCCACTAATCCGATCAGCCCCCATTGCCACAAGGGGCGTTTCTTCTTCTCAATGACTCTGTCCATGAATGCTCTCTGTTCTTATTCGTAGCGCAGCGCCAGGACCGGGTTGGCCTGCGCGGTTTTCATCGACTGCAGGGCCATGGTGACAAAGGCTACCGCAACTGCGATAGCCGTTGCCACAACAAACAGCATCAGGTTCGGACCGATCAGTTCGATTCGGTAGTAGAAGCCCTGCAGCCACACATTGATGGCCCAGAAAGCCAGCACCGAGGCGATCACGGCGGCCACACACACCAGCACCAGAATGTGCCGGAACAGCAGCAGGATGATGCTGGTAGTAGATGCGCCCAGCACTTTCCTCACACCAATCTCACGCGTGCGCTGTGCCGTGTTGAACGCCGACAGGCCGAACAATCCGAGGCAGGAGATGAAGATGCAGAGTGCGGCGAACAGACCGATCAGTTGCATCAGGCGCTGTTCGGAGCCGTACAGCGCATTCAGGTTCTCTTCGAGCAGGCTGTAGTCGAAAGGGTGGGCGGGGTCGAAGGTGATCCAGCGCTCTGCCAGTGCGTCGATGACATTCTGCAGAGCACCTTGACTCACGCTGATGATCATCTGTTCCGAATAGGTGCCACGTGAGAGTTGATCCATGGTGGCAAGGTCCGGTCTGAACCACGTCATGATCACCGGGACCACTTCGTGTTGCAGACCCTCGAAGTGAAAGTCCTCGACGACGCCAATCACTTCCATGGGCTGCGCGTTCGGATCGATCTGGCTGAAGTGCTTCCCGAGCGCATTCTCCCAACCCATCGCTCTGACCATGGACTCATTGACCAGAACAGTGCGCAAGGGATCGCCTTCGCGATTGTCATCGAAATCGCGTCCTTCGATCAGGCGAATTCCAAGAACATCGATCAGATCGGGACGCAGGTTCATGAGGCTGAACGATTGCTGTTGCATCACGCCGGCATTGTCCTCGACATTCAGTGCGATCAATCCGGCCTGCTGTCCGGGCATGTGCTGGGTGCGTCCGACTGTGACGACGCCCGGCAACTGGCGCAGCTCGTTCATCAGGGCTGGCAGGCGCTCGACCTGATCTGCTCCGGTCACGCGCACGATCAGGCGATTCTCCTTCTCGAACCCCAGCGCACGGTTCTCCACGTAGCGCATTTGCGTCAGCATCAACAGCGTGCAGGCAATGACGGCAACCGAAATGACGAACTGCATGGCGACCAGTATCTGACGAATCCCGCGCCCGCCGCGTCCAGTGCCATGTGCCCCTCTGAACGCTGCGATGGGGGGGATCGCCGAGAGATAGAAGGCCGGATACAGTCCCGAGAGTACGCCGAGTACGATGCTGCCGACGAGCAGGGCGGACAATACAAGCGGATTCAGCAACGATGCCATCGACAGTGGCGCATCCAACAGCACCGTGATCGGCGTGAACGTTACAGTCAGCCACGTGATCAGCAGCGCCAGCAGAAGCGATACGAATGCATAGCAGATAGACTCTCCGACGAACTGCTTCACCAGTTGGCCATGTGTGGCACCGAGCACCTTGCGCATGCCCACTTCTTTCGCACGCCTTGTCGAGCGCGCCGTGGCCAGATTCATGTAGTTGATGCAGGCGACAGCCAGCACGAACACCGCGATCGCTGCAAACGCGTAGACATAGAAGAGATTGCCGCGTGGCTGATCATAGGTCGTGGTGGAATGCAGATGAATATCGGCCAGTGGTTCCAGCAGGAAACGCACGGTGGCGTTGATGTTGAACTGCCGTGCCATCTCGGCCATGTTGTTGTCGAAGAACTGCGTCGAGATCGTCGCAAAGTCCTCTGGCTGGAACCCTTCGCGCATCAGCACATAGCTGTACACATTGATGTTCCACAGTGCCTGACGTCGCTCGATGCCTTCGGGTTGAGCGATGCGATTGTAGGAGAGCAGTGCGTCGTATTGCAGGTGCGAGTTGGCGGGCAGGTCGGCGAAGACAAGATCGATGCGATAGGTGTTGATATCGGTCGAAATGGTTTCGCCCAATGGATTGCGATCACCGAAATAGCGTCGTGCAAATGATTCGCTGACCGCCATGCTGGACGGGTCGATCAGGGCGGTTGCGGGGTCTCCGTAGAGGATCTCATGCGTGAGTATCTTGAAGACGTTGTTGTCTGCGGAGTACAACCGCTCCCAGTAGAAACCCTGGCCGCTGCCATCCTTGAGCAGGTAACGCGGCGAGGGCATCGGTTGAAAGCGCGCGGCTGCCTCGATCTCGGGAAATTGCTCCTGCAGCAGAGGTGCCAGCTGCGTCGAGGTGATGGCGGCAAAATCCACATTGCCGTTGATGCCGAATTCATTCACCACACGATAAGCGCGCTCGTGATTGACATGATGTCGGTCATAACTGAGCTCATTGGCCAGATAAAGACCGAGAATCATGCAGCAGGCGATGCCGATGGAGAGCCCCGCAATGTTGATGAGGCTGTAGGATTTCTCGCGCAGCAAGCGGCGCAGTCCCAGCAGGAGATAGTTGCTAAACATAGGAGGCTTCCTTGCGCGCACTTCCGTTGTGTTCCATCACCACCTCGCCATCCAGCATGCGGATGATGCGTTTGCCCACGGCGGCGTGTTCGGGAGAGTGTGTCACCATCACGATGGTGGTGCCCTCGTCGTTGAGCTTGCGCAGCATCTTCATCACTTCATCGCCGTGCTCGCTGTCGAGGTTACCGGTCGGTTCGTCGGCGAGGATCAGTTTGGGCTGATTGACCAAGGCGCGCGCCACGGCGACACGTTGTTGCTGACCGCCGGAAAGCTGTTGCGGGAAGTGCTTGATGCGATGACTCATGTTCATCTTTTCAATCACGGCTTCCACACGCTTTCTACGCTCGGCAGGCGGCACTTTCGTGTAGATCAGTGGCAGCTCGACGTTCTCGTACACGCTCAGTTCATCGATCAGGTTGAAGCTCTGGAAGATGAAGCCGATGTTCTCCTTGCGCAGAGCCGCGCGCTGACGTTCACCATAGGACGAGATGTCTTCGCCGAGGAAGAAGAACTTGCCTGAATCAGGGTTGTCGATCAGGCCGATGATGTTGAGCAGTGTGGACTTGCCGCAGCCCGATGGCCCCATGATGGAGACGAACTCCCTTTCTGCCACTTCGATGTTGACGCCACCCAGTGCGGTGGTTTCAACCTCTTCCGTTCTAAAACGCTTCACCATGTCGACCGTCTTGATGATCATGTCCCTGTCTCCGTTTGTTATTGGGGTATCGCGCATGGGTAGCAATCCCTGTGCCAAAGAATATTGTTCTGCAAAACCAATACGTTAGGCAGTGCTGAAATATTCACCATGCGGGAATTGACCAACTATTTGCATAGCTGACTTAGGTTATGACGTTCGAAGTGGGATTTGGTTGCAGAATCTTTTCTGTGGGAGCGGGCCCTGCCCGCGAATGGGTTGTGTTCAAGGATCTGATGGCACTCCTAACACTCCGAATCACGAGCAGCGCCGCAAGGTGACGCCATTCGAGACACGCCGTGAACCCATCCATGGGGGCTCGGAAACCGCCATCCGGGCGGTTTACGGTCCCGAATGGCGTCACCTCACGTCACTGCTCTGGTCCATGCGAACCCCAAAGTTCAAAGTCTCATTCTTCATGACACACCTCTTTGAGGCTGAGCGACTTAACGGCCTTGTCCAATTTCACCGCCAATGCTGCTCGCGCATCAGTGATGTCACCACAAACGATGGACAGAAAAGACGTTACGTCGATGCAGAGCTGCGACGCGAGGCAGCGTCATACCGGACCGTAAACCGCCTGGATGGCGGTTTCCGAGCCCCCATGGATGGGTTCACGGCGTGTCCGGAATGACGCTGCCTCACGGCGCAGCTCGGGATGCGGAGTACTTTTAGTCGATCAAGTCTCGGAGTTCATGAAGCGGAGCATCTCACGTGCGAGCACGTCAGGAGTTTCCTCGTGCGGGTTGTGCCCCGCTTCCGGAATCATGAACAGCTCACCGTTGGGCAGCAGGTCCACCGCGCGCTGCGAAGTTTCCGGATAGTTCGGGCCGTCCTGGGCGCCGCCGATCAACAGGGCAGGCATGGTGATTTTCGGGAAATAGGTGTCCACCGGCTGGGAGGTCAGGCCGCTGTTCATGGAGCGCACGAGGGTCAGGCGATGGTATTCGCCGCTCAGTGCATAGCCATAACGGATGCGCACGTGCTCGAGGTTGTCCGAGGTCCAGTTGACGATGCGGTTCTGCTCCTGACGCAGGTTGGCTGCGTAGATGGCCTGCATGTCTGGCACGGGGTCTCCTGAGCTGGGTTCGTTCCACTGACGGCCACGATCGGAGTCGTTCAGGGCAATCGGGTTCACCATGATCAGATGAGTGGCCTTGTCCGGGTAGCTGTGGGCAAAGTGGCTGGCGATGCGGCCGCCCAGAGAGTGTCCGGCGATGACGATCTCGTCGATGCCAAGGTGTTCGATGATCGCGTTGATGTTGGAAGTGTGCAGGTTCACGTCATAGGGAAGGATCGGCTTTGACGACTTGCCCCAGCCCAGACGGTCGATGGCGATGGCGCGATAGCCTGCGTCCGTCAGCGATTTCATGACCTCGCCCCAGTAGAGACCGTAGTAGCTGGAACCGTGCAGCAGCACGACAGTACGGCCGTTGGCTGGCCCGGTCGGCGCGGCGTCCATGTAGGCGATGCGCACGTCCTGACCGTAAAGATTGCGGTGCAGGAAGTTGACTGGGTAGGGGTACTGGATCTCCTCCATGTTGATCGAAACCGCGCCCCATTCGGCGGGCGGTGTAGACGGCGGCTCCTGTGCGAAGGCCTCGGCTCCCAGCACCAGGGAGAGCGCCGATACGGCAGCAAGGTGTTTGAAAAGGTTCAATTTGTTCGACATCTGTGCATCCTTGGTTGTTGTTGGTTTTGGAGTAATGGGTTCAATTCACGGTCCCGCATGATACGCGCCGACTTGGCACCTGCAAAGTCTGACCGCCCTTTGCGCGACAAACTTGCATGGAGGTTCGCTTCCCGGGCTTAATTGGTGACGTAACCCCTGGAGCATTGATGAACATGAAAAACCTGATGATCGTCTGGCTCTCTGCCGCCGCGGTGGGTGGTGTGCACGCCGCAGAGCTGGACATCGCTTCGTCCTACGCATTCCTGGTCAGCGATGTGCAGGATGGCGGGGTGCTCTATACGGCGACAGCAGGAGCAGTGCAGGGATTGTCTCTGCCCTTGAGCTTCCGTGACTCGGCAGACTACTGGGGTCTGCATGTCTGCAACTTCCCCGCTCGCGACTGCGCAGTGACGGATCGCTACAACCCTGCCGATTACTCGCTCATGCCGGACAGCGGCACTCCCGGTCAGCTGCAGCTGGAACGCGTCAACACTCGCAACGGCACGAACATCTATGACGCCGCCACATGGCAGATCGCGGTGACTCTGGGTCATGTGCGCAACGGCCTCGGCAGCGCGGTGGGCGAACAGGGGTACGATCTTGCCAGCAACCAGAACACACTGCTGTCCGAGGGGCATGCCGGTAACGCGACTGATCCGGTTCGTGGCACGCATCGCGCAACGAGCAGTGGCAGTGGATTCCTCTATGACGGCGAGACAATTGTCGATCCAGCGAGTGCATTCTCGTTCCGCATGCTCGGACGGAGCTGGCTGTCAGAGGACCCTTTCCTCGGGACCGAATACGCAGGGCTGATCAATGCTGTCGATCTGCCGTCGGGCAATCCGGCGTATGCCCCAGGCAAGGTCAACTGGAGCGACTGGAAACCCGTGATGGGCGAGAACGCCTGGGCCTTCCTGCTCGGTCCCCTGCAAGCGGCCAATCTCTATCACCGAGAGCAACTCAAGAGTGCGTTCGTGCCATTTGAGGATGCCGCCATCCAGAATGCGCTCGCGGTGCTGCCTGCGTTCTCGGCGCTGCAGTCGCCTGTGGGTGGGGTCTACTACGCGCCTGGGTTTGTGGACCAGGGATTGATGAGCGGCGCCAACACTCCGGTGAATCCATTCATCGTCGCGCTCGAGAACAACTTCTCGCTCTATGCTGGCCTCAGAGTGTTCGACGATATCCTCAGCACGACGTTGAACAATCAGGCGCTTGCGGAGGAGGAAAAGACGTCCATCATTTCTGCCCGCAACACGATTGCCGTTCTGCTCCATGGCGGCGTCGATCGGGGCCAGAGCACTGCAGGTCTGTTGTCGTTCTTCCGCAATCAGGCGTGGCACGACGGCGGTTTCGTGCAGGGTGGACTGGCCAACGATCCCGCGCAGTCCGCTGCCTGGGTGCCCACCCTTTCGCCCCAGGCCATTGACGTCAACACATGGGGAGTCGCCGCGCTGGGACCTGCGATGGTCGACGAGTGGTTTGGTTTCGCGGCCTCGTTTCGGGCATGGCAGAAGGTCAAGGCGTGGGGCGGCTATGGCGTCGGCGGCACGCTGTGGGGCGTGGGATATTCGGACGTCGATGGGAATGGGCAGCTCGCCAATGGGGACTATCGTCAGGGAGTCATGTCGGCGGAGTGGACGGCCGGTGCCATCAACATGGTTCGCAGCATGATCGCGCACTATCGGGAAATTCCAGTTGAGTCCCCGCATCATGGAACGGCGCGGGTGCTTCTGCTGGAGCTCGAGCAGGACGAAGAATCAATGCTTGAAGCACTGCAGACCTTGCGCCTCGATCGCTACAGCGACGTGGCGTTTCCCGGTCAGCCAGATCAGTTCGACACGCTCGTTGACCTCGACACGGCGCCGTATCTCTACGCCAGTCGACGGCACTTCATTCCCTTCGGCTGGCACGCGAACCCGTTGCCGAGTACGTGTGCGACCGCATGGGTGGTGATGCTCGCCAACCACTTCGATCCGTTCGGGATTAGCGGTGTACCGAACTAGATCTGGAACAGCTTGTTGATCTTGATTGCAAATCCCCGGTTTCGCAGTTCCATCCCGCTGGGGTGGCCCAACGGGTCGGTGTTGCGATCGTCGCTGTACACCACGAAGAACTCACTGCCAGGCGCCCACTCCCAGCGGAACCGGAAATTCGTGCTGAACGAGTTGGCGTTGGAATCGTATTGGACGAGACCGCCCAGGTACATACGGGGGGATAGCGTGTAGGTCACGCGGAAGCTCGACAGTTCGGTTCGGAAATCACCCTCGGGCAGTTCCACTTTGTTGATGGAGTAATTGGGTTCGATGGATAGCTGTGGCGACAGTTCAATGCGCCCGCTGCCGAAACCGATGGTGGTGATGGACCCGCTCCAGAAGTCTCCGACCCGTAGCGACAGCACTCCGCTCACCTGGCGCTGAGCACCGAAGTTGTAGGAGGCCTGGTAGCTGCTGAAATCGTATTTTCCTGGCAGCAGCGTCACACCTTGGGCAATGCGGAAAGGTCGTGTCAGCATCTCGAATTGATCGCTGACTGAAACAGTGAAGATGTCACTGGTTTCGAACTCGGTGCCGAAACTCAGGTCGTGTTGACGCGTTTCGAGATCGTCCGTGGTGGCCGACCAGTAGGACTGGGTGTTGGCTTCGAGAACGAAGCGTCGAACCCCGTCTATGGAAGTCGGTCGCGGGCTGAACCGCCCACCGCCGGAGAATTGCTTGAAATTGTTGCGGCGCTTGAAACCGATTTCCGGGTTGAAGTTGTTCTCCACCACCAGATAACCCGTGTTGAATCCGTACAGGTCGCTGTCGTAAACCAGGTTGGCCATGTAGCTCTGATCATCATCGCTCAGGCCCGGACTGTCGGTTTTGGCCAGATACGTGTCGAAGGAAAAGTCCTCGAGGAAATCGAAGGCGCCGTCGACGGCCAGCAACTGGCTGGAGCCGTCTCCCACCAACGATTCGGATCGGTCCGTGAGCATGACGCCGACCGTGCTGCGACTCAACACATCGCGCTTCACCCGCAGGACGGAAAAGCGCGTGGATTCGATGTTGGCGAAATCCTCTGCGTCGGTATTGATGGTGAGTGCGCCGATGTCGTAGTTGCCGATCTTGCCGGTGAGTCGGGCGCCCACGTCAATGGGGACGATCTGGCCCTGTTCCAACCCGATCCTGCGGCTGAAGAACAGTGTGGGAACATCCAGACCACGCGCCTGGGTGAAGTCGAAGTTGCCGCGCCCTTCGAGGAAGAATTCGCGCTTCTCGGGAAACAGCTGGTTGAAGCGAGTCAGGTTGACCTGGCGCTCATCCACTTCCACCTGGGCAAAGTCCGTGTTGTAGGTGAAGTCGGCGGTGAGGTTGTTGGTGATGCCGAATTTGACATCGACACCCGCTTCGCCTTCTGCCTCGTTGCTGATCCGTGGCGTTGTTTCTCTATTGGTCGTGACAGTCCCGAGGCCGTAGGGTTTGACTTCAAGATTGAAATTTCGCTCCGGGACGCGGAGGTCTTCCAGTGTGCCTGCTTCGGAGACGCGCCAGATTCCTGCCACCAGGCTGTTGCCCCGTGCCGCTGCGATCGGCACTTCGGCCATGTAGGACGCTTCGTTCAGGCGGCGGATGATTCTGCGCAGTTGAATCCCCCAGGTCTGCTCTTCACCGGGGCCATAGCGCAGGGAGCGAAACGGGATTTCCATCTCTACCGTCCAGCCGCCATCGAAGCGCCCGACTCGCGAATCCCACACCACGTTCCAATCGAAATTGACGCCGCGCCCACCGTCGCCTTCGTTGGTGACAGCGTAGTCGGAGAAACCCCCGATGGGAGTGACCAGAAATGCAGAACCATTGCGCCGATCCAGATAGGTGTCCACCAGCACGGTGATCGAGTCATTGGTGCGCAACTGGAAGGTGTCGCGCCGCATCTCGTTGGCGATCCAGTCGCTCTCGGGGACAGACTCATACACCCGCGCCGCGACGTAGAGATTGTCGTCGTCAAAATAAACCCAGGCTTCGGTTTTCTCGCTGGCCGGGGCGCCCGCGTTGGGGATCTGCTGAATGAAACTGGTGATGGGTGCAATCCGAGCATAGATCGCTTCATCGAGAGTGCCGTCGATCCGCACGTCGCCGTCGTAGCGGGTCGCGGTGACGAACACGTCGCCTGCAGTGTCGGTTCGCACGATGGCATCCTGGGCCACAGCGAAAGAGCAGAACAACGATGAAAACAGCAGAGCCAACTGACAGGAGGGATGATTGCGCATGGTGATCTGGCACTCTTCGGTGACTTTAGATGCCGACATCGTACTACTTCAATGGCAGATAAACATCTGTGATCATTTCCTCCGGCTTCACGTCCGGCCCGACGTTCACGTAGTGGAAGAAGATCGGGTAGTCGCGCAGTTGTTCGCCGCTGCCGGGTAACCATTCACGGTAGAGCCAGGTGGCGGCAGTGACGTCGTGGCGCGAGCCGAGATGCCGGACTCGGGCGCAGCGCCCCGCCGGGATCATCTTGTTGACGACACCCTGCGGATTCGCTGCCACTTGCCTGTCCACTGAGACGGCGATGTCGAGGCGATAATCCTGCGGTGGTGTTGTCGCTGGATCGCTGTAGTGGATGCCATAGGTATTGCCTTGCCCCGGCTTCATGCCATTGGCCTTGCGCCACTCGATGAACTTCAGAGTGGTGTTGTAACTCAGATGTTCCGGCCCGTGGTGCTCCAGAGCAGCGATCCGTGTCTCGGGAAAGTTCACAATTTCTACTGTCAATGCATGGGTCACGCTGCTGTACTCCTCCGATCTGTTTTTCTCATGGCCGTCGGGTCGCGTGACAATCGCGCCTGTCTGCCACGGTTGCCACTGCGGGTTCCTGCGGAATGCGCTCGGGCTCTGCTCGTGCGCATTCCTGAATGCCCTCGTGAAGGATTCCGCGTTGGCGAAGCCCGCGTCGTAGGCGATGTCCGTGATGCTGATATCCTTGTTGAACACCAGCTGCATGGACGCGCGCTGCAGACGCAGCAACTGCACCAGTCGATACACGGAGATGCCGGTATACGAGGTGAACTGCCGATGGAAGTGAAAGGGCGAAAAGCAGGCCTGTGCGCTGAGCTTGGCGACATCCAGTTCCTCATCCAGGTGTTGCCGGATGTAGGTAATCACGTCGTTGATGCGCCTTGCGTAGCGGCTTGAGTGTGGCGTTGGCTGCAATTGATCCATTCTCTCCCTCGACGCTGCGCATTCTGAGGCTGGCGCTGCAATAAAACCTGACTGATCTTGCGGAGTTTACTCCACGTGTCTACTCTCGTAGCAGTCGGGTCTCGACACACAATGGAAAAGGGGGTTGGTCATGGTCAGTGCAGCATCGCTTCATGCAGTGTTTCAACAAATCTTGTCCGAACGTTTCGGAAAAGGAGTCCTTGGCCTCGCGCTTTTGACGACCCTGGTCGCCTGTTCGGGAGAACCGGAACAGGCTCCCGCAGTCCCTGAGCCGGAAACCGTGACGGTCGAGGAACCTGCGACGCGTCTGGTCGGCGCGGCCGACATCACTTCCGCGGCCGACAACAATGCCGAATGGCTCACCTACGGCCGCACCTATGCTGAGGATCGCTTCAGCCCGCTGACGCAGGTCAATCGCGATACCGTAGGCGATCTCGGCGTGGCATGGTACTTCGAGCTGGACACCAATCGCGGGCAGGAAGCCACGCCACTGGTGATCGATGGCACGATCTATTTCACCTCCGCGTGGAGCAAGGCCTTCGCGCTGGATGCTCGCACGGGAGAAGAGAAGTGGCGCTTCGATCCCGAGGTGCCAGGTCGTTATGGAGTCAACGCCTGTTGTGATGTGGTGAACCGGGGCATGGCCGCGTGGGGCGACAAGGTGTTCTTCGGCACTATCGATGGTCGACTTATTGCGCTCGATCGCGAGAGTGGCGAAGTGGCCTGGTCGGCACAGACTGCCGATCCCGAACTGCGCTACACGATCACCGGAGCCCCACGCGTGATCGATGGTCGCGTCATCATCGGCAACGGTGGTGCCGAGCTCGGCGTGCGCGGTTACATCTCCGCCTACGATGCCGAGTCCGGCGAGATGCTGTGGCGCTTCTACACCGTGCCGGGTAATCCCGCAGACGGCTTCGAGCAACCCGAATTGGAAATGGCGGCGCAGACCTGGGCCGGTGAGTGGTGGGAGCTCGGCGGCGGTGGCACCGTGTGGGACTCCATGGCCTATGACCCGACGCTGAATCTTCTGTACATCGGTGTGGGTAACGGCAGTCCGTGGAATCACGAGATCCGTTCCGATGGTGTGGGCGACAATTTGTTCCTGTCGTCCATCGTTGCGCTGCGCCCGGACACCGGAGAATACGTCTGGCATTTCCAGACCACGCCGGGTGAGTCCTGGGACTACACCGCCACGCAACACATCATGCTCGCCGATATCGAGATCGATGGCCGCATGCGTCAGGTGCTGATGCAGGCGCCGAAGAACGGCTTCTTCTATGTGATCGACAGGATCAATGGCGAGTTCATCTCCGGCAACAATTACGTGGAAATCAACTGGGCCTCGGGTCTCGATCCGGTAACAGGTCGTCCGATCGAGACTGAAGGTTCGCGCTATGTCGATCAGCCCTCAGTAGTGATTCCTGGCCCACTGGGTGGACACAACTGGTACCCGATGTCCCGCGATCCGGTGACGGGTTATGTGTTCCTGCCAACGCAGAACACGTCCTACCAATATGCCAATCCTGGCACGATGGAGAAGCAGACCACCGGCTGGAATCTGGGACTCGACGGGACGCCGCGCGAGCCGTCCAATCCTGAAGAGCGAGCACGCTCCGCCGCCATGTCGCCCTCCAGTCTGATCGCGTGGAACCCCTCGACGCAGAGCCCTGCATGGCGAGTGGATTATCCGGTTCTCGGCAACAGCGGTACGCTCGCGACTGCCGGCGGGTTGGTGTTCCAGGGCTCGGCCGACGGCGTTTTTCACGCCTACGGCACGAATGATGGCGCCGAGTACTGGTCGCACGAAGTGGGCGACGCGATTCTGGGGGGACCTGTCACCTATGAACTGGATGGCGAGCAGTATGTGCTGGCGCTGGCCGGGCAGGGTGGTGCCATCACACTGAGCATGGGGTTGTTCTCGGGTAACGGGCCGCGCTATCTGAACGGGCGTCTGATCGCGTTCAAGCTCGGTGCCGACATGCAACTGCCTGCTGCGGTGCCCACGCCGCCCGCACCGCTGGATGTCACTGGGGCCGTCACGAGTGGAGATCCTCTCGCGGGGGCGTTGCAGTACAGCAATCTCTGTTTTGTGTGCCACGGCCCTGCGGCGATGAGTGCGGGCTCGATTCCTGATCTGCGTTTTTCGGCGACGCTGCTCAGTCAGGATGCTTTCCTCTCGATTGTGCTCGATGGTCTGCTTGAGGATCGCGGCATGGTGGGTTTCTCGGCAGATATCGGCGCGCAGGAGGCGGAGGACATCCGCGCATACCTGCTGCAGCAGGCGGCTGCGGTGCCGCGGTAATGGCGCCTGTGGGAGCGGGCCTTGCCCGCGATTGCAGGAGCTTGCCTGCAAGCGAAAAATGCAGAAATCCAATCGCGAGCGGGCTCGCTCCCACAGGCAGGGTCGGAGTCCAATCGCGGGCAGGGCCCGCTCCCACAGGTGGTGTGGAATGCAACGAAGTGGCGAGAGTCCTCACCATCGAGATGTGGCGGTATTGCGTAACATATTGAAAAAAATGGCTTTAAAATTGTGGCCTGAACTTTGCTCCAGTCGCTTCGGTTAGCAAAGTTCAGTGCTGCTCACCACCTCGCGAGAGATGTTGAGCAGCACTTTTTTGCGACCTGTTACGATCGAATCCTCACCCCGCTGGCCCGATGGCGAGAACAATCATAATCATGCTGAGCAATTACCTGCTGGTTGCGTTGCGCAACATCACTTCCCACAAACTGTTTTCCATCATCAACGTGCTGGGTCTCGCGATTGGCATCGCCTGTGTCCTGCTGATCACGCTCTTCGTGCGCAGCGAGACCGGTTATGACAGGCACTGGGTAGCGGCCGACCGCACGTATCGGGTCATGCGCACGTTCATGCCACCCAATGGGGGCACGCCTCTTTATTTGGCCACCAACGCACCAATGACCGGCCCGCTGCTGCAACGCGACTTCCCGCAGTTCGAGCAGGTGGTGCGCCTGATGGAGAACACGCCCGTGGTGGCACTGCCTGACAGTGCAGAGTCCTATTACGAGACTGGCATCTATTTCGCCGACGCCAATGTGTTCTCCGTGTTCGATATTCCGCTGCTGCAGGGCAACCCCGACGAGCTGTTCTCCGGGCCCTTCCAGATGGTTCTCAATGAGTCACTGGCGCGCAAGTATTTTGGCAGCGTCGATGATGCAGTGGGCAAGACGTTGATGCTCAATTCTCTCGCTCCCGTGCGTGTCACTGGCGTAATGGCGGATCTGGATGACAACACGCACCTGGATGCGCGCGCCTTTGCTTCGATGGCAACGGCCGATGCAATACTTGGCGAGCGCATGCAGAGCTGGGGCTTCAACAATTTCCACACCTATGTGGTCACCGAGCCTGGTTACGACATCGCTGACTTCGAAGCGCAGATCCACGATTTCCTGCGCCGCCACGTCGGTGAGGATGCGCCGTCCTACACAGACTTCGAAGTCATCCCGCTGCGCGACATTCATCTGAACTCTCAGCGCGACAACGAGCTGCAGGCGAACGGCAACAACATCACCGTGTTGACGTTCAGCGCCATCGCCGTGTTCATTCTGCTGATCGCGTGTTTCAACTTCATGAATCTTTCTACTGCACGTTCGCTGGCCCGCGCGCGCGAAGTCGGCATGCGCAAGGTGTGTGGTGCCAGTCGAACGCAGATTGCGCTGCAGTTTCTCACCGAGTCCGTGGTGGTCGCGTTGTTTGCCGTGGCTCTGGCAGCGCTGTTCGTGCAACTGCTGTTGCCCTGGTTCAATGCGCTGCTGGGCAAGAGTCTGACGATGGGCTATCTGGAAAATCCCTGGGTGATTCCGGCGCTGGTCGGCATGGCCGTGCTGGTGGGCGTCCTCGCAGGCAGCTATCCGGCACTGTATCTCTCTTCGTTTCCGTGCGTGACGATTCTCAAGGGGCAGCTCACCAAGGGCAGTGGCGGGGTGCTGCTGCGCAAGACGCTCGTGGTGTTGCAGTTCGCGATCTCGATCGCGCTGGTGATTGCGTCGGGCGTCGCGCTGTCACAATTGCGTTACGCGCAGGAACTCGATCTTGGATTCAACCGCGAGCAGGTGCTGATCTATCGGGGCAACAGCCAGACCGGCCTCGGGTCCTCCTACGAGACGATGAAGCAGGAGCTGCTGCGTCATCCGGAGATCGTTTCCGTCACTGCTGCGAACCTGATGCCGGGTGATCAGAACACCAATGCCGATGGCATCCGCCACGAAGGCGGTGGACCGGAGATGACCGGCATGGGGTATCTCAATGTCGATTACGATTTCTTTGAAACCTTCGGCATAGAGGTAGTGGCCGGGCGCAGTTTCTCCAGGGAACGCAGCACGGATCGCTTCGTGGAGCCCACGCCGGATACGCCGGGCACTGCAGGTTTCATCCTCAACGGGCTGGCGGCGGAGCAGGTGGGTTGGACTCCGGAAGAGGCCCTGAACAAGGGCTTCGAGAGCATCTGGAGCGAGGATGGTTCACTGGTGACTCGTGGCACGGTAATCGGCGTGGTCGACAACATCCACTTCTCTTCGATTCGCGAGGCGGTCAAACCGGTCTACTACCGCCTGATGAGTCATGACAGCACGACCAGTCCGTTCCCCCACCTGCGCCACATGGCCATTCGCGTTTCAGGCAACAGCCTGGACGAGACACTGGCCTTTGTGAATCAGACGTGGAATCGCTTTCTGCCGGGCGTGCCGATCCAGCAATCCTTCCTCGATGCCGACTTTGCCGCGCTGTACGAGAACGAGAGGCGCCAGGGGGAATTCTTCTCCGGGTTTGCGCTGATGGCGATCTTCATCGCCGCGCTGGGTCTGTTCGGCCTGGCGTCCTATCTGACGCAACAGAGGACGCGCGAGATCGGCATTCGCAAGGTGCTGGGCAGCACGACCACGGAACTGGTCACACTGTTGACGCGTGATTTCGTGACGCTGGTGCTGCTGGCAAATGTGCTGGCGTGGCCACTGGCGTGGTACTTCATGAATGGCTGGCTGCAGAGCTTTGCCTATCGCGTCAGCCTGAGCCCGGGCATCTTTCTGTTCGCGGGTTTCGTCGCGGTCCTGATCGCCAGTCTGACGGTCGGATTGCTGGTGGCGCGCACTGCAAATCTCAATCCTTCCCTGTCGCTGCGCCATGAGTGACAGTCGCTTTCAATCACTGGGTGCCGCAAGTCACTTTTAACGACGGAAAAGACTTGCGGTTGATCCGGATTGATACCTTTATGCACATTCTTGTGCGGACCGTGCACTTGTTGAGTGCATGAGTCTGCGATCATGAATTTCTGATAACCTCGTAACCTTTTGTTTTTGTTGGTTTTAAAAAGTTGGCCCGGCTTGTGCAAGAGCACAGGTGGCGCCAGTGCCTGTCAAGGAATCAAGCGGTATCCCGAATCGGTTGCATCTGGCGCCATCATCCCCTGGCTCTTGAACTTTTTAACTGTAACGAGGAATTATCATGTCAACTTTCAAACGTACTTTTGCTCTTGGTTCATTGACTCTGGCTCTGGCAGCTACAGCAACTTCTGTCAGTGCCGACACAATCCCGCTGGTCAGCACGAAAGCGCTGACTGCAATCGCCGCCGATCTGCCTGCCTATCCGCGCTTTGCTGATGCCATGTTTGTGGAAGGCTATGCCGTCATGGAATTCACTGTGGCTGCTGATGGTTCCGTGGTTGAACCGGCGGTGCGCGACTACTCCTCAAACGAATTCACCGAAGCGGCCCTGGAAGCGGTCGAGTCGTGGAAATTCGAACCGGTCTATCAGGGTGGCGTTGCTGTGCCAGTCCGCACTGCCGTGAAATTCACCTTTGTGCCACGCACTGAGTAAGCCCTGATACTGCTTGATTTGTTGAACCGTTAGATAAAAAGAATTAGATGCACGGGATTACGATGAACAAAGCGAAAACCTGAACCGGAAGTGTTCCAACATTTCCGGTTCAGAATTTCGAATCCGCAATATTTTTCCGCAGTCACTCTTCTGCAAGAATGCTCCTTCTTTCCCCCTACCTGGGACGTCAGCCTTGTGGCTTGCCGCCGAATGGGCGATTATTGGTCCGTTGGTTTCAACCATTTCAAGGACACAATAATGACAAGAAGCTCCTGTTGCGTTGCCGTTCTGGCACTGTTTCCGTTATTCACCACAGGGACTGCTGCGCATGCACAGACTGCCGCCCAATCCTGCGAGGCGCTCGCAGCTGTCCGTGATCTGACGGTGTTGTCCGCCAGGCTCATCGATGCGCAGGGCGACACGCCTGCCTACTGCTACGTGCGCGGACTCATCGCGCCTTCCACGCACTATCACGTGCAACTGCCATTGCCGGAGAATTGGAATGGCCGCTTTCTGCAGTGGGGCGATGGTGGCAAGGATGGCGACCTGGATCTGGCGGATCATCGTGTTGCAGAGGGCTACGCGGTTGCCAACAGCAACACCGGCCATGACAGTGCAGTGGAGCCGGGATCACAGTTCGGGTTCAACAATCGGCAGGCGGAAATCGACTTCGGGTATCGCTCGGTGCATCTCACCGTGATGGCGGGCAAGGCATTGGCCGAACGCTACTATCGCACTGAGCCGACTTATTCCTACTTCGAAGGGTGTTCGACAGGCGGGCGTCAGGGCTTGATGGAAGCGCAGCGATTTCCGCAGGATTTCGACGGCATCGTCGCCGGGGCGCCTGTGAATTATTACCAGGCGATGAATGCCGCGGGTGTGTGGTGGCTGCAGCGCATGTTCAGGGATGACTTCGCGGGCAATCTGGCCGTGGACACCGACGGCGATGGCACGTTCGATAGCGTGAATCTCGTCAACGTGTTGAATGATCGTGTGCTGCAGCAGTGTGACGCGAATGATGGCATTCAGGACGGCGTGCTGAATGATCCAATGAGCTGCGACTTCGAACCGCGCCGCGATCTCGCGGGACTCATGTGCAATGCCGATACGAGTGGCGATACCTGCTTCACACCGGCACAACTGCAGACGATCGAGGATTTCTACAGCGGCCCGTATGACGACGCTGGTACGGTGCTTTATCCGGGCAAGGCGCTGGGCTCGGAACGCGAATGGGTCAACCTCTACGTGCCCAATGCGCGCAACAACAATGCGCCTTCCATGCTGACCGGCCCAGCGGGCGACCACGTCAATTATCTCTTCTACGAGAACGATCCTGGCATCGCGGTGCCGGATCTCACCAATCCCACCCATGTGCCAGGACGCAACGCCGCGCTGCCGGAATTCTCGTGGCTGGAGTTCGACATCAATGATCTGAGCACGGGTGAAGCGACACTCATGCAGTCACTCATGGACGCGACCGATCCCGATCTGAGCCGCTTCCTCAAGGACAACAATGGCAAGCTGCTGCTCTATCATGGCTGGAGCGATTCACTCTCCTCTGCGCGAGCGACAGTGCAGTATTTCAATGACATGGTGAATGCGACATTCGCAGGACAGCTCGCCGAAGCAGGCGACAGCACGCGCCTGTTTCTCGCGCCCGGCATGGGCCACTGCAGCGGGGGCCCCGGCCCGAATACCTGGGACAAGTTGCCTGCGCTCGTCGATTGGGTGGAGAACGGAATCGCGCCCGACAGCATCATCGCCACGCACAGCACGAGCGGTGTTGTTGATAACGAAAGACCGTTGTGTCCCTATCCGCAACAAGCGGTCTACACGGGGCCTGCCGGTGGTGCGAACGATGCAGCGAATTGGGTGGCAGAAAATTTCAGTTGTAGATAGAAACCACTGATTGTGGGAGCGGGCGTTGCCCGCGATTCAGTGCCAGGTTGCAGTCCATTTTGGCACCGAATCGCGGGCAAGGCCCGCTCCCACAGGATGGTTTGTTTTTATTTCAGCAGGCGCTGCAGATACGTGCCCGTATGCGACGCCGGATTCTGTGCCACCTGCTCCGGTGTCCCTTCGGCGATGATCTGACCACCGCCATTGCCACCTTCGGGCCCGAGATCCACAATCCAGTCCGCCGTCTTGATGACGTCCAGATTGTGTTCGATCACCACAATCGTATTGTGCTGATCGCGCAGCTTGTGCAGTACGGCCAGCAACTGCTTGATGTCCTCGAAATGCAGACCTGTGGTGGGCTCGTCGAGGATGTACAGTGTCTGCCCGGTGTCACGCTTGGATAATTCCCGCGCCAGTTTCACGCGCTGTGCTTCGCCGCCAGACAGTGTTGTGGCAGCCTGACCCAGGCAAAGATAGGACAACCCCACTTCCACCAGTGTCTGCAGTTTGCGCGAGATTGCGGGTACGGCGTCGAAGAATTCACGAGCATCCTCGATCGTCATCTCCAGCACTTCGCAGATGTTCTTGCCCTTGTACTTCACTTCCAGCGTCTCGCGGTTGTAGCGCTTGCCCATGCAGACATCGCAGCGCACATAAACGTCCGGCAGGAAGTGCATCTCCACCTTCACCACGCCATCGCCCTGACAGGCTTCGCAGCGTCCACCCTTGACATTGAAACTGAAGCGACCGGCCTTGTAACCACGCGAGCGCGCCTCCTGCGTGGAGGCAAACAGATCGCGCACGGGTGTGAAGATGCCGGTGTAAGTGGCCGGGTTGGAGCGCGGCGTTCGACCGATCGGACTCTGGTCGATGTCCACCACCTTGTCGAGCTTGTCGAGCCCTTCGATTTCGGTGTGTGCGGCTGGCGTGAGTGTCGTGGCACCATTGAGCGCTGTCGCCGCGAGTGGATACAGCGTGCCATTGATGAGAGTGGACTTGCCGGAACCGGACACTCCCGTGACGCAGGTCAGCAACCCGAGGGGAATCTGCAAGTCGACATTGCGCAGATTGTTACCCGTGGCACCTTTGAGCGTGAGCATCTTCTTCGGGTTCACGGCGACGCGCTTCTGCGGCACGTCGATCTTCAGTCTTCCGGACAGATACTTGCCGGTGAGTGAGTGCTCGGAGTCGAGAATGTCCTGCAGCTTGCCCTGAGCGACGATCTGTCCGCCGTGGACTCCCGCGCCGGGGCCGATGTCGATGATGTGATCGGCGTGGCGAATGGCATCCTCATCGTGTTCGACCACGATCACGGTGTTGCCGATATCGCGCAGATGGAACAGCGTGCGCAGCAGACGATCGTTGTCGCGCTGATGCAGGCCGATGGAGGGCTCGTCGAGAATGTACATGACGCCCACGAGTCCCGCACCGATCTGACTGGCCAGACGAATGCGCTGCGCCTCGCCACCGGAGAGCGTATCCGCGCTGCGATTGAGCGTCAGATAGTTCAGGCCGACATCGATGAGGAACTTCAATCTGTCCTGCAGTTCCTTGAGAATTTTTTCTGCAATTGCCGCGCGATTACCAGCGAGAGTCAGTGTGCTGAAGTAAGTAGCCGCCTCCGTGATCGTCATCGCCGAGACGGTCGGCAGGTTGATCTTCTCGATGAAGACATTGCGCGCCTCGGGTTTGAGTCTTGTGCCTTCGCAGTCCGGACAGGGTTGTGAGCTGAGGTAGCGCGCAAGATCCTCGCGCACCATGCTCGACTCTGTTTCGCGGTAGCGTCGCTCCATGTTGGGCAGGATGCCTTCGAACGTGTGGCGTCGAGTGACCGTGTCGCCGCGATCATTGAGGAAGTGAAAGTCGATCACGTCCTTGCCGCTGCCATGCAGCACGGCGTTTCTGAACTTTGCCGGCAGATCCTTCAGCGGTGTATCCACCTCGAAACCGTAGTGTTTCGCCAGTGAACCGAGCATCTGGAAGTAATAGAAATTGCGTCGATCCCAGCCGCGAATGGCGCCTTCTGCAAGACTCAGTGAGTCATCCGTAATGATGCGTTTCTCGTCGAAGAACTGCTTCAGTCCCAGACCATCACAGCCAGTACACGCACCCGCCGGATTGTTGAAGGAGAACAGACGCGGCTCCAGTTCGGTGATGCTGTGGCCGCAGATGGGACAGGCGAAGCGTGACGAGAACAGCAGCTCTTCCTGCTTCGAGGGTGAACCGTCTTCCTCCATGAATGCCACCATGGCCAGGCCATCGGCCAGCTGCAATGCTGCCTCGAAACTTTCGGCCAGGCGTTGCTGCATGTCGGGCTTGACCTTGAGGCGATCGATCACCACATCGATGCTGTGCTTCTTGTTCTTTTCCAGTTCCGGTGGATAGTCGATCTCGGTCACGATGCCGTTGACGCGGGCGCGGATGTAGCCACTGGTCTTCAGCTCGCTGAAGATGTGCAGATGCTCGCCCTTGCGTTCGCGCACCAGCGGCGCGAGCACCATCACGCGACTGCCTTCGGGCAATGCCAGCACCTGGTCCACCATCTGGCTGACGGTCTGGGCTTCCAGTTTCTTGTGGTGCGTGGGGCAGAACGGATCGCCGACACGGGCAAACAACAGGCGCAGGTAATCGTAGATTTCCGTGATGGTGCCGACAGTGGAGCGCGGGTTGTGTGACGTGGATTTCTGTTCGATGGAGATGGCGGGGGAGAGGCCTTCGATGTGATCGATATCGGGCTTGTCCATCATCGACAGGAATTGCCGTGCGTAGGTGGACAGTGACTCGACGTAGCGACGCTGACCCTCGGCATAGAGAGTGTCGAAGGCGAGGGAGGACTTGCCCGATCCCGAGAGCCCGGTGATCACTACCAGCTTGTCGCGCGGAATCGTGACGTTGATGTTCTTCAGATTGTGGGTGCGCGCCCCTCTGACTATGATCTTGTCCATCTCTCACCCGTCCTGCAACGTGCCGAAACCAAACGGCTGATTATGATTAATTCAGCTGCCAAGAGCAAAGGGAGCCTGCACGCGATTCTATTAGTGCTATGCTTCAGGTAGACTGCTTCGCCTGTGGGAGCGAGCCCTG
>Ga0155965_1050_pt1 | contig 21954 bp, 22 predicted proteins | sample RifCSPlowO2_02_FD_107619 | JGI IMG/M metagenome (GOLD analysis project Ga0155965, IMG submission 107619) | Gammaproteobacteria bacterium RIFCSPLOWO2_02_FULL_57_10
TCGGGACATCCTTCAACACGTCAAAGCCACCGGCCATATCGCCATACAGCGTGCAGTAGCCCACAGCGATCTCGCTCTTGTTGCCGGTCGTCAGTACCAGGTGCCCTTTCTTGTTTGAAATCGCCATCAAAAGGACACCGCGGCAGCGGGCTTGAATATTCTGCTCAGTGACATCCACCGGCAATCCCTCGAACTCACCTGCCAACGCTGCAGTAAAGCTGTCATAGGCATCGCTGATGGGGATCACACTGTAATGCACACCCAGCCTGCCTGCCTGTGACCGGGCAAGATCAAGACTCATCTGTGAGGTATACGCAAAGGGCATCATGACCGCGTGCACGCGGTCAGCGCCCAAGGCATCGACCGCAATCACCAGCGTCAGCGCAGAATCGATGCCCCCGGAAAGACCAAGCACCACCCCCTTGAAACCATTCTTTTGTACATAGTCGCGCACGCCAAGAACTAGAGCCTTGTATAGGCCTTCCTCAATTCCGTCGTTCGGCGACAGTGCGCTCGCGTCGGCCCGAACCGATACCACGCCAGCATCAACTTCCAATCGAACGGGAAACAAACCTTCCTGAAACGAGGGAGCGCGTACCAGACAGTCACCCCGAGCATTCACCACCATTGAGCTGCCATCGAAGACGAGTTCATCCTGTCCACCCACAAGGTTTGCATAGACGATGGGGATACCGGCCTGACGGGCGCGAGTCTGCAAAAGCGTCGCACGCTCGGCAGTCTTGTTGCGATGAAACGGTGATGCATTGATATTGATGAGAAGTTGCGCACCTGCCTGCGCAGCCTGCGCCGTGGGTAATTCTTCCCACATGTCCTCGCAGATGGTCATCGCCACGGAGACCCCTTCGATATCCACCACACAGGGACCATCACCCGGTGTGAAATAACGACGTTCATCAAACACCTGATAGTTGGGGAGGCATTGTTTGCGGTAGGTTGCCAACACGTTTCGGCCCTTGATCAAGGACAATGCATTGTAAAGCTGTGCCCCGTTGCGCAACGGATGGCCGACGATCATGTGCACGTCGAGGTCGGCATCCAGCAAGCGCTGCAGTGCCTTGTTGACGCGAATGGCCAGACTCGGTCGCAGCAGCAGATCTTCGGGGGGGTAGCCGGTGAGCGTCAATTCCGGAAATGCCACGATATCGGCACCAAAGGCCACAATCGATTCCCGGGCCGCGGCGATTACCCGATCCGTATTGCACTTTATATCGCCGACCAGCAAATTGAGCTGAGCCATCACGACCGTTAACTGCTTTGGCATACACCTTCCAAATTCTGACCCCAGTTCTGACCCCAATCCCGACCTCAATTCCGGCACCATTTTCGACCTGGATTTCCGCTCGGCATTACCTGTGGCTAATGTGAAACAAGTGCGATATTGTCCGACAAACAACCTCCATAAGCAAAATGCAAATCGCCTTGCCGTGAACTCTTCAGCCGCAAAATACCCGGACGCCATGGAAGCCAACCCTTTGCCCGAGCAGAACATCAGGATTCTGCAGATCTACAACATATACCGGCTTCTCCTTGTTCTGGTTCTGCTGGCGACATTTCTCACCAGTGCGACGACTACCCAACTCGGTATACACGATCCCGATCTTTTCATGGACGTACTGCTGGCCTATGGCATCTTCGGGATGCTGGTCATCGCGCTCATTACACCTTCGCGCACCTTCAGCTCAAGCCAATACCTGCTCAGTGCACTGTTCATCGTTGACATCTTCGCAATTGGTTTCATTACCTACAGCTGTCGAGGCGTGGTCAGCGGACTCGGCTTGCTGCATCTGGTGACAATTGCCGCCGGTGGAATCCTGGTCGTCGGACGGATCAGCACATTCCTCGCCGCAATTGCGAGCATCGTGACGATCTACGGAGAGGTGTACCTGAGTTTCACCACAGACGGATTGGCGAATCAGTACGTCCAGTCAGGGCTGCTCGGGGCACTGCTGTTTGCCACTTCGCTGTTCCTGCAGACACTCGCAGAAAGGATGCGTCGCAGCGCCATGCTGACAGCAGAGCAGGCGACCAGCATCGTCAATCTGGAGCAACTGAATCATCTGATCATACAGCGCATGAGAACCGGCATTGTGGTGGTCGATACTCGCGGCAAAGTCATCACCGCCAATGACGCGGCCAATCGGATGCTGAGTCTGAACGCTTCCAGCGATGCCACGAAAAACCTGGGCAATCCGACCGACACACAACCTCTCCCGGAGGTTCTGAAGAAGCACCTGGAAATGTGGAGAGAGTCCCCAGGCAAACGACTACCGACATTCCGCAGCAGAAAATCCGGCCCGCAACTGCAGGCAAGTTTCGCCTATCTGAATCCGAACTCCGACTCCAGTATCCTCGTCTTTCTGGAAGACAGCAGCCAGTTCATTCAACGCGTGCGACAGATGAAGCTGGCATCACTCGGGCGCCTGACGGCAAGCATCGCCCATGAGATACGCAATCCGCTCGGGGCCATCAGCCATGCCAGTCAACTGCTGCAGGAAGCAGAAGGACTGACGGATGCAGATCGTCGTCTGGTCGACATCATTCTCAATCACTGCGCGCGAGTAAATCTGATCATCGAGGATGTCCTGCACATGTCACGACAAAAGCAGGACAGTGCGGAGCGGATCAATCTGCACGATTGGCTGACGGAATTCGTCGCGGGTTACTGCGAGTCGCACGAGGTGAATGGCACTGTCACTGTCGATATCAAGCCCCGCAGCACCGAGGTACGGGTGATCACCAGTCAGTTCGAGCAAATACTCAACAACCTGCTTGAGAACGGCCTGCGCTACAGTCAGAGGGCTACAGGCACCGCTGATCTGAAGCTCAAGGGCGGACTCGGGCGCAAGAGTGATCAGTCGACGCCGGTGCTGCATGTCATAGACGAGGGTCAAGGAGTCGACGCTGCCACAGAGGAGAGACTCTTCGAGCCCTTCCACACCACGGAAGCGACAGGCACCGGGCTTGGTCTTTATATCTCGAAGGAACTGTGCGAAGCTAATCAGGCCCAACTTTCCTATCGGCGAACGAGGAAGGGCAAGAGCTGTTTCAGCATTCATTTCTCCCATCCTGACAGAAATGTGAATTGACAATACCGTCGAACCCTCTGCTATGGAGAACCCATGACCGGCAGTGTCCTTATCGTTGATGACGAACCTGATATCCGTGAGCTGCTCGAAATCACACTGGGTCGGATGTCACTCATTACCGAAAGTGTCGGAAACCTCTCTGCAGCCAATGAATTGTTGCAGCAAAAGCGATTCGGTCTTTGTCTGACCGACATGCGTCTTCCTGATGGCGATGGCATAGATCTTGTCGAGCATATCCAGCGTCGATACAGTCACATGCCGGTCGCTGTCATCACAGCACATGGCAACACGGAAACTGCCATCAGGGCGCTCAAGGCCGGAGCCTTCGACTTTGTTTCCAAGCCTGTTGATCTGCAGAAATTGCGAGACCTCGTCAATGCGGCGCTGAAACTGTCACAACAGGCACCATCGCCACTGCAAACCAGTGCGTATACCAACAAAGAGGTCAGCATCACCGGAACATCCGAGTGCATTGTGGCATTGCGACAACAGATCGCTCGACTCTCACGCAGCCAGGCTCCGGTATTCATCAGCGGAGAATCCGGCAGTGGCAAGGAGCTTGCGGCACGTTCGATTCACAACCAGAGCGCCCGGGCGGATGCACCATTCATCGGGGTGAACTGTGGAGCCATTCCAGCGGAATTGATGGAAAGCGAACTCTTCGGTCACGTGAAAGGCAGCTTCACCGGCGCGGACAAGGACAAGACCGGTCTGTTCCAGGCGGCGAAAGGCGGCACGCTCTTCCTGGACGAAGTGGCAGATCTGCCCTTGCACATGCAGGTCAAATTGTTGCGGGTCATTCAGGAAAAATCCGTACGCCCGGTGGGGTCGCAGACAGAAGTACCAACCGATGTCCGCATTCTCAGTGCCAGCCACAAGAATCTGGCAGAGGAAGTGAGTCGCCGCAACTTTCGCCAGGACTTGTACTATCGCATAAACGTCATCGAACTGGCGGTACCGAGCTTGCGCGATCGCAGACCGGACATTCCGGAACTGACTCGACAAATACTTGTGCGTATTGCAGATGAGAACGAGATCAACCCGGTACCAACCCTGGACGAAGAGGCTATGCAGGCACTTTGTGAGTACACATTCCCGGGCAACATTCGCGAGCTGGAAAATATCCTGCAACGCGCTGTCACACTGTGTGAGAACAACACCGTCTCGAAGCAGAATCTGGACCTTCACCACAGTGCTTCAGCTTTCTCGATGGGCGAGTCCGCAGCAGAGGCAATCTCCGCACAACCACCAGAGCACCAGCCGACTCAACTCTCTCTGAGCAGCGGATTTTCGCTGGAAAAGCACCTGGAAACCATCGAGCGCAAGGCCATCGAGCTGGCACTGGAAGAGACACGCTGGAACAAGACCGCTGCAGCTCAACGACTCGGCATGACCTTCCGTTCTCTGCGCTACCGCATGAAGAAACTGGGAATGGAGTAAACGGCTAACGATTCGAACAAGGATCATATGGACGCGGATCTATATCGGGTCGACGCCCCAGCAATATGTCGGCCAGCAGTTTCGCGGAAGCAGGAGCCAGGACCAGACCATTGCGGTAATGACCCGCATTGACGTAGAGATTTTCCCACTTCCCCGCGCGACCAATGAACGGAATGCCTTGCGGAGCCCCCGGGCGCAGACCTGCCCACTGTTGCGTGACAGGATATTTCGCCAGCTCCGGAAGCAGTGCGACAGCCGAGTCATGAAGACTTGTCAGAGCCTCTTCTGTCGTACTCTTGTCGAACCCGGTGTGTTCCAGCGTGCTCCCCACCAGCAAGTGATTGTCCCTGCGCGGGATGATGTAACGGCCGGCAGTCAGTAACATGGTACTGATCAGTCTGCGCTCGGGGCGAAACAACAGCATCTGCCCCTTTACCGGCACGACCGGCAACTCAATGCCCAGACCCGCAAGCAGGTTTCGCGACCATGCTCCGGCCGTTACCACGAATGCTCCTGCAGTCAGGGACTCCTGGCGCCCTTCCCGCAGGATATCCGCGCGCAGAATTCGTGTTCCATCACCGGTCAAGGACACCACTGAGGTCTGCTCCAGAATTTGCACATGAGGATTGCTGTGCAGGCTCTTTAGCAGTGCCTGACCCAACCGTGGATTTCGAACGTTGGCGATCTCCGGCATCCAGAGTCCTCTCGTGAAGGATCGGCTCAATCCCGGTTCGCGTGCGCGGATGAACTCTGACGAAACGCTCTGAACATTTTTTCCCGTCTCTGCAGCCCAGCTCAACGCCTCACTTTCATCATCTGTATCCAGCATCAGCAGACCTGTATGTTCCAGCTCGGCATCCAGCCCGGTCTCGGCCAGCAGCTCTTCAACAAGTCGCGGGTAGGCAAGTTGCGCCTGAAATGCCAAGGCAGACACAGCTGATGAATATCGCCAGGGATACAGAGGGGAGACAATGCCACCACCGGCCCAGGATGCCTCACCAAAGCAGACCCCTTGCTCGACAACAGTGACAGTCGCACCGTCTGCGGCAAGCTGCCTGGCAAGCAGCAACCCCATGACGCCACCACCAATCACCATGTAATCGTTCATCTTGTCGGTCTTCCTCACGGATTGTTGAACTCCAGTCGCTCGGAGTGCGCTCATTATCGGAAACTTTGGCAGCCGATTACCAACTGTTTTGGTAAACTAGCGTCCAGCACTCACGCCTGATTCATACTATCGGCGCTCTGCCCTGTCTCCTCACACATCCGGACTCTCCAAAACTCATGGAATACGACGTCACACTACTCTTCGTTCTGGCAGCGGTGGGCTTTCTTGCAGGTGGCATCAATACCATTGCCGGTGGCGGGTCCAACCTGACACTGCCTGTTCTGATGCTGCTGGGACTGCCGGCTGATGTCGCCAATGGGACCAATCGAGTTGCTGTGGCACTGCAGTGCGTGGTGGGAATTCGGGGCTTCAGGAATCATGACCGACTCGATGTGCCTGCAATCATGCCGATCCTGGTACCCAACCTGCTCGGTGGCATAATCGGTTCTTTCGCGGCGGCACTGATGCCGGCACTGGTGCTGAAGCCATTATTGCTTGGCACCATCATCGCGATGTCCATCATCATTCTGCTGCGTCCAAACTTCATCGCCCCTCCCGAGGGAACGCCCGTAATCTCGGTGAGCGAGAGTCGGGGAGCCTGGTGGACACTTTTTCTTGCCGGGATCTACGGAGGCTTTGTACAGGCCGGAGTGGGGTTCATTCTGCTCGCGGCACTCGCAGGAGGTCTGCGTTACGACCTGGTCAGAGCCAATGCGCTGAAGATGGTTTGTTCATTGGGATTCACACTGATCGCGCTGGTAGTCTTCATCGCCTTCGATCAAGTGCGATGGATACCTGGACTCATTCTGGCAGCAGGCACCATGGCAGGAGCGTGGCTCAGTGTGAAGTTCGCCGTGCGTGCCAGGCAGAGTACCATCAAGTGGTTTCTGTTTGGCATGACGCTGTGCTCATGCATTGCAGCGCTGGTATTCTGAGTCACTACCTTGATTGCTCTCCGACAGCGTTGTCATCGCCTGCAATCTGGAAATTGCTGAAGACCAGTTGGATGCGGGCGCCTCCCTTGTCCGAGCTGCCAACCTCGATCTGCCCTCCGTAGCTGCTCATGATGTCGGTGACAACGGCCAGGCCAATTCCCTGTCCGTGTGCCAGCGTGTCCAACCTTGCTCCACGTTGCAGGACCCACTCCTGATGCTGTGCTGAGATTCCCGGGCCGTCATCTTCCACCACAATGCTGAGCTGTCTTGAGGGGGTAGTGCTGACACTGGCTGAAATGGAAAGCCAACTGGCGCCATACTTGTAGGCGTTATCCAGCACGTTGCCCAACACCTCCATCAGATCTCGCTCATCCCCCAGGAACACAATCCCCCGCTCGACACGAATCTCTGCGTGCATGCCTTTGCTGGCATAGACCTTGTCCAATGCCCGAATGATCTTGCCTGTCACTTCCGCGACATCGACGCGACGAGCCAGCGAAGTCGTGCCATTCGATTTGACCGCGCGCTGCAACTGATAGCCGACAATCTGATTCATGCGCTCGAGTTGCTCGTCGACGGCCTTGATCTGTTCCTGCAGCTCAGGCTCCGCTCGTGCCTGCTGGCGCTGGGCGAGAGACTGCATGACGCCAGCGATGACGGCCAAGGGAGTCTTCAGACTATGAGCCAGATCCCCCATGGTTTCACGATAACGCAGTTGCTGCTTGCGCTCACTCTTGATCAACAGGTTGAGGTTGTCGGTCACCGCACGCAGTTCTCTGGGGTATTGTTCTTTCAACTGCTCGCTCTCACCGCCCTCGATTCTCTTCAGATCGATGGCAAGCCTGCGCAGTGGCGACAGTCCCCAGCGCAAGAGCAGAAGTTGCAGTACCAGCAGCAGAATGGCGACTCCGCCCAACCACGACCACAGGCTGGTGCGGAATCGATTCACCTCCAGAAGGTAGGTGCCAGTTGATTCCATTACGGCAAAATTGTACTGATCTTCGCCATTCTCCCAGACAACGCCATAACCTGAGACGAAATACTCCTGACCCGTTGCAGATGTGAAGCGCATGAAGCGGCTTTCACCGCGGCCAATGTCCTGCCACAGCGAGCTGAAGTCTGCGAAATCGATCTCCAGCGCGGAAGGTGTGCGCAACACCTCACCACCCAGAGGACTGCTGACAAGCCCGTACAGCCCGGAATTGAGTTGTGAGAAACGTGGTTCGCGCAGATCCTGCAGAAAATAGAATTCTCCGTCATCTTCTTCCACCGCGGCGAGCAACACGTAGATCTGCACCTGCAGTTGTTCGGCCACACCGGCTTCGACACTGCTGCGAAAAGCGCGGTCCAGCACGATGCCGGTCAGGCCGAGAAAGATGCAAAGAAGGATACTGACGGCAGTCAGCAGGCGGGTCTGAAGCGAGTATTCTGTCCGAGGGGCGTCAGGACTCATCTGTTCTCGCTAATCGCTGCGAAAGCGGTAACCCTGGCCTCGAATCGTCTCGATGGGCTTGAGGGAGTCATCGGGGTCGAGCTTCTGGCGCAGGCGGCGCACGAACACTTCCAGCACATTGCTGTCTCGATCGTAATCCTGCGCATAAAGGTGTTCAGTGAGCTCTGTCTTGGAGACGACCTGACCCGGGTGCAGCATCAGGTATTCCAGCATCTTGTATTCGTAGGCGGTGAGGTCAACACTCTTGCCACTGACCGTGACACGCTTGCCGCTGATATCCAGCACCAACGGACCGAATTCGATAAGGGATTTCGCAAACCCTGCGGCGCGGCGCAGCAAGGCATTGAGACGGGCAAGAATTTCCTCGAGCTGGAAAGGCTTTACCACGTAGTCGTCTGCACCGGCATCCAGACCCTCTACCTTGTCCTGCCAGTCACCGCGCGCGGTAAGGATGAGGATGGGAAATGTCCGACCCTGTGCTCTGATCTGCTTGATCAGCGAGATGCCATCCAGCAGCGGCAAGCCGAGATCGATGATCGCTGCATCATAGTCGTACTCAGTCGCGTAATAGAGCCCGGCCTTGCCATCGGCGGCGTCATCGACAATATAGCCATTCTTGCCGAGCCCCTGAGCGAGCTGTTGGCGCAGAAGACTCTGATCCTCAACCACGAGTAAGCGCATGAGTTTATTGTTCCCGGGTAATGGCGCCGGTTACCGCATTGACGTACACGGTAAAGATGTTGCCGTCGTTATCCAGTCGCACGCGATAGACCAACTCTCCGCGCTGCTGAATCTCATTGATGCTGATGACGGTGCCAGGAAAGCGCGCCCGCACCAGTTCGAGAGCCTGTCTCTGGGAGATCGCCGCCGCTTGAGAAGCAGCAGGACCATCGTTGCTCTGCTGTGCCAGGAAATGATCCTGAGCCCTGGCAGCGGGGACGCACAACAGCAGCAGCATGATTGCAGTGCTCCAGATGCGTCCGCCTGCCGCGCGGCGATGGCCTGACAACAAGTTTGACTTCAACACGAACTCTCTCCAATAAACAATGCCTGACGGGCTGCATTCAACAGCGAAGAACGCATAACCTGCAAGGCACGCGAGTCGACTTCGGAAGTCTCTAGGACTTGTGCATCACAATCAGGCTGGCGCTCAGAAAACGGGTTGTACGTTCACCCTGACACGTACCAGCGCCCCTGGTTCTTCGTCCATCCGCACCGAATACTCTTCGTTGTTGTAACGGTAACGGACATCGTAACCGACCACGCGCTCTTCTTCATGATATTCATAGACTGTCTCGCAGTGCCGCACGGTTTCGTAGTGCGTCCCGGCGTTTCTGCCATTCGCGGCGACTATATCACGTCCTATCGAGTGCCCCAACACCGCGCCGACAACCGTCCCGACGCGCTTGTTGGACTTGCCATGACCGACCGCATTACCCAACGCCCCTCCTATGATCGTCCCGATAATGGCAGGAGTTCGACTGTCGGAATGACTGCGACGATAACTGACCACCTCTTCATTCCAGCACTCTTCACGAGGGGAGGATATCTCGACGGTTTGATAGATGGGTCGCGACTCGATCACCTCTGCGTACTCGTAACTGGTGTTCGCAGTGGCAGATGTCGCCCACACGGACGCCATCAGCAGCAAGGCCGCGGCGCTTTTGCCATTACCGACAGACTTGCGCTTCATGTTGTTTCTGATTGTTTGAATATTCATAAGCCCTTGACCTCACTCTGATGAAAGCCCACCGGAGACTGACCGTGAGCGACATTATGAGCTCGACAGGGGCAGCCCCTCGAACTCTTGAGCACATAGTCGCAGTCGCAAGCTGAATAGCGGCTTAATCATCGTTCTGGGAAAGAGCCGATTGCACTGACATCCATCGCTGTAATTTCCATCCCGAATGCCAAGGGTTTGATTTATCAGCAAAGCCCGTTAGAATTGGTCGCCTGAAGCAGATCAGCCCCCGGTATACAGAAGGGATGAGTGTCTTCAGTAATAATAATTATAAGTAGCCAAGAGAGTCTCCATGTCCAATTTCAACAAATCGCTCACCATTGCCGCTATTACCACCGCTGTTGTCGCCATTCCCGTTGTACTGCTCGATATCAATTATTCCACGCCAGTTGTTGTGCTCGGCTCATTCATGATCAGCCTGTCTTCAGCCGCATTTGCCTCTCGCACCGGCAAAGGACGCAGCGGCAGAAAGCACAGCGAAGAAAATCGGACCCCCTACAATCAGTCACGCCGCGAGCGTGGCAGTGTCAAGTGGTTCAACGCCAGCAAAGGATTCGGGTTCATCACTCGCGATAGCGGGGATGACATATTCGTGCATTTCCGCTCGATTCGCGGCGAGGGGCATCGTGTTCTGCATGACGGCCAGCGCGTCGAATTCGCCATCAGTGAGGGTGACAAGGGTCTGCAGGCAGAGGATGTGGCCGCCGCAAATTAGCGGTGGCAACCTCAGGTTCAACCCGTGGGCACAGGTTGAATGACCTATCAGTAATGCGGTGGCCGGTCGTCGGCAGGAGTCGTGGCAGTGCCTTTGTCAGGCAGGCTGTCCATGACGTGGGCGATCCGGTCCCTGTGCAACAGCAGTTCGCGCTGCAAAGCATCGATCTGCAATTGCTGCCGCGCAACGACATCGTTGAGTTCACGCAGCAGATCCTCCTGAAACGCAAACTGCGACTGCAGTTCTACCAGTTGCTCAACTACCAGTTCGTTACTCATACTGTTGCTCGCGTGATATATCCTGCTTGCCTGATCGATAGCCGGAAAAGGCGCCAATTAAAACAGATCGGGTTTGCACAGACCAGAGTGCTTTTTTTTGTTGCGTCAAACGTGCAATAATTTTCCGCCATTTGCTGTCAATGACTTCATTACCATCCAGATGATCGCCCACACGGGCAGGAAACGTTTTATGCAGAAACCCCCTGTGAACTGGACAAACACCCTCCTGTTCAGTCTCACTCCCCTCCTCGCTGTCACCCTCGTTCCCTGGTACGGGTTCACCGAAGGTTACGATCTCTACGAATGGGTAGTGTTCATCCTGCTGATGGGATTCTGTGGGATATCCATTACCGGCGGCTACCACCGGCTATGGTCGCACAAGACCTACAAGGCTCACCCGATTCTACGGTTCATCTACGCACTGGGCGGCGCCTGCGCCCTGCAGAACGATGTGCTGCACTGGGCGTCCGATCACCGGCGCCACCACGCCCATGTTGACAACAACGACAAGGACCCCTATTCCGCCGGGCTGGGATTCTGGTTCTCGCACATCGGCTGGATATTGCGCGAGTATGAAAGCGGCAAGGAAGACTTCTCGAATGTGAAGGACCTGCAACGCGACCCCATCGTGGTCTGGCAGCACAAGCACTACCTCGCACTGGTACTGCTGATGAATATCGGCCTGCCCGCCTTTCTCGGGTTCCTGAACGGCGACATCATCGGCTGTCTGCTGCTGGGTGGTCTGTTGCGACTGGTGCTGAGTCAGCACGTCACCTGGCTGATCAATTCGCTTGCTCACATGTGGGGACGTCAACCCTACAGCGACGCCAGCTCTGCGCGGGACAATGGACTGTTGGCTCTCATTACTTACGGCGAGGGTTATCACAATTACCACCACACTTTTCAGTGGGACTATCGAAATGGCATCAAGTGGTGGCACTACGACCCTACCAAGTGGTTCATACGCACGTGCTCATTCCTTGGGTTGACGAGCGATCTGAAGCGCTGCAGCCCTATAGTCATCGAGAGTGCGAGACTGGACATGCAGTACCGTCACGCCACGCAGAAGTGTCATTCGAGCAGCAATGCCGAGAAATGGCTGCAGCGTATCGAGCAGGAATACCAACAGTTGCAGGCAACCCTGCATCTGTGGGCTCAACACCGACAGTCATGGTACGAAGCCAGAACCAGCGAACTCCATGAGAAGTGGAGTCACTGGGATCGCAGGCAGGTTCGTGACAGTTACCGGGAAGTGAAGTACAAACTGAAGATCCAGCGCCAGCGCTGGCATGAGTTGCTGCAGAGTTTCCACACTCATCAGGGTCTTGCTCCTGCGTGAGCCTCCTGCCTGAGTCTGGACACAATCGCGGGCATGGCCCGCTCCTACATTGATGGATTGCGAGAGAAGTGCCAATGAAAGTGAGTGAACTCTTTTTGATGATGGCGATCAGCGCGGCAGCGCTTGTGCCATCGGCCGCGCTTTCCCTGGAAAAGGGTGAGTTGGCGCCTGTGTTCGTCTTGCCGGACATACAGGAAGGCAAACCAGCTATTGATCTTGCCGCCCTGCAAGGCAAGACCGTCTATGTCGATTTCTGGGCGTCCTGGTGCGCACCCTGCCTGCGCTCTCTCCCGCAGATCAATGAACTGTATGCAGAATACAAGGAGCGCGGATTCGAAGTCATCGCCATCAACGTGGATGACCCGATTGAAGACGGCCGGGATTTTCTGCTGGATACCCCACTCGACTATCTGATTGCCGCCGACACCGATAACGCAGTACTCACCGAGTATGGTGTGATCGGTATGCCGACCTCGTTCCTGATCGATCCACAGGGCGTGGTGCGCATGGTGCACATGGGATTCAAGGAAAAGGACATCGAGATCATCGAGCAGGAGCTGGTGGCAGTGCTCGACGAATTCACTCCCTGAACCCGGTTGCTGACATCATTGCTCGAAATGCTGTCAGAAGAGCTGCAGGACAGGCTCGTCCAGTGCGGACATCTGCTCCCGCAACTCCAGAATGTGCTCCGCCCAGTAACGTTCCGTGTTGAACCATGAAAAGGCCCGGGGAAATGCCGGATCTTCCCAGCGCCTTGCCAGCCACGCACTGTAGTGCATGATCCGCAGTGTGCGCAGTGCCTCTATCAGGTCCAGTTCGCGCGGATTGAAGTCGTTGAACTCGTTGTATCCCTCCACCAGCTCCAGCAGCTGCGCCTGTTTCTGATCGCGCTCTCCCGAGAGCATCATCCACAGATCCTGAATGGCCGGGCCGGTCATCGTGTCGTCGAAGTCCACGAAGTTCGGCGTTTCGCCGCGCCACAGCACATTGCCGGGATGACAGTCACCGTGAATGCGCTGACGCCGGACTCCCTTGTTGCGGGCGAAGACTGCCTGCACTCTGTTGATCAGATCGCTACTAAGTGTGTCATACGCTTTCACCAGACTGTCGGGAATGAAGTGGTTGTTCAGCAGATAGTCGCGACTCTCGATCGCGAAACGCTCCACCGTGAGTTCGTTGCGGGTCTGAAAGGATTTCGTCGCTCCCACCAGATGCACCCGGCCAACAAAACGTCCCATGACCGATAGATTGTCGAGGTTGTCCAGGTCGGGAGCACGGCCTGCGAGGCGCTCGAACACGGCGAACGAAAAGCCAGCGAAATCGTAGAGTGTGTCGCTGCCATTAAGTGGCAGAGGTGGCACCACGGGAATCTCCAGATCGGCCAGCTCGGTCGCAAAGGCATGCTCTTCGAGAATCTGCGCTCGACTCCAGCGCTCCGGCCGGTAGAACTTCACGATCACGGGATGACCGTCCTCGACACCAATCTGGTAGACACGATTCTCATAACTGTTGAGCGCCAGAACGCGTGCATCAGTCCGAATGCCAACACTCTCCACCGCATCGAGAACGCATTCGGGGGTAAGACGCTGGTAAGGGTGCACGGCAAGTGTGGCGGGCGTGGAATCTGCGGAATCTTCTGTGAAATCTTCCTGAGAGTGGGGCATGGAAAGTCCTGTTCGAGTTTGGCCGGAGTATACTGTAAAATTCGCGCGCTTGTTCGCGGCCAACCGACAACCACGGCAGGGCCTTCCGTTTCATCAGCCCCGAGGATCACCTCTTGAACCACCTCTTGACCCCCCAGCAACTGCAAGCCAGGCAACAGGAACTACGCCAACAGTACGAGGCCGTCAGTGCCCGCAAACTGAATCTGGACCTGACCCGTGGCAAACCCTCGACGGAACAGCTGAACCTGAGCGATGAGCTGGACGGCATTCTCGCTGGCAATTACAAGTGTGCGGATGGATCCGATGCGCGCAACTACGGCGGCATCATGGGCATTCCGGAAGCGCGCAAACTGGCGGCGGATTATCTGCAGACCATTCCCGCCCGCATCATGGTCGGTGGCAACAGCAGCCTGCAGCTCATGTATCAACTGGTGACCAGTGCCTTGTCCCAGGGTGTACGCGGTGGTGAATCAGCCTGGAGCAAGGAGGCAGCGGCTGCCAATGGCAAGGTCAAGTTCCTCTGCCCGTCACCCGGCTACGACAGACACTTTGCAATCTGCGAATTCCTCGGCATCGAGATGATCCCGGTGGCCATGAACGCACAGGGCCCGGACATGGACAAGATCGAAGCACTGGTCAAGGCCGATCCGCTCATCAAAGGTATCTGGTGTGTGCCCAAGTACGCGAACCCGGATGGCGTGGTGTACTCCCATGCCGTCGTGGCGAGAATGGCGCTGCTCGGCAAGATCGCTGGCGCCAACTTCCGCATCTTCTGGGACAATGCCTACGCTGAACACCATCTGGTGGACAACCCCCCAGAGCTGGCCAACATCATTGCCCTGAGCGAAGCCGCCGACACTCTCGACAACGTGCTGGTGATCGGCTCCACGTCAAAGATCACTCACGCTGGCGCCGGTATCTCGTTCATTGCGACTTCCGAAGCCAATCTTGCCGCTTTTGCGGATCAGCTGAACATCGCCACCATTGGTCCGGACAAGATCAATCAACTGCGCCATGTGCATTTCCTCAAGGATATGCCCACACTTCGCGTCCTGATGCAGCGTCATCGCGCCATTCTGCAACCGAAGTTCGAAGCACTGCTGTCAGCATTGGACAAGGGCTTGAGCGGCAAGACGCTGAATGGCAAGGCGCTGGGCAGTTGGACCAGACCACAGGGCGGCTACTTCGTATTGTTCGATACACAGCCCGGGCTGGCCGACACCGTGGTGAAACTGACGGCCGCTGCAGGGGTGAAGCTCACGCCCGCCGGTTCGACCTGGCCACTGCGCAAGGACCCGGCGAACAGCAATATCCGTCTGGCGCCATCGTTCCCGAGTCTCAAGGAGATCGAGGCGGCCATGGAGGTGTTTGTACTGTGTGTGGAGCTGGCGACGGTGGAGCGGGAGCTCGGACAGTAGGCTGGCCTGTGGCAACCCCTGTCATCAGGCAGGGGTTGCGTCTGTCGCTTGCAGGGCAAGCTCCCACAAGGGCGTCATTCGGACTTCTGGTTGTCCGTGGTGTTGCGGGAGGCGATGAAAGGCACCGGGAACGGTGTGATGTTGTCGCCATTGAATATCTTGCTCACACCACCCTTCTCGACTTCGTCAATTCTGACAATTGCCTGAATGGGGATAAAGCTGCGCTTGACGCCATGGAACTCGGCCTTCAGTTTTTCCTCGCTCGGATCCACCACGACCTGACTGCGTTCATCGAAAATATAGTCTTCCACTTCGATGAATCCGTACAGCTCGCTCTGGTATACCTGCTTGGCGAAAACTTCGTAGACCTTGCCTTTGTTGAGAAAAGTGATGCGGTAGATTTCGGGGGGGTTAGCCATTCAGTGCCATCTCGTTAACGTTGACGCTCCCTATATCAGGCTGCAGCGCAGTAAATTCAAGCACGCCGAGGCTGTGTGGAGGGAACAGGTGGCCATTTTACAGCAATTGTTCCACGCTCACCCGACAATCTTTCGCGAATCGGTCGACAAGTCCCACAGGTTTTTTGCCTGCGGCATAGCTGCTACAATCCGCGCTCTGAAAAAACAGCCCAATTCAATGCCCCTGCGGGGGGTGGACACTCTGAACCATGACCAGCATAGACACACAGAATCCAGCGAATGATCAATCCATTCCGGCTACAGCACCCGTAGCCGCGCTGGCTGGTGCAGAAGGTCTCAAGCATGAGGGTGTCAAGCAGGAGGGTGTCAAGAAGGTATTCATCAAGACCCATGGCTGCCAGATGAATGAGTACGATTCCTCGCGCATGCTGGATATGTTGCGGGAATCCCACGGTGCCGAGCTGGTCGATACTCCGGAGCAGGCCGACCTGTTGCTGCTCAATACGTGCTCGATTCGCGAGAAGGCGCAGGAAAAGGTGTTCCATCAGCTGGGACGCTGGAAGTCCCTGAAGAAGAAGAATCCGAACCTGAAGATCGCTGTCGGCGGCTGTGTTGCCAGTCAGGAAGGCGCCGCCATCGGCAAACGCGCCCCTTATGTGGACGTGGTGTTCGGACCCCAGACCCTGCACAAACTCCCGCAGATGCTGCGCTCTGCCACTGGCAGCAACACCGTCGTGGACATCAGCTTCCCGGAGATCGAGAAATTTGACCGTCTGCCGGAACCCCGCGTGGATGGCTGCGAGGCCTATCTGACGGTCATGGAAGGTTGCAGCAAGTACTGCTCATTCTGCGTGGTGCCTTATACCCGGGGCGAGGAAGTCAGCCGTCCGCTGGACGATGTGCTGGCAGAAGCCGTGCATCTCGCCGGCCAGGGCGTGCGTGAGATCAATCTGCTGGGCCAGAACGTCAATGCCTACCGTGGCCTGAGCCACGACGGCAAGCTGACGGACCTGGCAACGCTGATCCAGTACATCTCTGCAGTCGAAGGCATTGGCCGGATTCGCTTCACGACCTCCCATCCCATGGAGTTTTCCAGCAATCTGATCGAAACCTACCGCCATGTGCCATCTCTGGTGGACCACCTGCATCTGCCGATCCAGAGCGGTTCAGATCGGATCCTCGCCGCCATGAAACGCGGCCATACGGTACTGGAATACAAGTCCATCATCCGCAGACTCAAGGCTATTCGCCCGAACATCAGCCTGTCATCCGACTTCATCGTGGGCTTCCCCGGCGAAACCCAGAAGGATTTCGAGGACACCATGAACCTGATCATGGAGATCGGTTACGACACCTCTTTCAGCTTCATCTACAGTGCGCGCCCCGGGACTCCGGCGTCCGATCTGCCGGACACGACGTCGGAGAACGAGAAGAAGCACAGGCTGGCAATCCTGCAGGCGCAGATCATCCAGCAGGCCTCTGCCATCAGTGAGGCCATGGTGGGTTCGACCCAGCGCATTCTGGTGACCGGCGTCTCCCGCAAGGATCCCGGGGAATTGCAGGGCCGCACCGAGAACAATCGGGTGGTCAATTTCCGCTGCGACGACATTCGCCTGGCAGGTCAGTTCGTTGACGTGAAGATCACCAGGGCCTACGTCAACTCCCTCGCGGGAACCCTCTAGAACCGGGCATGCCCGGAGCTGTTCGATGCATCGTCAATCGGCTCCGGACAAGTTGAGCAAAACTGCTTACAAGACTGGATAGATTGGTATACTACCGGCTCGGCAAGTCCTGTTTCCTGAACCTCAGGGAGGTTTATAAGCTGTCTTAATGGCAACACAGAAATTCACGCAACGGCTCATTCTGGAGCCCGAAAACACACACCGTCTGGCCAATCTATGTGGCCATCTCAATGAACATCTGCAACAGATTGAGAAATCGCTGACGCTTAAAATTCAGCATCGCGGCAATGAATTCAAACTCTCCGGCTCCCAGAGCGCCGTGGAAAGTGGCAGCCGCATTCTCGACAAACTCTATCAGGCAACCGGCAGCGGCGATGGCGTCAATCCCGATCTCGTCCATCTGGCGTTGAAGGATAACGAGCACAATGCTCCGGCGATCACCACCCCAGTGGCAAACGGTATCGCCCGCTACGATGTGGACAAGCCCCTGATACTGAAGACACCGAATGCGTCCATCAAGCCACGAGGTCCCCATCAGCGCGATTACGTCGAGTCCATCTTCAGACACGACATCAACTTCGGCATCGGCCCGGCCGGTACCGGCAAGACCTATCTCGCCGTGGCCTGCGCTGTGGAAGCTCTGATGCAGGATCGGGTACAGCGACTGCTGCTGGTACGCCCTGCCGTGGAAGCGGGCGAGAAGCTGGGCTTTCTGCCGGGTGATCTCACGCAGAAGATCGACCCCTATCTGCGTCCGCTCTACGATGCACTGTATGAAATGCTCGGCGTCGAGCGCGTGGGGCGCCTGATCGAAAAGAACGTGATCGAGATAGCGCCGCTGGCCTACATGCGCGGACGCACGCTGAACAACTCCTTCATCATTCTCGACGAGAGTCAGAACACCACGACGTCGCAAATGAAGATGTTCCTGACCCGTCTTGGTTTCGGTTCCACTGCGGTGATCACGGGAGACGTGACTCAGATCGACCTGCCGAAGGGTACCCGCTCAGGTTTGATCGAAGTGACACGCGTGCTCAAGGATGTCGAAGGAATCACGTTCACCTGGTTCGACTCCAAGGATGTGGTCCGGCATACACTGGTGCAGCGCATAGTGGACGCCTACGATCGTTACGATCAGAAGAACATCGGCAAATTGAGCGGTCAGGACGACACCCAGGACAAGGGTCATGATCGCGACGCTTGATTTCGACAACGCCTGTCCCCAGTCTGCGGTTCCGGCGCCGGATGAATTTCAGCGCTGGATCGAATGCGCATTGCGGCAGACCGACCTCCCGGCAAAACCCGTGAACATCGGTATTCGCATCGTGGACGAAGTCGAATCGGCGCAGCTCAATCGCGACTATCGCGGCAAGGACTATGCAACCAATGTCCTGTCATTCGGCAGCGAACTGCCCGAGATGGTACTCCGGGAACTCGACGAGATTCCCATGGGAGACCTCGCGATCTGCGCTCCGGTAGTGGAGCGCGAGGCGGCAGAACAAGGCAAGATCTTGAATACTCACTGGGCACATATGGTTGTGCATGGCGTGTTGCACCTCAACGGTTTTGATCATGAACATGATGACGAAGCCGAACGGATGGAAGCACTGGAAACGCGCATTCTGGCCACGCTGGGGATCACGGATCCCTACGCAGAGGCCAGTCACGCAGAACAATGACAAGCCAGAAAATTTCAGTTTTGTAACAGGCGGAGAAAGCCCCCGAAATGGCAGACGAGCAATCGAGCATCGATCCAAGACCACGGTCCTGGATCGATAAAATAGCGCAAATCTTCTCGGATGAACCGACAGATACCAAGAGCCTTCTGGAGCTGCTGCGCAGCGCCGAGCAGGATCACGTCCTGGACGCCGACGCGCTGGCCATCATCGAAGGTGCCCTGCAGGTCTCCAACATGCAGGTGCGGGAGATCATGATTCCCAGACCCCAGGTCATTACCGTGTCGGCCACCGATTCGCTGGAGGAAGTTCTCAATATTGTCGTCACCGCATCGCATTCCCGCTTTCCAGTGGTAGGCGAAAATTCCGACTCGGTCATCGGCATCCTTCTCGCCAAGGACATGCTTCCCTATCTGCTCAGCGGGAAGGGCAGCACATTCGATGTCCGCAACATGATGAGACCTGCTACCTTTGTGCCGGAAAGCAAACGCCTCAATGTGTTGCTGAAGGAGTTCCGCGAGACAAGACACCATATGGCCATTGTCATAGACGAGTACGGCAGCGCCTGTGGTGTCGTGACGATTGAGGATGTGTTGGAACAGATCGTCGGCGAGATCGACGACGAGTACGATGTTGATGACGAGAGCTATATCAAGAAGATCGATGCAACCAACTTCATCGTCAAGGCGCTCACGCCCATCCCCGAGTTCAACGAGTATTTCCACTGCGAGTTTAGCGACCACGAGGTCGATACGATCGGGGGACTGGTGCTGCAACAGCTCAATCACATTCCCGAGCGTGATGAAAGCATCGACATTGGCGCGTTCCACTTTACGGTATTGAATGCAGACAGTCGTCAGATCCGACTGCTCAAGATCACTACCAGTGAGCGTGCAACCGACAACACCGCTTCGCGTCAATCCACGAAAGATCAGGCCTGAGAGAGAACATGCAGCTCACACTTCGTCACACAGCAATTCTCTGCCTGTCACTGATCCTGGTCGGATGTGGCTTCACCTTGCGCGGTACTGAGCAGGCATCGCTGCCAATCACGACTGTGCAACTGGTGTCGGCACAACAGAACAGCGCATTCATGCAGCAGTTGCGCGACGCACTTGCTGCCGCAGATGTGTCCACCAGTGCAGAGAACGAGCAGGCTTCCTATGTACTCAGCGTGGGCGAAGAACAGGCGAGTACGCGTACCGCGTCAGTCAACAGCCGGGCCAGAGCAGCCCAGTACGACCTGCAACTCACGATCGTCGTGCAGCTGGACCGGGCTGGCACGACGCTGTTCGGTCCCGAGGCTCTCGCTGTGCAGCGCAGCTACTACGAGGATATCGCCAACATTGCCGGCAGCAATGAAGAGATGGAACTTGTGCGTACCGAAATGCGCCAGGAACTTGTGGATCAGTTGCTGCGCCGACTGCGTGCGGCGGCGAACGACACCTCCTCGCAGTAGATCACAGCGGAGACAGGTAAATGCGTATCAACTCCGACCAGCTTGGCGCTCATCTGCAGAAAAATCTGCAATCCATGTACTGGATTGCCGGTGATGACGTGCTGCTGGTACAGGAGACTCTGGATCGACTGCGTAATTGCTGTCGCAAGGAGGGACATACGGAGTGGGATCTCTTTTTTGTCGACCGCAGTTTCAACTGGCAGACAATGCTGCAATCGGGCAACAGCATGTCGTTGTTCTCTGACAGAAAAATCATCGAACTGCGACTTCTGGCACCCAAGCTCGAAGAGGCTGGACGTGAAGCTCTACTACAATATCTCGCCGCGCCGAATCCTGACAACGTCCTGATCATCGTCAGTCCGAAACTGGAGTCCAGCGCGCTCAACACCAAGTGGTTCAAGGCAATCGAGGCGTCTGGTGTCTTCGTACAGGTGTGGCCGATTGATGCCAGGGGACTGCCACGCTGGATCGCCACACGCCTCGCCAGTCACGGCCTGAATGCGGATGACGAGGCCATTGCATTGCTCAGCGAAAAGGTGGAAGGCAACCTGCTGGCCGCCAATCAGGAGATCGAAAAGCTTCGTGTGCTCACTGGCGCCTCTCCCGAGAACAGAATGCAGATCGACCGGAAGCACATCACCTCCCTGGTGGCGGACAGCTCTCGCTACAACGTCTTCAACCTGCTGGATGCCGCACTGACCGGCGATGCGCGGCGTTGTCTGAAAATACTCAATGGACTCCGCTCGGAGGGCACTGAACCGCTGGGCATCCTCGCCATGGTCACGCGGGAACTGCGCAGCCTGATTGCCGTTGCCTCACGCATTGCCAGCGGACAGAACGCGAGCAGCGCCATGCAGAATGAAGGCGTGCGCAAGAATCACGAAGGCCCGGTCAGTCGTGCTGTGGAACGCCATAGCGTCGCGATGCTGGAAAGCCTGCTACAGCAGGCGAGAACTATCGATCTGGCAGTCAAGGGCCTTGTCCGCACAGACCCGTGGACGGAGCTGAGCACGCTTCTGCTTGCACTCGGCGGCACCCGCCTGTGCACCGACGGATTGTCCGCAGACTACCGATAGCCGTCGTCGCTATGTCATCATGCGTTATCCCGACCGTTCACCTGCGTTCTCCGCAGCAACAGTCACACTGATTCGACCGGAGCTTCCAGCATGTCAACGCTAATGCAAACCCTCGTCCTTCTGGCGCTCATCTGGGTCATGGCCTACCGCCGCGCTCACATGGGCACAATCCTCATCAGCATTGCTGCCGCATTGCTGGCCATGACCTGGTACGGCGGTATTGCCTGGCTGTTATGGATCGCTCTGATTGGTGTTGCGTTCTTCTACTTCGAAGACAATATCCGGCGCGAGAAGCTCACGAAACCCGTTTATCAATTCTTCCAGCGCGTCCTGCCGCCCATGAGCGAGACGGAGCAGGAGGCACTTGAAGCGGGCGATACCTGGTGGGAGGCCGATCTGTTCAAGGGCGCGCCGAACTGGAAAGAGTGGCTCGCCATCCCCTTC
>Ga0155965_1053_pt4 | contig 21605 bp, 18 predicted proteins | sample RifCSPlowO2_02_FD_107619 | JGI IMG/M metagenome (GOLD analysis project Ga0155965, IMG submission 107619) | Gammaproteobacteria bacterium RIFCSPLOWO2_02_FULL_57_10
GCTTATCAAAATCGCTTTTTCAGCATCTGTGATGTGGTGAATATCCACAAATTTATCCAGAAACTGATTATCAATCTGACCGGGCGGCATTCTCATGGTCAGAAGTGTTTCCCTGATCATCGCACCCCAGCCGCTCACCATTTGATGACTACTCATGGACCATGGCGCTACACCACCGTCCCTGTGGCACGATATGCACCTGCGCTCCAGAACCGGGACAACGTCGTCAACATACGACACCTTGCCTCCGGCAGAAGACTCGACAGGAGAATAAACAACCTGATCCCCATGCACCCAGGGAACGTCATCGATGATCCGTGCGTTGACGACCAGCGCTGAGAGCACTTCTTCCAGATAATTCCTGCCCAGAACACCCTGCTGCAATTGATGCCCGGAACCGACTCGACTGTCTATTGCACCACGATAAAGAAGCTGCATGCGCTGCGGGTCGATCACCAGGACCTCACCCGCCGATTTAATCTCAAGCGAACGCGAAACCAACTGCGAGCTATCCATCAGAACGGGAATATTGTTGCCCGAATCGGCAAGAGTCAGCATCACGGATTGCCTGCTGTCTTCCTGGAAAGGGTCCAGCATCAGGAATTCAATGTTTCGATCACTGTATTTTTCCTGCAGCAGCTTCAGCTTTGGCAATGCTTCTGCGGATACTGAACATTTATTCCCATACACATAGATAACTACTGCCGCACTGTCCTCATAACGACTTAACTGGTGAAAACGTCCTTCATGATCGAGTAGCGCAAAGTCGCCCACGTCCCGCGAGGACGCAGCACTTGCGCTATTAATTCCCAGCAAAAGACTGACAACCAGTACCACAAACTTCATTCGCTTCAACCTGTCACTTCAATATCTGCCAATTTCCCGATTATAGAGCAAAGACCACAACCAACCAGTTTCGTCAAAATCAAAGCTGCAATACTTTGTAACAGAGTTTGGCTGCACGTCGGCGAAGAGGACCACTTTCACTCTCTCATGCTACATCCGGAAATAAAAAAGGCGCCCTGGAAGGCGCCTTTTTTGGATCTGTGTACCGATGATCAAGTAATCAGCGGCACAATCAGATCACTCTTCGGCTGCGTAGTAAGTCCAGTAGCCGATAAACATCTCTTCCCAGCTCTGCAAGCCAAATCTAACTTCCTTATCTGGATCAGGGTTGGCCGTGTTGTATGCGGAGTTATCAAACGCTCCAGTCACGTGCACCTTGGTACCTGCCGGGAGGTATTTGTGCTCGCTCAACTGATACGTTGGCTGCCACGCATAACTGTAGTTAGGAACGCTGAGAAGATCTTCCACCGTGCCGTCTGGATACTCCGCTGAGAACTTCATGTCCTTGCCACGGAAGTGCATGTGAGCACGCAGACCGTTGACAACAACAGCCTCTCTGAACGTGTATGTTCCATGGGCTTCATGATCAACAGCGTGCGGAGGAATAACGAATTGACCAGAAACGGAGCGCGTGAGGTTCTCATGCGTCGGCTTTTCGTCGTAGAAGTACATCCCCAATGTTGTCTCGTCAGATGTTGCACGACCATTGGTAGTAAAGTGGAACTGCATGGAGAGCTTGTGACCGGCAGGAATATAGACGCCAGTATCTTCCGGGAAGACCATGGCCTCTACCTTACCGGGCGCATATCCTTCGAGGAAGCGACGAGCTGAAGACTGCTGGTCAGCCTCACCACCATCGAAATTCTCTTCAGGGGCAGTCACGTAAGTCAGAAGGTGATGAAGAACAGTCTCATCGCCTGGGATGAACTGTACAGCCCTGACCCACTTGTCTTCGGTGAAGGGCAGGTCAACGTCAACGTTGATGTAGTCGAGCACACCAGTTGCCGGGATTTCCTGCACGGGAGACTTGACGATGAAATCCGGCTCACCCAGCTGCCAGGATTTTACATCGGCGTACTCAAGATTGCTCAGAGGATCCTCGGAGAAGCTGCCCTTCGGAGCACCCGCGTCGATCCAGGTCACCAGCGTCTGCAGATCAGCATCAGACATGTAAGCTGCGTTCTCGAAGTGTCCAATATTGGGGTCAACCTGCATTGGAGGCATGCGCTTGGTCAGCAATACCTCACGAATCATGGGTGACCAGCCTTGCAGCATGAGGTGGTTGTTCATCGCGAAAGGACCAATTCCGCCTTCGCGGTGACACTCAGCACAGTTCTCCACGATGATTGGGGCAACCTCAGTTGCATAATTCGGAGCATTTGCCGCCAGAACCGGGCCATTTGCAATGCCAAGGTCGCAGCCTTCAACGTCCATCACCATGGTGTCTTGCTGCGTACCGGCCAACTCGTTGGTCAGCGTAGTACCCATGTGCTCATGAACCGGTCCGCGATACAGTACAGTCAAACGCTCAGGGTCCAAGACAAGCACTTCGCCAGCCTTGCTGATCTTCAGAGTAGAAGCAACCAGCTGAGTGGTATCCATCATGATCGGGAAATCCAGGCTCTGCGTCTTCGCTGCTTCACGAATGGAAGCAACGTCGTCTTTGGCAGAGTTGATCATCAGGAACTCAACATTCTTGCCTTCCCACTCTGCGCGCATATCGCGCAACTGGGCAACAACAGATTCAGTTGCAGCACAGCTGTTGGCCTGAGAGAAAACAACAATTGCATCCCTGTGGCGATACTTGCTGAATTGATGAAAATCGCCGTTCTGATCCAGCAATGCAAAGTCACCCGCTCTCTCAGGAGCAGCGTAACCCATGGAACTCATCGCGCCCGCAAGCACGAACATTGACATCAAGCTAGTCTTCTTCATATGTAGCACTCCAAATTACCTTTTGATACTGCTTTTACGGTGACTGAGTGTAAACCAAACGCTGCGCGATGGTTACACGGACGCACTACTTTTTGTAACATTTTGAAACGTTACGCACTCAAGTCGATCCCCATCGTAACACTTGATCGCGACCTTCGTTGGGCTGCGCAGGAAACCTGGAAAAACGTGGCACTTGGCGAGGCATTGTATAGTGTCGCCAATTTGAACCCATCCATATTCGACAGATGACACTTCACAAGGGTTTGAACCACGACTGGCGAGTTGATGCGGAGACTTTCCGGGAAGTTTCCCGTACATTCGGCCATCCACCCCTTCAACATCAGAAGAATGGCGACATGCACAGCGACAGTTCAACTTCGAGGATTTCAGCAATACTGGGGCTCATGTTTGCGCTCGCGACGGACGGCGCCATCGCACAACTCGAGAATCCCAACGTAGTGCCCAACCCCTACGACACAGTACCTGGAGTCTGGGCAGAGTTGCCGGATGGCCGTGCCTGGGGAGCTACCAGCACCGTCTACTATGCTGGTGACGGCCACATCTGGGCGGCCGAACGGTGTGGTGGAAATACCAACTGCCTGGACACTCCGGAAGTTGACCCAATTTTCTTGATCGATCCACAAGGTAGAGTCATCAAGAGTTTCGGAGCAGGACTGATAGTCTGGCCACACGGTATTCACGTCGACTACGAGGGAAATGTCTGGATTGCGGATGCTCGAGGGGACGCCGAACGCATGAAAGGGCACCAGGTGCACAAGTTCAGCCCGGACGGAGAGCTGCTCATGAGCCTTGGCATCGCAGGAGTCGCAGGCAAAGGCAACAACATCTTCGACCAGCCCAATGACGTGTTCGTAGCACCAAGCGGCGATATTTTTGTCGCAGACGGTCACTCGTCAAATGGCAATAACAGAATCGTGAAATACAACAGTGCAGGGGAATACCTCATGGAGTGGGGCGGCAAAGGCACGGGACCGGGGCAGCTCGACGTACCACATGCTCTTGCCATGGATTCACAAGGTCGCCTTTTTGTCGCAGACAGGGGCAACAGTCGTCTGCAGATATTCGAGCAGGATGGAACCTGGGTTGCCACCTGGACACAGTTTGGCAGGCCGAGCGGTCTGTATATCGACAGCAACGACATTCTCTATTCTGCTGATTCGGAGTCCAATACAGGACCGGGAAGGAACCCCGGGTGGTATAGAGGGATTCGCATTGGGAGTGCGGTAACCGGCTTCGTTTCAGCCTTTATCCCCGATCCGAACACTGGCGCCGCAAACGGAACCAGCGTAGCGGAGGGAGTGACTGCAGATGAAGAAGGTAACGTCTACGGGGCAGAGGTAGCCCAGCGAATGCTGCGCAAGTATGTGCCACGTCAATAACGGGAACTGATGACAACCCCGCCAGTCACATATGCGGCGCCGGCGGGATCGCCATTAATGCGCTGATTTTTCCGCCTGGGCGGGCAAATCAACCACGAAGAATCGCGCGAACAGTCCCTGCATCACCCACAGAACACCGCCGGCCACCATCAACAGAACACCCCACTGAGCCAGCCCCATGTAGAAGTCTGAATTTAAAGCCGGCATGCGAATGTCGTAGGTCATCAGCGTGTTCCAGCGCTCGGCCATCCAGTGCCAGGCACTGTGCGCCACGAGTGCAGACAGAATGATTATTCCCATTTTCTCAGCCACGAGATGGCGGAACACAAGCGCCAGCAATGGCACGACAAGCACCAGGACAAGCAATTGTCCGAGCTCCACGCCAACATTGAAGGAGAGCAGTGCTGTCACCAGATGCGCGCCTGCAAACTGCATGCTTTCCGTGAGCAGAAAAGAGAATCCAAACCCGTGAATAAGGCCAAAACCGAAAGTCACCAACCAGCGGTTCTGCTGCTTGAAGCCAATGATATTTTCAAAGGCCATATAGACGATGGAGAGTGCAATCAATGTTTCGATCATTGGGGGGAACCATAAAACTGACGGGACAACACCAAAGACCGAGGCTATCAATGTAATGGAGTGAGCAATAGTGAAAGAGGTGATTACCGGAACCAGCGCCTTTACGCTCCGCAACGGAATGACGAGGCAGAGAAGAAACAGGAGGTGGTCGGTGCCTTCCAGAATGTGATCAAACCCCATGACTATGAATCTAATCGACGCCTGTATCCAACTTGGGTCAAGGTAAACCAGCCCGGGGTTTCCCACGTAGCTGAACGGCCTTTCGGCACCATCAGGCAGGACGAACCTCATTACAGTGTTGGTCTCAACCCCCAACCCGGCCAACCGTGGATCCACCGAAAATCGTGACTCAGCAGACTGAATCGGGTAGGTGACAAGCACGTCCACCATTCCCTGTCGCCAATAGAGATCGACGCTATCGTCCAGACGTGGACTCATGACATTGGCCAGTGCCTGCTCATAGGTATTGAATGAGCGATCGGAAGGCAACGACACCCGAACCCGACGCAGCTGGTTCTCTTCGAGGCGCCGGCCATCTTCGTAAAACTCAAGGGAGCTGAGGATATAGACTCGCGCGGCGGTTTCCAGGGCGACATCGGCCTCAGAGAAAATGAGCGAACCCGGAGTGCCGCGAACTGGGAATACGATTTCACCCAAAGCGTCCATCGGCACCCTGAGCAGGACGGTGAGCTCGTTGCCTTCCGGCTTTACAAAACCCTGCACTGCTACCCGCAACGGCACATCGTCAGCAAGCGCGCTCTTCACTGGGGCGATCAAGACCAGAACCATCATGGCAAGCATCAACATTGATCGAGGTAAAAATCCCGAGACCAATCGGCAATATTCCCCTCCGAACAAACCTGAAGCGACATCTGGTTTGCAGTCTTTTACACCCAAAATCTGTACCTCTCTGACCGCTGCAAACGCCGGAAAACAAGGCTCTCCGGGCCAATGCAAAGGAATTGTAAGTTTTTGTAATCAAGCCCGGGAAATCAGGGAATCCGAGTATACTGTCTCGAAAGAAGTGAGTATACTGCCTGCCGGTCTAAAAAAAACAAAGCCTCAGTAGAGACTTACCCTGGAGGGAAAAAAGAATGACAAGAAATATCAAGTATGCGGCAGGAGCCACATTTGCGGTTGCTCTGGTAGCACTCGGTGTCAGCCAGTCACAACTGCAAGAGCCCGTCGAAGCAGCAAGCTCAATGGTTATGGCACCAGCCTTCGAAGTTGACCCATTCTGGCCGAAGCCTCTACCTAACCAGTGGATTCTGGGCCGCACAATCGGCGTTGACGTCGATGCCCGCGACCACGTGTTCATCGTTCACCGCGACCAGGACTCCATGTTCGGTGGCGCTACCGAAATCGGCCTGAAGCTCGGCGTGAGCGAGTGCTGTACACCGGCCCCTCCCATCATCGAATTTGACCCTGCAGGAAATGTTGTGAATGCATGGGGCGGCCCAGGCGAAGGTTTCACATGGCCAGCCTCCAACCACGGTATCGATATCGCGCCAAACGGCAACGTCTGGATCGGCGGTAACGGCGGTGGCGACTCTCACGTGCTGGTATTCACAGGCGACGGACAGTTCGTTGCCCAGTACGGCGAGCCAGGCAACGATACAGACAGCAACAGCACTACTCACTTCTCTCAGGTAGCGGAAGTTGCTATCGATGCAGAAGCCAACGAGGTTTACCTCGCTGACGGTTACCGCAACAAGCGTGTCGCGGTTCTCGATCTGAACACTGGTGCATTCAAGCGTTACTGGGGTGCTTACGGTAACCGTCCGGTTGACGGCCCTGTTACATACACTCCGGGCGAGCCACTTCCGCAGCAATTCCGCGGCCCTGTTCACTGCGCAATCCCATCAAACGATGGCCTGGTGTACGTGTGTGACCGTGGCGCTGACCGTATCCAGGTCTTCCGCAAGGACGGCACCTTCGTGAAGGAAGCTCAGGTAGCCCCACAGACTCTGAACCAGGGTTCTACATGGGATATCGACTTCTCCAAGGATGCTGCTCAGCAGTACCTGTTCCTTGCTGACGGACAGAACTTCAAGGTCTACATCATTGACCGCGAATCTCTGGAAGTACTGACAAGCTTCGGTCACGGTGGTCGTGGTCCAGGCCAGTTCTATGCTCCACACAGCATCGCGACTGACTCACAGGCCAACATCTACACAACTGAAACTTATGAAGGCAAGCGCGTTCAGAAGTTTGTTAACCTCGGCATCAAAGAGCTGCCGCGTACTAACCAGGGCGCTCCATGGCCTGCAGACAAGCTGTAAGATCGTACTAAGCTGAACGTGCCGGTTTTGCCGGCGCAACAAGAAGCCACCGGGTTGTTTCGTCAACCGGTGGCTTTTTCATTTCCGATATTGAATAGCATCCTCATATGCTTTAAGTTGGAGTCAGTTGAATTCGAATGGCGCATGCCGTTCAACTTGTGAATCTGGAGTAATTATGAGAATTCGTGGTCTTGCCTTTGTTGTACCTGTACTTTGCGCTTTGTCACTGCAGGCGCCCATATCCCTTGCCGAGGAAGTCCTCATCAACTATGAGTACACACAGACTCCACAGATTGACTTCAGCAAGACATCCAAGGGCTCTTTGAAAGTAGCTGCATTTACCGACAAGCGTACTGTCACAGATGCCCGTGAGATCTCCGGTCTGCAGGCAGAAGAACCCCTTGCCGACATCGTTCGCGATGCGCTTGTGCAGGCATTCAGTGCTGGCGGGGCATTGCTGGTAGAGGATGGGCAGTCTCTGACGCTTGAAGGAGAGCTGACCGAGGTTCTGGTTGCTGAAAAGGATGCAGGTGTCGAAGTTACCATCCGCACTCACGTTACGTTGAAGCAGGGCGCGAGGACGGCATTTGATACCGTCATATTTGGCCGCGCCGCAGGAGCAACAGTTGACGAGGCTGTTCGAGCGACGCTGGATAAACTGGTGAACTCACTGATCATGGACGACTACTTCCTGATGGAAGCAATTTGATCCAATCTTGCGTGAGATCGAGCATATTCACCGTCAGAGTTATTCAGCCCGCACACCCTTGCACACAACAGGAACTGCCATGAGAGCTCTAATCAAAACAATATCCTTGATCTCTGTCGTTGGGCTGCTGGCGAGCGCAGTGATGAGCGAGTCAGCAACCGCACAAGAATCCACAGGAAGGGTTTTCGAGTTGCGTACATACAAGGCAACTCCAGGAAACCTCGACAAGTTGCTGGCACGCTTCAGAGACCACACCATGCGTATCTTTGAGAAGCATGGCATGACCAATATCGGCTATTGGATTCCGACTGACGAGGCTGAGTCTGCCGACACCTTGGTGTACCTGCTATCACATGAGAGTCAGGAAGCGGCGACCAATTCATGGCGAGCGTTTTCGCAAGATCCGGAATGGCAGAAGGTGAATGCCGACTCCAATGCAAACGGCCCGATTCTGGACAGTGTGCAACGCAAATTCATGACCGCTACAGATTTCTCGCAGATCAAGTAAGTATCGACCGGAAACGCTGGCGCGTCACTAGAGCAAGGTGCGCGCCTTCATCTCCTGCCTCAACCGTACGCCATCTCCAGCATTTCCATCACGCCGTCTATTTGTATTCCCCAATAGACAACCACGACGACAATTATCAATAGAGAGCTGCCAAGAGCTACACGCTCGCGTGTAGTCATGGTCATTGGTTTCTTTTGCATATCGTTATCATCTTTCATGACTCGACCCCGTCGCTTGTTCTGTTCATGTAATCTCTCCGTTACGAGAAACCGATCCAACGCCCGGTAGCTGCAACACTGAACCACAGCAAGATGGAAGCAACTGCCAGCGATTTAATAACTACAGGATTAATGGTGCTGTGATCACGCTTCAGCAGCGGATACTTCACGAAAAACACAAATGCTACCCCTGTTGCCAGGGCAATCATCTTGGCCCAGAAAAATGCGTTGTAGTACATTCGCAACGCGACAGCTGCCGCCATGAAAATTCCCGTAGCAATGATGAGAGAAACTGCAACCTTGAACCACTTGTGTGCATTCTCGGCGACAACCTCTGACGGGACATCCCGCAGTACCACGTTCAACAACCGCAGGTCAGTGACAAGCACAGTACCGCCGAGCAGCGCCAACGACATCAAATGCAACGATTGCCCGATGGCATAAACACCACCATAGGTCTTGCCAATCTGCCCGAGCAGAGAGGCTTCCATCCACTCGAAAAAAGGTAATAGCTCCATCAGGATTCCCTCAATAAACCAAGAGTTGCGACTCTACTCTGCCATGCAACCGGCAGCCCAGGCGATCAGATCAGAATTGACTCGATAGCAGTCATACCAGTCGTAGGCAATCAATCTCCCGGTTGTTACCACACCAGCCCATAAAGCCAATGACAGCCCTGCCGCAAAACGCAGCCGTTTTGGTGCGACCGGATCATTATCCCAGGTCGAAACAGACTCATTCATCCTGCGGTGAAACAGCCATGCGTTAATGCCGGCGGCAATCAGCAGAACAAATTTGATTCTGAACCAGATGCTTTGTGTCGTTCGCACAGGCACCGCGTAGTACAGCAACAACCCCGTGATAATCATGATTGCAAATCCGATCATCATGGGAATATTCAGACGTGCGGCTATTCTGGAGGCAGGGACATTTGTCATGGTGAGACCCAGCATCCGCAGGTCAATCACAAAGAGCATTCCCAGAAATATCATCAGGGTGAGTACATGGGTAGACTCCACCCAGTTGTACATGTAGTACGACTCGTGCAGACCGGAACTCCAAGCCTGTGCATCCAACCACTCCGCAAAGCGCAACAAAGTTTCATTCAACACGTCAATTGCCCCCCGGCATTTTCTTCTTGCATCTCATCACCCTCTATGACATTGCAGCTTCTAATATTGTTATCGTGCCATCCCCACGACATCAGGATGTGGACAAGATACCACAGGATGCTCATGCGTTCCCTCTCAGAGCAGCGCGCCCTACCCTGCGCTCACAGGATTCCGTGGTTCACGATCTCGGAAAAATAGCCACTGACACGAAGTCTTATCACTATTTCAACCTGACCGTCGTTACGAAAGTACCAGCCATGTTGTCCCGAAAATGGAGCTACCAGACTGCCATAGTCGTCCAGGCCTGCCTGATCTTCTCGATACTGAACCCAGAACGAATCATCGGCCGGATCATGGCCATGAAAGTCAGAGTACACAAATGGTCCATCTGTATTCCACTGGTACAGGATCACTTGATTCTCAGCCAGTACACTTTGAACCTCAGTGCCAGCGCCTGGCGCCAGCACTATCTCCACCACCTCGGATCTGAAGGGCGAGTCCTGATTCTGATAGACACTTGTATCTTCCAGCGGACGCGGAGCATCCGTCGATGCAACCTGTTCAGTACATGTCACCAGCACTGACAACAGTAAAAGTCCCAACGTCGACAGTCGCAACAAACCCATCCGTGAACTTTTCGATGACGCCAAGGCGCCTGCATTTGCGCCCCTATCAACTCGGCATATGTGTTTGATTATGAGCTCCTCCCCGATTGCACAACTTGATTTGAATCATGACTTCAGATGTCTGAAACCAAGATAAGTCCCTGTCCCGCATAAAACAGTCACTACCGCAAGCATAAGCAACACAACGATATCCCACAACGGACGTTCACGCAGTATTGGAATGAAATCTGCTCGGTGCATACCGGCAAAGAGCCATCGATACAGCTTCGCCTCATTGTCCACCTTGGCCAGGAGCTGGCCTGTGACCGGATCCAGGTAGTAGCGCCGCTGCTCGTCGTCATCCGCAATGGCGCGAAAGACTGGAAATTCAGGAGTCGCATGATGCTCATAATAATAGGCGTCACCAGTCTCTAGCATCGTAGTCTGCACGGTGGAAACCTCAGGTAACATGGTCAACGCCAGCCGCCTTAGATCATCCTCGGAGAGGGGGGAAGGAAGATAGGTAGCGGCATCGAAACGCGCACTTGCCCCGTCAGCAGAGGAAGTTGCAATAACAAGAGAGCCTGCAGTGTTATAAAGCTCCAGCCGAACAGTGCTGGGCTGGAAGGGAAAATCGGGCAGGCGCCTCAGCGCGCCGAAAACGTCAGACGGATCCAGCCCCCTCCCCTGTAAAGCCCTTGCCTCCGTTGCGGAGCCCTCACCCTCAAGTAGCCCCCAGGGGTTCATGGAGAGGAAGCCACTGCCGACCCACAACAGTGCCATCACTCCCGACAAGAGCCCCGTGTAATGATGCCAAAGTGTTACACCTGCATAGGGAGAGGAGCGTCCCTCCGGTCGATGGCGGAGCTGGCGCACTCCGACATACAAGCCGGTCAGTGTGAGGAACACCCCAGCAAGAGAGAGCCATATCACCACCTGGCTCCAGAGGATCGGATGTTGCCGCAACACCGTCGGATACAGCCAATGAACCACCGCTCCAAAGTAATTCCAGAAGCGCTCGGAGCCAGTCGTAACCAACACAACCTCGCCCGTTCTGCTCGACACGTATAACTCTGTTCGGCTCTTGTCTAGAGTATTGAACAGATAGAACGGTCGGTGCGAGTTGTAAGAGCCGCTCACTGTCCATTGATCACTCACGACGATCTCTGGCGGGGTTTCTTCCAGCATCAACCCCGAAGCGCGAGCAGCACCACCGGCGATCCCATTCGCAGTCTGCATCTCGATTCCGCGCAACGGCACACCTCGTCGCAAATCCCATGTCATCAAGGTGAAACCAGATTCCTGGAAGCGCAAGACAGGCGTAGCCTGATCCAGCATCTCGACTACCACTGCGTCCATGCTGAACTGTGCCATTACCGAAGCGCCCGGCAGAATGCAGCATTCCTGCAAGTCCAATGGCACCAATGTTCGTAACCTCTCCCCATTGTCCATCTCCGGGTAGTGAACGTACATCATCACAGCACCTGAAAGACACCACAACAACAGAAGAAAGCCGAGAGCAATTCCCAGATAACGATGCAAAAGAAACAGGAGACGTATCATTTGTGTCACTCAATCAATTGCCAATCAGAACTGATAAGAGTACCCAAGATGCAAGGTTCTGCCGGCGCCTATACTTCGATACAAGTAGGAGCCGCCGACGTCACGCGTGCCCGAATCGACTCGAGTGGTGTAGATCTTGTCACCCAGGTTCTCCGCCCTGATGACAATCCTGTTCCGCAGGTCTGCACCCCACTGATAGTAGGCCGAAGCGTCGATCACCGTGTAATTGCCCCGCTTCTGACCGCGGCGAGTGTTAACGTCGCCGACATAGTTCAATGCCACGGCAGCGCCCCATGGTAAACCGGGAGGCTCGTAACCAAGATTCAGCTTTCCCTCTGCTGTCGGTATTTCTGTCAGCTGAGCGCCGCCACTGTTCAGCTCTGCCTTGGTGTAGGTCGCGCTCAAATCCACGCTCCAGTTCGGGCTCACAAGAAAAGTCGAGATAAACTCAACTCCTTCAACATCAACCTCATCGTCAGTGTTGATGAAACTCTCGCCCTCAACGCCAGCTATGACGACAGGGACATAGGACGCGATGTAGTCCGTAATCTTCCTTCTGAAACCAATCACCTCGTAGCTCACACCGCCAAAGGTTCCACCGGCACCTACATTGACATTGCGGCTCTGCTCGGGCTTTAGGTCTGGATTCCCCACTGCAAACCAACCGCCATCGGGTACACCGTCGATATCGTCGTCATAGTATTCGTTCAAAAACAACATCTCGGCATCGGGGAGGCGGAATGAAGTTCCCAACGAAGCCCTCAAGAAAAAATTTTCGCTGAAATCATGCTGACCACTCAGGTTCCACACGCTGGAACTGCCAACATTGGACGCCTGATTATGACGAACACCGAAAGCAACTGCGGTATCTTCGAACAATGCTTCAGTTGTCCTGAGCTGAGCAAAAACGGCATCCACTTTTTCTTTCTGGTCGGCAATACGCCAGACATCGTCCTCACCAGAAAAATTTTGACGGTCGAGTCCCAACACATACTCAAAACCATCTATCACGTTCAGTTTGATCATGGCATTCATGCCAAAGTCTTCGTAGCCCCAGTACGTCTTGTCATCACGCACCCGAGTGGCCCCTGTCAAATTCCCTTCAGAGTCGACCACGTTGTGAATCCTGGTGTAAAGAGTATCCCAGTCGTGATAGTAAGCCTTGAGATACAGGCCGACTCTATGACTGATTTGAAAGTCATACTTCGCCGTAACAATGTCCTCCTCGCGCTCATTGAAGGTAGAGCGATTCGCAAATGGCGTGAGGAAATCCAGTCGGTTTTCCGTCCTTTGATACTGCAGCGACAGTCGCGATCGCTCGCTGAGATTGAATGCGTATTTGCCACCGGCAACGGTGACATCGTAACTGCGGCGTCTATCGGTCGAACTGGGTTGTATATCTTCACCTCTATAGGGCTTGTAGCCATCAGCCTTGTCTCTGGAGCCATAGAAAACCATCTGGTGAGGGCCAGTTCCAGTTCGGTAGTAGCCGCTGGTCATGAACCCTCCGTTGGAGTTGACACCTGCCGCAACGACACCATCGCTTTCATCCTGGAAATTTCTGGTGACGAGGTTGACTACACCTCCGACCGCCTGGGTTCCGTAGAATATTCCCTGCCCCCCTTTCAGAATTTCCACTCTCTCGACCATATGCGCTGGAATCGTATCCAGAGGACTGGTCCCGTTGTATAGACGATTGGTAATTCTCACGCCATCGATAAGCCAGAGTATCTCCTGATTCCGAGATCCTTGCAGCGATGCATCGAAGTAGTCGAATGCGCCATTCTTGGGAGCGATGTGCAACCCAGGCACCAGCATCTGGAGTGCCTGGGTGAGATCAACGAATCCTTGCTGTTCGATTTCAGCAGCAGTAATGATCTCGACTCGGTTCCCATAACGGCTCAAGTCCATTGGAATGGTTTCTTCCAATCCGGCCGAGTTGACCACAATCTCCTCCGGAACTGTCTGTGCAATCAACAGCTCCAACTGAGTTGCAGCCATACCGATACAGAACAACCGAGCGACGATGGTTTTTGCTGACACTTGATTCTCCGAAAACAAGGCAACATATGAATCACGGGGTCCATGATTCTTGTCGCGAATACAGTTTGACAAAGCGATAGATCAGGACTGACATCAGCCCTGACTCCACCTGAGGATGCAGTCCTCGGTCATTGCACGCTGCCACCTCTTGCAAAATCAAGCATGTTGCTGTCATATAACTGTTCTTCATAACGTTAATGGATCGTTAATGCCCCTTGCCGCACGTTGCGAAGTCAATAACAACAACGGACAAACCAATGACTACAGACTCCGTACAGACGAATCCGCTACTGCCCTCTCAAGCATTCTCGTCCGAAGAACTTCAACAGATCGCCCGGAATATTGTAGACAGCGGCGAACTTGGGCGATCGAAGATATACGCAAATCTGCTCAACTATCTGATCAGACATGCAAGCGATGGCAAGTCACCAAAAGAAATAGAAATTGCCATTGAAGTTCTTGGGCGAGATGCGAGTTTTGATGTTTCGAAGGATTCTGTCGTTCGCGTGTATGTTCATCAGTTGCGCAAGAAATTGGACAACTACTACAGGAAGCACGAGCAGGAAGCGCAGTACAGAATCATCATCCCACGAGGTCAATACACAATTGCGGTAGTGCCAGCGCCAAGCATGGATACTGAACTTGCGCCGCATCTTGCTGTATCTTCTTCCTGGCGCCGTCATCTGACTCGACTTGTCTGGGCGCCGGTGATCGCGATGCTATTACTGGGCAATCTGTACTACCTGATCAGCCGCGATGAGTCTAACGATTCAGAAGCAGCGGCGGCCTCTCTGCAACCCTGGAGTGCGGTGCTTGACGACAACATCCCTGTGCTTTTTGTGATGGGAGACTACTACATATTCGGAGAGCTGAATGAGCTCGGAAATGTCACTCGCATGATCAGGGACTTCAGCATCAATTCCTCTCAAGATCTGAACACTCTGTTCATGCAGAAGGCCGACATGAGCAGCAGATACAGGGATCTGGATCTGAACTACATGCCAGAGGGTAGTGCGCTGGCACTGGCGAAAATTGTTCCACTGCTGCAGAAGGCGGGCAAACAGATCAACGTGACCATGATGTCGCGGCTGAATACGGCTGACCTCAAGTCGAACCATATAATTTATATCGGCTACATCAGCGCGCTCGACAAGTTGCGAGGGCTGGTGTTTGCAAACTCCGGCCTGCAGATTGGCAGGACGTATGATGAGTTGCTCAACAGGAGATCTGGTGAGATTTATTCAAGTGATGCGGGGCTGCCCTCTGAGGACGAGCCATTCAGGGACTACGGACTCTTCTCGACCTTTCCTTCGACGAGTCAGAATCAGTTTGTCATCATCGCCGGTACGCGGGATGCTGGATTGATGCATACAGCTCAAGCCGTCGCAGACGGTGCCATGCTCGGTGCGATTGAACAATCAATCGCAACCCCCGTCACAACCGGCACAGCTCATTCTGCAGGGGCCTATGAAGCGTTGTTTGAAGTATTCGGATTCAATCGCATGAATTTCGACGCGAATCTCGTCTACTCGAGGACGCTTGATCCCGGTCAGATCTGGGGTGGGGTGCTTACCAGCATGCAGTAGACCAGCTATTCTGACAACGGACTTTCAGGACAATTCTGTCAATCAAGGCGCTTGCTGAACCGCAGAGTTGCCATCGTCAGTGTCACTCCCAGAAATAGCAACAACGCAAGAATATCTGTCAGCATCAGATTCAGGTCAGCCCCCCTGAGCATCACCCCTCGAATCAACCTGACGAAGTGGGTCAGGGGAAGTATCTCGGCGAGGTACTGCGCAGGCAATGGCATACCGTGGAACGGAAACATGAAACCTGAGAGGAGAATCGAAGGAAGAAAGAAGAAGAACGCGATTTGCATCGCCTGAAATTGTGTCTGCGCCGCAGTGGAGATCAACAATCCCAGTGACAGATTTGTCGCGATGAAAACAAGGACGACAATGAATACGTCGAGAAGGCTGCCACGAATCGGAACCTGGAACAGAAAACGTCCGAGCAACAGAATGATGGTAACCTGAATCAACCCTATCACGACATATGGAAGAATTTTACCGAGCATCAACTCGGTACGCTTGATCGGGGTATTGATCAGGAGCTCAAGATTACCCCTCTCACGCTCTCTGACGATCGCAAGCCCTGTAAACAGCACCATGGTCATTGTGAGGATTACGCCAATGAGCCCTGGCACAACGTTGATGGCGGATCTGCGCTCCGGGTTGTAGAAATTGCGCAGCTCCAGCAAGGGCACGCTACGCGCTGAAGCCTGAGAATCGAATGACACCGGTATCGTCATCAACTGCCTTGCAACTCCCTGGATAACAGGGTCTGTACCATCCACCAACAGCTGTGCCGCCTGACCCGCATTCTGTTGCACACGGCGATCAAAATCCGGAGGAATGTGAAGCCCCACTGAAATCAGGCCCGCATCCAGCAGTTGACCAAGCTCAAGAGGTGATCCTACCTGATACTGGAAATCGACAACCTGTGAAGATGACATGTCGGCAATCATTTCTCGTGACAGGCTGGTGTTGGCCTCGTCAGCAACACCAGCTCGCAGATTCCTGACATCAGTATTGATCGCGAATCCGAACAATGTCAGCTGCAACAAAGGGACGCCGACGATCATGCCAAATGTCAGTCGATCCCTGAGAATCTGCAGAAGCTCCTTGTGCATGATGGCAAACAATCGCGTCAGCGACTTCATGCTGCACGCCCTTCATGATGTTTCTCGGTAACCGCGACGAAAACGTCCTCAAGGTTGGCCTGCACTGTTCTTACATGAGCCTCCACACCACTGACTTGCAGCGATTGAATGACCAATTGCTCTGCAGCGTGGATGTGGCGAGGAATCAGCACACGCAACTGCATACCCAACTGGGTAATGCTGAATATCTCTGGAACCTTGTGGAGCGCAGCTCGCGCCCTGTTGGGCTCGCTAGCGGAAACCTCGATGACTTGCACAGCGATTGCTGCCGCGAGCTCCTTTGGCGATCCATCTGCGACAAGTTCGCCCTGATCCAGAATGGCGAGTCGATGGCAACGTTCCGCCTCGTCCATATAGTGCGTCGAAACCAGGATGGTAGTTCCCTGTTCTGCCATGCTGAACAACATTTCCCAGAAATCGCGACGATTCTGTGGGTCCACGGCACTTGTCGGCTCATCCAGAAGCAGCAGCTTGGGATCATGAATTGTTGCCGCTGCCAGAGCCAACCTCTGTTTCTGTCCGCCGCTGAGTGTTCCTGCCCGTTGATTGGCACGCTCCTCAAGGTTGAAACGCACCATCAATTCGTGAATGCGCTCCTTTCTCATACGCCTGGGCAAAGCGTATATCTCTCCCATGAACTGCAGATTCTCGATAACCGACAGATCGTCATACAAGGAAAAGCGCTGCGTCATGTAGCCAATCCTTTGCTTCAACTTCTCGACATCTTCGGGAACGCGCAGACCAAGAACCTGCACACTTCCTGAGGTAGGACTCAGCAATCCGCACAACATGCGAATAGTGGTCGATTTCCCCGACCCGTTTGGTCCGAGGAAACCATAGATAACTCCTTCCGGAACACGCAACTCGATATTGTTGACTGCAGTGAGGCTACCGAATTTCTTCGTCAACCCACTGGCCTCAATGACAAATCTGGATTTTTCGTGCATTACTCGGCACCAATCCGTACTTCAAGGGGAACCCCATCCGGGAGGCGATCCGGAGTGGCAGGCAGGGTAATTTCCGCAAGATAGCTCAATCGCCCTCTATCACCTGCAGAGAGTGAATAATATGGCGTGAAGCTCGCTTCGCTGGCGATATGCCTGATCTCGCCGACAAGTTCCTCGTCAAGCCCGTCGATGCGGACTTGGACACTGTCACCGTGTTTCACCCCCATTCTCAGCGACTCGGGGACGTAAACTCGGGCATGAGGTTGATCTCCCGCAAGCAGAACCGCAAGGATATCGCCCTTGCGCGGCTGCTCCCCGATCTCGTACGGCAACGAGTCAACAAAACCGGCAGTTGGAGCCTTCAGATTCAAACGCTCTTTGTCGATTCTCAGTGCAGCACTCTGCGCTAGAGCCTGCTGCAACTCGTATCTGGCTTGCTCAATCTGCTCCGGTCGGCTGCCTGCTAGCAGCTCCTTCAACTGAGCGTTGAGCGTATTCAACTGAGAGAGCGCAAGATCAAGTTGCACTCTGGAGAGATCGAGATCCTCCGTCACACCAAGACCCCGCTCGCTAATCTGCACCTGGCGCTGCCACTCTACTTCTCGATAATCCCTCTCAAGGGTTGCCGCCTGTATCTGCGAGCGCAACACGGCGATTTGCTCCTCTCTCGGACCGTTTTCCAATTCCTTGAGGCGCGACTGCAAACGCAACTCTGTCGCCTGCAACATCAAGAGCTGAGCATCTATTCGCTGAGAATCCATCACCACCATGAGTTGTCCTGCCGAGACACCTTGCCCCTCGGCCACCAGAATCTCCTTGATTGGCTCTGACACATCAGCGACGAGCTCGATTCTGTCCGACGCGAGAAGGCCCAGCGCGACAGGTGGCGCCTCCTTGCATGACGCAAGGGCGGTAAGCAGTATCAATCCCGCAAGCCAGCGATCGGCCATCACATTACTCCTTCATGTCCATGTCATTATTCATGATTGTGCCCCATCGGCCCGAACGCCCGACAGAAACAATTTGCAGGTGTGGTCAGCAAGAGCCTCTACGGCGGGCTCGTCCATGCTGACTCCCAGGGCGCTCTCAACGAGGGGTTTCGCCAGAAATGGAAAAACTGTCATGCTGATCAAGGAGAGCAGTGCATAACGAGGGTCAAGTTCATCACGGAAATGGCCATCCGCCCTTTCCTCATTAATCAGCCTGAGGAGACCAGGAGTGAGATGATCTGCTATGCGCGTGATGATGACGTCACGAAACTCTTCGTCGCCGAACAAGATCTCTCGAATCACGAAGTTCGGCCACCACGGGTTCTCAGCCAACAGCCTTGTGTAAGTTCTGACGAACGCCTCGATTGAATGGTAGTGACGTCCCTCCAACTCGGAAAGATTCTCGAACATCGGCGCGAAAATCTGCTCAACCATTGCAAGATAAAGACCTTTTTTATCGCCAAAGTAGTAATGAACCATTGCTCCATTCACACCGGCAGACTCCGCTATGGTCTTGATCGAGACAGCCTTGAACTCACGCACAGAGAATTGCTTGCGCGCAGCCTCCAACAGGAGACATCGAACGCTTTCATTGTGCGTTCCGGCAGGTCGCCCCTTCTTAGACTTTACTGATGGCCCTTTCATGCCCGCTAATTAAACAGTTAATTAATTAGTGGTCAAGCAGATTGCAACATTTATTTTCTTGTTCCGATGCAGAATCAGAAGTGATCACTTACCGCGACGTAAGCGGTGTGCGAGGCGCATCAATGTCGGGCTGGAAGGCATTCTGTATTGTGTCTCTCCGTACGACCTTGGTATGATGCGTCCTCTTTTTTTACAATAAAAACCCTGTGGAGAGCTCCCTATGTCCTCGGTACTGATAGTAATACTAGGTCTTGCCGGTTTCTCATTTGGCTGGTTTGTTTATTCGCGGTTCATTGCGGAGAAAATTTACAAACTGGATCCAAATTTCGTTACCCCGGCACATGAAGTCAATGATGGAGTCGACTTCGTACCGACCAACAAGTTCGTTTTGTGGGGCGCCCACTTCACTTCCGTCGCCGGCGCATCGCCGATCGTCGGGCCCGCAATCGCGATTTACTGGGGTTGGGTTCCTGCTGTCATCTGGGTGACTCTGGGTTCGATCTTCTTTGCTGGCGTTCACGACATGGGAGCCATGTGGGCAAGTGCCAGACATCGTGGGCGATCCATCGGTGCTCTGTCTGAGGACGTCGTAGGCAAACGCACAAGAACATTGTTCATGATCGTGATTTTCCTTCTGCTTCTCATGGTGAACGCCGTGTTCGGTTCGATCATCGCGGCAGAAATGATCGAGTTCGATACCGCCGTTATTCCATCGTGGGTCGTTATTCCGATCGCCATCGCAATCGGCGTCCTCATCCGTCGCAACGTCAATCTGCTGCTGATTTCCATAATCGGCGTGTCAATCCTTTACTTCAGCATATGGGTAGGCGCAGAGATTCCACTGGCATTGCCGGAAACTGTCTTTGGCATCAGCGATGACGCAGCCTGGATCTTGATTCTGTTCACGTATGCCGCGATTGCATCAATGCTGCCCGTCTGGTTGCTTCTGCAGCCACGAGACTACATTAACGGCGCTCAGCTTGTTGTAGGGCTGCTGCTGCTTTACGGCGCTGTTCTATTCGCCATGCCAGAGGTAACTGCCCCCGCCTTCAATGAAGTAAGAGAGGGCACTCCCAACATGTTCCCACTGCTCTTCATTACAGTCGCTTGCGGTGCGCTGTCAGGATTCCACGGAATTGTTTCCTCAGGAACAACATCCAAGCAATTGAACAAAGAGCCAGACGCGCGTTTTGTCGGCTATCTAGGTGCGCTGGGTGAAGGTTCACTGGCCTTGATTACTCTCGTGGTAGTGAGCAGCTCCATGTATGCCGCCTCACCTGAGCAGTGGCATGTTCTCTACGATCAGTTCAGCAAGGGGGGCGCCTCAGCCTTTATCACCGGAGGCGGAAACCTTCTAGCAACGGCATGGGGACTTCCAGTTGTTTTCGCAAACACCCTGCTCGCCACAATGGTAGTGCTGTTTGCAAGCACCACAATGGATGCTGGCGTGCGACTCCAGCGTTACATCATTCAGGAGTGGGGACAGATCTACAACATCAAGGCGCTGGATAACAACGTCGTTGCAACGCTGGTCGCTGTTGGTTCCTGTCTTGCACTGGCCTTCGGAGCCGGTGGTCCTACCGGAAATGGAGGCAATATCATTTGGCCACTCTTCGGGGCAACCAATCAGATCCTTGCCAGCTTGACACTGCTCGTTCTGTCGATATTCCTGATCAAGCTCGGACGGCCGGCGAGATACACACTTGTACCGATGGTCCTGGTGATGTTTGTCGCCTCTTGGGGTTGTGCCGTCCAGTTGATGACTTTCTTCAGGAACGAACAGTGGCTTCTCGTAGTAATGAGCATCGCTGTGTTGATCGCCAGCATCATGGTCATACTGGAAGCCTTGGCTGTATTCTCCGCAATCAAGAGAGATGGTGTAGCGTCTCTCGGTAAACAGCAGTAACTGTATAGATCGCCGATTGAGTAGAAACCCCTTGGTGTTTAGCACCAAGGGGTTTTTTATTGCCTTGTGTTTCATCCTGCCATTTGCAGATCTCGTACATCCATCCCGCTCATGGCTCACCAAAGTGTCCAGCAAGTTTCATGACGCGTAGTCAGAGAACATCATCTGAAGCGACCTCGTCAGTGGTGCGCACTTCATCGACAATGACTCCCAACGCTTCGCTGCAAGCAAAAGCCCACGGGATATTAATCAAGTGGTCTTTCGCTCGCTTACCATCCTCAAAGCTCTGATCTCACTCCAACTGCTATTCTTGTTTGGTGAGGAGCAACAAAGGTGTCGGGGGCGCAGCTCGCGAGCCTCCTGCAAATCTCTGTAGTTGGTATTACTTGCGGGAATCGTGAAATCAGTGGAGATCTGTGTAGCTCGAAAGGTAATGCGGGGGGCAATTAGTCTACGATGTGACTACAACCAAAAACGGTTGCGTTACAGTCTGGAAAGTCATACTGCCATAAAGCACAAAGCCCCAACCGGGTATCCGGTTGGGGCTTTGTGTTATTTAAGAGCCTGACGATGTCCTACTCTCACATGGGGAGACC